>TARA_R110002096_G_scaffold107616_2_pt1 | contig 20595 bp, 16 predicted proteins | sample TARA_R110002096 | Tara Oceans TARA_R110002096 (sample SAMEA4397295) | marine metagenome | biome: Polar Biome; feature: [DCM] deep chlorophyll maximum layer (ENVO:01000326); material: water (ENVO:00002006), including particulate matter (ENVO:01000060) such as... | depth 35 m
GCCGAGCTTCTGGGAACGCCGGACGACGAAATTTCACCGTCTGCCATCCAACGGGTGAAGCGGCATCTGAACACCTATCTGAAACTGTCCATTGAGGGACCGGATCTTCTGCACAGCCTCATGCTCGATCGGGCACTGCGACTGGCGAAGACAGACCACCTGAAGATGCTACCGTTCCTCCGTTTGTGGAACCTGGAACAGTTCAGCGACGAAGATTACGCTGGTCAGACCGGAACCGACGGAAAGACCTATTCCTCACTCGCCGAGCGTGTAATCCAGGCTGCCGCTTCAGAAGCGGTCAACAGCGATCGTGTCGAAGATCACCACTTCATACTGCCGCATGTACAGGCAGCGATGAAGCGCTTCCCCGACAACATCTGGCTAAAGCTGTACCTGGCAAAACTCTTGCGAGGCTTGGGACGCATCGACGAAGCCCGTGCGCTGGCAATCGAGTTTGCCCGCGACAAAGCATCCGAGTTTTGGGCGTGGGATCTAGTCGGCGATCTCGTGGAAGACGACGCTGATCTGCGGCTCTCCTGTTATGCCAAGGCGTTGAGCTGCTCTCAGGATGACGATTTCGTCGGCAAGGTCCGCCTCAAACTGGCCTCGCTTCTGAAAGAAAGCCATCCGGCCGAGGCACGGTTCGAAATCGAACGCGTGCTGTCCCACCGGGCCAGGGCGGGGTATCAGATCCCGCGTGAGGCGCAGACAATGTCGGAAAGCGCGTGGTTTCCTGCCGTTAGTCCGAAAGCCACCGATCGCAACTTTTATGCCCGCTTAACCGATGCGGCCGAGGCGCTCCTCTTCTCCCACCTTCCCTGGACAGATGCATCGCTCGGTGATGTCTTCACCATCGAGGGCCGCTATGGGCAGAAGCCTCGAAAGCGACGGCGCATCTACCTACGTGCAAAACCTTTCGCATCGGAGTTGAGCCTGCCCGACAACCATGCCGACATCCGCGGCCTTGCCGAAGGCACCCCCCTCATGGTGCAACACGAGATGTCCAGGATCGAGCCTGGGCGCGCAACGATCCACCGGATTCGCGTCCGACAAGATGGAACTGCCATGGACGTCGCACCCGAACAGATCGGCGTCATCGACCACATAAACCATCAGAAATCGCTTCTCCATGTCATCGTTGCCCGAGGGGCCGATGGCACATGCCCGATTTCGCTCTACCCCGGAGAGGCAAACATTGGCGAAGCAGTCGCGGTTCGCCTCGCCCGGCATGTGGGGAAGACTAGCACACGTACCCGTATTGTTGCCATCTCGCCCACGGAGCAGTTACCCGCTCAGGATGTCTGCCGAACTTTTCGCGAGGCAGCGCACGTAACCGAAAATGGACTTGGGTTCACACTCAGCGATGTCTTTATCCCGCCGCATATAGTTGCAGCCGCAAAAATTGAGGACGGTCATCTAGTCGAAGGCATCGCAATTGCCAGTTTTGACAAGAAACGCGGCAAATGGGGAATGAAGGCAATCGAAGCAAGGTCTACCACACCAAACCACTTTGATGGTGTCGGGGATGACAATGATGAAGAATGTTGAAGCAAGCTGGCAGCGCGGCTAGGTCACTATCTCGTTGCAATTCTTCCAAATTCCTCGACGTTGTACAAAATTTTGCTCGACGCCGAACAGGATACGACAGACGATACTTCCTGTGGCAGGCTACTGACAAACAGGCTCGGGAAAAGCTGCAGGTTACCTAATTAAGGCGTAGGGTTTTTAATGGCGAACACAAACAAGCAATCAGTCCTGGAAGATATTTCTCGCCACTCTCTCGAATGCATCGAAAAGGTAGCAGGCGACGCAGAGGAAGCCAGGCGCAATCACCGCAAGGGTGATGCAAGCGCGTTTGCGCATATTAATACCTTCAACAACCCTCAACAGGTCGGAAGCCTTGGGACTATTGGCGATACAGAACTCAAAGCCCTGGACGAACTTCTTGAGCAGCCGGTAATTGCCCGAGTAAATTTTACCGATGCGAACGGTGAGGAAGACACAATCTTCATTACCCGAAGCACTCCAATTACAGTTCCCGGCTTTAAGATTGCCAGCTACCGGTCACCGCTTGGTCGTATCGCTTCTCTCGCTGCGGGTGATGAAGCAACATTTGTCGTTGGCGGTGCTGAACGTGACCTCCTTGTAGAGAACTCATCGCGCCTTAAACCTAAAAGAGAGCACGGTATCTGGGATGCCCCCGATACCGAGATCGATATCGCCGGTCTGGGTAAGTTCACAGTAGTGTCTCTCCGCACATTCCAGCAACCGCCAACAATCATCGACGATGATGAATTGGCCGCTGCGTGGAACGATGACGACGAAGTTAATGTGCTTGATGGCGTTCGGCGTTCGATCCTCACTCATATGGGGCTGCGCGACCAGCCTATTCTTGACAAGCATCAGGACGAGATCTTCCGAATGCCTATCAACACTCAGTGTTTCTTGTCTGGGCCGCCTGGCACTGGAAAGACAACCACACTGATCCGACGTCTCGGCCAGAAGACTGATTGGCTGGCACTTGAGGGCGAGGTAGGCGAAGCACGGCTCGCACGCAATATCGAAGAGGACACTGGACGGGCACACAAGTCCAGTTGGATCCTGTTCTCCCCCACAGAGTTGCTCCGTCAATACGTTAAAGAAGCCTTCGCCCGAGAAGGCTTGGCCGCGTCAGACCAGCACATCAGGACTTGGGAAGAATTTCGTCGCGAACTGGCGCGCGAAGAACTCGGGTTATTGCGCACCAGCGCGGGCAAAGGACCGTTTGTCGAGCGCCGCAACCAAGAATATCTACTCGATGAAACAGTAGATGATGCGGCGTGGTATGACGATTTTCGACTATATGTCGATGAAGCAACCCGCGCCGAATTGACGGCCGACGCCCACTGGTTAGCTAAATCAGGCGATCCTAGTCTGGTAACGTTGGGAGAACTACTTTCCGAAATGCTACAATCATCAAGTAGAGATTTCTACGGAGCAATCGTCCAAGACGTTGCGGGAATTAGAGCGGACATTCTTGAAGCAATCGCAGAGCGAAGCGAAGCCGTTGTAAAACTATACAATCGCGCGCTTAACGCCAATATATACAATGATCGTGCATTCCCCGATCTTCTCCGCGACGAGATTGGGCGTCAACTAGAGATGGGGGTCGATGAAGTCGGCGATGACGAAGACTCCGATGGCGAAATCGATGAAGACGACGAGTCAATTCCTGAAACGCAGCCCGGGCGGTCCGCGAGCCGTCAACAGGCTCGCACTCGCTATGAACGTGCGGTTAGAACATTAGCTCGGGCGAAGGTGTCAAGGCGTCGGATATCGGAGAGATCTCAAGACGGCATGCTATTGGCTTGGCTTGGGGCTGAACGGCTGCCTTCTGAAGAAGACCAGCTAGCTTTGGGAAAATTGCTCGCTGAGCAGGGTCGCCTTAGGAAGTTCGAACGTCTGGAGCGACTGCTGCTGCGCGGCATTGCAACAAAGTACAAGCGGTTCCGCAGTGAACGAGCGAAAGACAGTCGCTGGTACCGCAACGCTCCAGAAAAGGCGTCAGACATTCACTGGCCCGAGCTCGATATTCTGGTACTGGCATCGCTGCGTCTCGCTGGCGAGATCTTGGCAGTATACCGCAAGACCGCAGGTACCGAAATGCCAGATGCCGGATTACTTGGAGCAGTTCGCTCTATGCAACGTGCACAGGTGCTCGTCGACGAAGCTACTGATTTTTCGCGCGTGCAGCTTGCCTGCATGTACGAATTGGCCCACCCCTCAATGCGGTCTTTCTTCATTTGCGGTGACGTAAATCAGCGGCTCACCACATGGGGCCTAAAATCAAATGACGACTTGGATTGGCTTGGACCGAACATTCAGCGCAAATCAATCACGGTCTCGTACCGACAAAGTGGCCGCCTCGTTTCTCTTGCAGGAGAGGTAGCCGCGATGGGCGGTGCAAAGGCCAGCGACACAGTACTTCCTGACAGAGTGGACGTAGAGGGCGAAGCGCCTGTGTGGACCAGCGGGTTAGCAGATAATAGTTCGATCGCTGCTTGGCTCACCGAGCGGATCGAGGAAATTGATTGGATGGTACAAAAAGCAACAACGATCGCTGTGCTCGTGAACGACGAAGAACAAGTCGAGCCGCTCGCTATGGAGCTCAACTCCCGACTGGAAGAGATCAGTCTCTCTGCAGTCGCATGCAAAGACGGAAAGGTCGTCGGAAATGATCGCGATGTTCGGGTGTTCAACATCAGTCACATCAAAGGTCTCGAATTTGAAGCCGTTTTCTTTGTCGGGCTCGATCATACGATTAGCACTCACCCCGATCTTTTCACCAAATACCTTTATGTTGGCGCTACTCGCGCGGCCACTTATCTTGGGATAACTTTTGACGGTGAAATTCCAAAGATCGTGCAACCGCTCAAAAAACACTTCGAGGACAATTGGCGAATGTAGGTAGGGGACAAATAAGGGCATCGGAAACTTCGACAGTTCCGCATGATGTCAGATAAGTTTTCGCTTAGTTACTAATGACTTCGCGCCCTCTTGCTTCCGTAGTGCTTCCGGGCGTGCTGGAACGCAAAAAGCCTCCCGTTTGGGAGGCTTTTAAGCTTCTGATTTAGCGTTATAATTTGGTTGCGGGAGTAGGATTTGAACCTACGACCTTCAGGTTATGAGCCTGCAGTTTCCGGAAAATTCCTGTGAGTTTCAAGGCTGATACGGCTGGACTTGCTTGCCAAACAGAGCGGTACTGTACAGACCGACGCACCCTGCAGCAGGGTGCCACCTTCTGCGCCCGGCACTCCGGGCCCTCGTCAGTACCGGTGCCTTGTTGGCCCGGTCTGATGAAGAAGGAGAACATCATGACCAAAACGACAAATCCAAAACAAGAGAGTGAAAGTAAATCTGCCGCGGAGCGAGCGCCAAAACAGGTTTCTACAATTGCAAAGGTCACAAAGAAGGCAAGGCTGATCGCCCTTCTAAGCCAGAAGGGGGGAGCTGATGTGCCGAGCCTCAGCAACACTCTCGGCTGGCTACCACATTCAACACGGGCAGCCCTGACAGGCCTGCGCAAGGCGGGCTATGAGATTACTTCGGTCAAGCCTGACAATGGAAAGCCCTCTCGATACCAGATAGTCGGGCTGGCTGGCGCGGAGACTACGTGATGGCGACCGAGGCTGTTATAGCTTCACGGTGGGCTGAATTGGAGATAATGGACCGCTCCGCTCTGCGAACCGCTTGGGCGAAAGCGTTTGGGGAGGCACCCCCACACTTCCTGTCGATGATCTTTATGCGCAAGGCGCTGATCTGGGACGCACAGTGCCGCAGGTTCGGGAGGCTGGCCCCGGATCTGAGGCGCGCCCTGAAAGCGGCGGCGGATAGCAGATCGGTGTGCGGCCCGGCTCCGGCGATCCGTCCCGGGACCCAGTTGGTCCGGGAATGGAACGGTCGCCGGTATCAGGTTGATGTGAGCGAAGACGGGTATGTCATGAATGACACCCGTTACAGATCGCTGTCAGCGATTGCGCTGCATATCACCGGCACCAATTGGTCAGGACCGCGCTTTTTCGGGCTGAACAAAGCCACCGGGTCAGTCCCATGAAAAAGATCCGCTGCGCGATCTATACCCGCAAGAGCTCGGAAGATGGGCTGGAGCAGGACTTCAACTCGCTGGATGCGCAGCACGAGGCATGTTCTGCCTATATCGTCAGCCAGAAGAACGAAGGCTGGGTGCAGGTGCCGGACCGTTATGATGACGGCGGCATCTCCGGAGGAACGATGGAGCGGCCGGGTCTGCAGCGGCTTCTGGCAGACATTGATCGCGGCGCGGTCGACCAGATTCTGGTTTACAAGATCGACCGGCTGACCCGGTCCCTAGCTGATTTTGCCAAGATTGTCGACATTCTGGATAAGTCGGGTGCGTCGTTTGTGTCTGTCACCCAATCGTTCAACACCGCCACCAGCATGGGGCGGCTGACGCTGAACATGCTGTTGAGCTTTGCCCAGTTTGAACGCGAGGTGACTGCAGAGCGTATCCGCGACAAGATTGCGGCTTCCAAAAGGAAGGGGCTGTGGATGGGCGGCAATGTGCCTCTTGGTTATGAACCCGATGGGCGATCGCTGAAAATCACTGTGGCAGATGCTGCGACGATCCGTATGATCTATGATCTCTATGACAGGCACCGCAATGTCCGGATCGTCAAAACCGAGGCTGACAAGCTGGGTCTGAAGACAGCGATCCGCACATTGTCATCAGGCTGTCCGAAGGGCGGAGCATCGTTCAGCTTCGGTCATATCTATCATATCTTGACCAACCCGATTTATGCCGGCCGTATCAGGCACAAGGAAAAGGTCTGGCCTGGTCAGCACCCGGCACTTATTGAGCCTGCTCGTTGGGATGCGCTGCAGGAAAAACTGATGGCCGGTGCCGTCCTGTCGCGCTTGGGACAAGGACGCAACAGCGATGGTCAGAAAAAGCAGGTCTCGTTGCTGGTCGGAAAGCTGTTTGACGAAACCGGCGACCGGCTGACGCCCAGCCATACCAAGACCGGCAAGGGACGCAGGCTGCGCTATTATGTGTCTCATCGTCTGATCCGCAGCTCTGGCCCAAAAGATCCCAGTGGATGGCGGTTGCCCGCACCGGAACTTGAAACCCTGATTGCCGATCTGGTTAGTAAGCACCTGAGTGTTCCGGCTGTGCAAACTAATATTGTCAGTCCTGCCACAACGGAAGAGATCGCATTAATCGCGCAACGGATGACGGGTCTGAGCGTTGCTGAAAGCAGCGCCGATGAAAAGACAAAAAGGACAGTTCTCAGCTTGATCGAACGTGTCCAGATCACGCCCGGGAAGCTCTCGATCAGCATCGCCGCAAAAGCAATCGCTGAACGCCTGGCCGTCGAGCAGGAACGCATCTCTGATGAATATCTGAGCATTGAGTCAGACTTCCGCCTTCGCAAGCGCGGTGTTGAAACCAAATTGATCTTGGCCGATGCAATCGGGGCGCGCGACGACACGCTATTCAGAAACATCGCTTTGGCACATAGATACTTCGATATGATCCGATCCGGCAAAACCTATACGGAAATTGCTCAAGCTGAAGCTGCCTCGAAACGGCGGATCCAGCAATTGGTTGAACTGGCGTTGCTCGCTCCCGACGTGATCCGAGATGTTTGGGAAGGCAGGCAGCCCGTGGGACTCACATCCCAATGGTTGAAATCCCATACTTTCACACCGATGTGGGACGAGCAACGCGAACTGTTCAAGGCACTCTGAGCTGCCTCCCAAATGCGCTAAACTATTGCAATAGTTCCAAAACCCTTACCAACAAAGACCGTCAAACTGCTACCGCCGAAAAACAGTTCCCAGACTTTTGACAGAACCTGCCAATATGAGCGCAAATCGGCAGTCTGGGGCAATGCGACAACTGAAAATACCCCCGGAAACACGGCGGAAATCCGACAATTCTCCATTGTACTCAAAATGTTGGTGGTGGTGGCTGGGGCGGTAGGATTCGAACCTACGGTACACGGCATCAAAAGCCGTTGCCTTACCACTTGGCTACGCCCCATCCGGTGAATGCGAGCCGTTCAGCAGACATCCTAAGCCGGACCAGTCTATAGCGATGTCTTTTGGCGACCGCAAGGCGCGAAAAACAGAAAATCTGCTCGCCGCCACGGATTTGATGCATTGCGAGAAATTGTGAGAAACAGGTCGGAATTCCGCCCTCCCCGCGCTATAGAAAAGCAGGCAAATTTCAGCCGAAAAACCGGAGGCAGCCATGTCCGCGTCGTTCTACAGCCAGTTGCAGCAGACACTGGATGACATTCGCAGTGAAGGCCTGGAAAAAATCGAACGGCCGCTGGCCTCAAAGCAAAGCGCACATATCGATGTTGTCGATGGAAACACCACCCGGCCGCTGATCAATCTGTGTGCCAATAATTATCTGGGTCTGGCCGATGATGAACGGCTGGCGAAAGCTGCCATCGAGGCCATTGAGAGCCATGGCTTCGGCATGGCTTCGGTGCGTTTTATCTGCGGCACACAGGAACTGCACCGGGTTCTGGAAAAGCGCCTCGCCGCTTATCTTGGCAAGGAAGACAGCATTTTGTTTGCTGCCTGTTTCGATGCCAATGGCGGATTGTTTGAACCACTTCTGGGGCCTGAGGACGCGATTATCTCCGACGCTCTCAATCATGCCTCCATCATTGACGGGATCCGCTTGTGCAAGGCGAAGCGCTATCGCTTTGCCAATAGCGACATGACGGCGCTGGAAGAACAGCTGAAAGCGGCCCGGGCCGATGGCGCCAGACACATCATGATTGCCACTGACGGGGTGTTCTCGATGGATGGCTATCTGGCGGATCTACAAGGCATCACCCGGTTGGCAGCGCAGTACGAAGCTCTGGTGATGGTCGATGACTGTCATGCCACCGGGTTCATGGGGCCACAGGGCCGTGGCACCCCTCACCATGCCGGTGTCGCCGACCAGGTCGATATTCTGACAGGTACGTTCGGCAAGGCGCTGGGCGGAGCGCTGGGCGGTTATGTGGCAGGCCCGTGCGAAGTAATTAATCTGCTGCGCCAGCGCGCCCGGCCCTATCTGTTTTCCAATGCTCTGCCGCCTATGGTTGTCGGAGCCGCCATCAAGGCGCTGGAAATTGTCGAGGCGGGCGATGATCTGCGACGGCAATTATTCGACAATGCCGCCTATTGGCGCGCAGGACTGGCACAGGCCGGGTTTGAGCTTCTGCCGGGGGAACATCCCATTATTCCGGTTATGCTGGGGGATGCAAAGCTGGCGCAGCAGATGGCCTCGGGCCTCAATGCGGAAGGCATCTATGTCTCCGGTTTCTTCTTTCCGGTGGTGCCGAAAGGTCAGGCCCGCATCCGCACCCAGATGAATGCGGCGCTGACCAGGGCCGATCTTGATGAAGCGCTTGAAGCGTTCGGCAAAGTCGGGCGTTCACTCGGTATTCTGTAAAGGCAATGAGATGAATTCTACCAACAGCACAATGCGGGCGCTGGTGAAGGCCAAAGCTGCCGTCGGCCTGTCGCTGCAGAACGCCGCCGTGCCGGATATCGGTTCCGACGACGTTCTTGTCAAAATCCACAAGACCGGGATTTGCGGCACTGATATGCATATCTGGAACTGGGATGCATGGGCGGCGCGCACAGTGCCCGTACCGCTGATTGTGGGGCATGAATATTCCGGCGAGATTATCGCGCTTGGCTCGCATGTGCGCGATCTGGAAATCGGCCAGCGGGTGACCGGTGAAGGTCATATCGTCGGCCACCGCAGCCGGGCGGTACGGGCCGGGAAATATCATCTCGACCCGGAAACAAAAGGCATAGGCGTCAACATTCCCGGCGCGTTTGCCGAATATCTGTCGTTGCCGGCTTTCAACGTCATCAGGCTGCCGGATGATGTTGATGATGAAACCGCCGCCATTCTTGATCCGTTCGGAAATGCGGTGCACACCGCCCTGTCGTTCGACCTGGTCGGCGAGGATGTGCTGATTACCGGTGCCGGTCCGATCGGCATCATGGCCGCGATGATTGCCCGGCATGTTGGCGCGCGCAAGGTGGTGGTGACAGATATCAATCCCGAGCGCCTCGCCCTTGCCGGCCGTTGCGCCGATATTGTGCCAGTGAATGTTGCCGAGGAAACCCTTGCCGATGCCCGCGCCCGGCTGAATATCGGTGAAGGTTTTGATGTGGGGATGGAAATGAGCGGAGCGCCCGCCGCATTCGATCAGATGGTCACTCATATGATCATGGGGGGCCGGATTGCGATGCTGGGCATTCCGCCAAAGCCGACCATGGTCGACTGGACCAAAATCGTGTTCAAAGCCCTGACCATCAAGGGGATCTATGGCCGTGAGATGTTTGAAACCTGGTACAAGGCGATTGCGCTGATTCAGGGCGGCCTGCCGGTGAAGCGCATCATCACTCACAGATTCGGCATTGACGACTATGAAAAGGGATTTGCCGTCATGAATGAGGGCGCATCCGGCAAAGTGGTGCTGGACTGGACAGGGTCCGACAGAGCCGGCGCTTAAAGCCATCGATGGTCTACAAAAAACCCGGCACAAGGCCGGGCTTTTTTAAGGTTGCGTTGCGCTGGCGCGGTCAGCGGCGTTTCATCCAGCCCCATAATGCGGGAATAACAGCTGCCGCCAAAGCTATCTTGACCAGATCACCGGCGATAAACGGATACAGGCCCCATTCCAGAATGGGCTTGTCCCAGCCGACAACATTGCCCAGCCAGAGCAGGCCAAGGGCGAAGATAATGGCGTCTGCCCCCAGCATCAGCCCAAACAGTTTGAAGGGCGAGCGGTCCCAGCCGCGTTCCGCGAAATAGCCTATGATGCCCATGGCAATGACAAAACCGGCCAGATAGCCGCCGGTGCTGCCAAGCATATAGCTCAGACCATTGCTTTCGGCGGTTGAACTGGTGAAGACATCCATGCCGAAAGCACCGATCGCCAGATAGAGCAGCACGGTCGCCAGTCCGAGGCGCATGCCAAAGGCCGCGCCAAGACCCATGATCGTAAAGGTCTGAAGCGTCATTGGCACCGGATAAAACGGCACACGGATTTTCGCAGAAATTGCCAGCAGAGCTGCTCCGATAATGGTCAGCGCAACAAAGCGCAACATGGCTTGTGTGCCACTGTCCGCTCCTGTTGGCCAAAGGGCGGTGGCAAGAGGTGTTGGAGATGTCAGACTTTGGGCGCTCATGGATATCTTCCTTACGAGGTCTTCTGAAGGCCTGGCCGAGCCGGTGTCGCTGCGGCCGACTTTGCATTGGTTCGACTGCTTTTAGCCGGTTGCTTGTTTTGAGACAAGTTCCCAGATAAACCGCGCTCAAGAAAACTGAACCAATCGGGCGCACCGATGCGGTTGCGAGCCAGCGGAGCGCCTTGATGGCCCTGACATTCAATACAAAGTTCGACCCGCAGCACGGCTCTGCCGTTGAGGTGGGGTCCGGTGTCGCGCGCATTACCGCACCCAATACCGGGCCGTATACATATCAAGGCACCAATACCTATCTGATCGGCACGGCTTCTCTGGCGATTGTGGATCCGGGGCCTGACGATCCAGATCATTTTGAAGCTCTGATCAAGGCCATTGGCGGGCGGCCGATCGAGGCCATTATCCTGACCCACAGCCACCTGGATCACACGCCTCTGACCGAAAGACTGAAAGCCCATAGTGCAGCACCGGTCTACGCGGCGGGGCCGCACCGGCCCTATCGTGAACTGTCTGCAGAGGAACTGGCGCAGTTGGGGCGCAGTGCCGATCTTGCCTTTGTGCCCGACCGAACACTGACTGACGGCCAGATCATCCATGGTGCTGACTGGCAGCTGGAGACAGTGCTGACGCCGGGCCACACAGCGAACCACGCTGCCTTTGCGATCGCCGGCACCCCGATGCTGATATCCGGAGATCACGTCATGGGCTGGTCAACCACAATCGTCGCGCCGCCCGACGGGTCGATGGCCGATTATCTGCGCTCACTCGACATCTTGTTATCGCGACCGGAGGCGCATTATCTGCCCGGACACGGCGACGCGATTGTAAATGCGCATCCCTATGTCAAAGGTTTGAAAACACACCGTATCATGCGGGAAACGGCAATTTTTGAGCAGATTGCCAATGGCACGGACAGCATTGCAGACATTGTCACAGTTCTGTATCGGACGATCCCGGCGAAATTGCACGGCGCTGCGGCGATGACGGTTCTGGCGCATCTGGAATCGCTGATCGTCTCGGGCCGAATCAGCGCCACCGACTCGCCGGTCACACTACAATCGAAATTCAGTATCGCTTCCGGCTTGGTGACAAGACCCGATGGCAGCTGAATTTACTGAACAGTGGTGGCTTTGACGGACAGATCGAGCTCCCTGAGGAACCCCTGCACCCGGCGGGCATTGGTTCCCAGATCATGATTGCCGATCCGGGACGTGGAACGTACATCAACGCTTGAACCGGTGTCTGTGGCGCGGACGCGAACCACAAAATCATCGATAAAGCCCAACACAGGCGTTTTCGCCACGGCCTCAAACACGCCCTCCGCCGAGGCTTCGGTATAGAATTTGGCGACAGTGCGCTGCATGACAGACCCATCGGCCAGAACAATCGGCTTGGGCTTCGGCAGGCCTACGCTGGCGATGGACTGCTCTTCGATATCCGCTGCTTTGGTCACGACAATCGGCGGCAATTCAAACGTGATGGTCAAGCCTGACCGCTGTGCCGCGCCGCGCGCCAGATCGTAGACCTGGGGTGTAGGCAGAGGAAATTCCTGCGTCTGCAACGCCGGATAGGCAGCCTTCTGCGCTTCCAGAACCTGTCCATCCACCCGGCCAAAGGCGATATCCGCCAGCATCAGAGGGGGATCCAGCGCATTCGTGGTCACGCCATTGACCTTCGGCAGATAAAGCAGCGCAAGGACCACAAGTACAAAAGGCGCAAGTGTCACAAGACTGATGACGAGCGCGCTGGCCGCACGAAAAAATCCGCGCACTCCCAATTGCCAGATGTCAATAAATGCATTGAGGGACATGCCCACAGACAACAGCGCCAAAAATGCACCTGCGCCGAGGACGGACAGCATTTCGTCAACCGGAATAATGCCGAAGCGGTGCAGCAGGGCACCGAGCACGACGGTGGCAAAGCCCAGCGGCGCGGTTTTGCGAGCCCAGATTGCAGAACGGGATATGTCGGCACTGGCTCCCTGCCCCGAGCTCATGCGCGCAAAAGAGGCTCCCTGATATCCGCTCCCCGCTTTTCCGAAGCTGTGATACTCAAAATCTACCGCAGTCATGGCAAGTACGCTGCCCCTAAACCCAAACATTTGCCAATTTTTTATCAGTGATTCAAATTAATCGCAAATCAAGTTCGGCATTATCCAGTTCTGATTTGCAGGTTGGTCAACGCCAAAATCACGAGGTGTTTCCCGGTTTTCTGCAGCGGCCTGCATCAGAAAATCCCGGCGTTCTGCCGTTGATGGATGGGTAGACAGCCATCCGGCCGCTTCGCCGCTGCTTTCCAGCCGTTCCAGCAAGGCGATCAGATCATCGGGCGGGATGCTCATATTGCGCAAGGTCTGAACGGCCAGCAAATCCGCCTGCCGTTCGAATTCGCGACTGTAGGCTGTGCCTATCAGAGCCTGGCCGACAGCCACCACGGCCGCGCTGCCGGTGAAATCGCCAAGCAGAAAGCCCAGAAGCGTGGACGTGCCACCAATGCGCAGGCTCAGGCGCACGGCATGTTGAGCCTGAATGTGACCCAGTTCATGGGCAAGGACCGCGATCAGTTCTTCAGGCGTTGCGCTGAGATCCAGCAAGGAACGGGTGATGACTATGCGTCCGGCCGGCAGCGCAAAGGCGTTCGCACCGGGCATATCAATGACGCGCAGGCTGACTGGCCCGGAAAAGCCGCTTGCCACCCGTAAGGCGTCGACGAAGCCTGCCAGAATCGCATTATCCTCAGCTGAGGCGCAGATTTTCTGCGCATCCGGATAAATGACATATGTCTCAAGCCGGTTGGCCAGAGTGGTCTCAAAACTGTCCGGAACCAGCGGTGCCAGTCGGTCGGCTGCCGCCGGTATGAGGATCGCAAATATCGACAATCCCGCCAGCACAACAGCGATACACGCCGCAATGACGCGCAAGGGCTGGCGCATGGCCCGGTGCCGGTTGCCGGAAATCCGGTGCAAGGCGGCCCAGGTGGCGCTACTCACCCCGGCTTTGTCAATCTGGATGCGGCGGTTGTCATGGTGGTCCTGAATGGCGATCTGGAGCTGATCTGAAGCAGTCTCGCTGCGCAGCAGATCAGCGCTGTCGAAGCCGTCAATCGCCTTGCCCTCGCTGTCGTACAGATTCAGCCTGTCGCCGAATTCCGCCACAACCGGAATGGCTTTTGCGGTTATTCCGTCGAAATAAATCGCGGCGAAGCGGTCGTTTTCCGGGTGCGCATCAGAACGCTTCAATGGAGTTGATGTCGCCATGAACAAACTACACCCCGCCTGCATCCAACGCGTCAGCGATGCCCTCGCCAAACCCGTCGCGGCGGCGAAGCCGGTCCGCAGGGCCTGCCACAATGGTCGAGACCAGCGTGATCGGTGTAATTGACAGGGAATTACCGATCGCCTGCCAGAGCCGGTAGCGCAGGAACACAAGCCGGATCACCGAATAGCCGATAAAGCCGAGGCAGTAATACAGGAACAGAGCGACAAAAAACCCGACACGGGTTGTGGTGCTGTCGACCACGCCAACGGGCAGGCCCGATGTCAGGAACAGGCCAAACAAAACCGCACCCAGCCCCAGATAAAGGAGACTGAAACCGGTCAGCACAATGAGGAATTTGCTCCACACTGCAATCATCGCCTGGCGGGAGAGACTGGACTGAAGCTTCACTGATCCGAAAGCAGTGGAATTGGCGAAATGCCGCGTTTCAGCGGCAAAGTATGCGGGGGCGGTGACAGCCAGCAAGACAATCATCGCAGCGCCGGAAATTGCGGCTATCCACAGCAAAGCGCTGAGCGGAACGGCGGAAAGCTGATCAGAGGCATACAATCTGCGAAAACTTGTGTTGAGCAGATCTGCAAACACAAAGGTTTCAGGGACGGCTGACCACAGACCGGCAATTTCAAAGATGGTCCATCCGGCAATCAGGGCAATGCCCAGAAACAGCGGCCATCCGGCGCGGTAAAGCGGAGCGAGTGCGGCCGAAAAATCCGCCTTCTGGTTTCCATAGAAGGTATGGCGCATCCTGTAGGTCTGCAAAGCCCGCCTGCGCATCGGCCAGAGCGCACCCAGTGTGATAACGCCGATGCTGAACCAGATCATTGAAAGCAGCGCATAGACAACGCCGGACCCCCCCTGGCGGAACCGCAGCCCTCGCCACAAAGTTCGGCTCAGGCGATAATTTCGCGCCCGGTAAAGCGCGAACTGGCTGAGAAACCAGAGCATGCTGATTGCGACCAGATTAGCGGCCAGGACGCCATAGGGCAGACCCAGCGAGATGACAAACAGGCTCAGATAGAGCGGCAGCAGAATAACCACGGCCATAAAAAACCCGGCAATCAGATCTGCCGGCTGCCCGGTGAATTCCAGCGGGTAAGACCCGATCCTTGTGTGCGCCCAGAAATAACGCCGCAGGCGCGTGACATACCAGAACCGGTACAGCCCCAGCGTCACTGTCATCAAAAGAATACCGCGCAGCGCAAGCCCGGCCAGACCCCTGGCTGCCGGGTCCACGCTTACCCTGGCGGCGCGGTGCGCGTCATCGCCGGGGACCTGCTGCAGCTCTGGCCGGGTGATTTTTGCAACTGACTGGGTCAAGCTGGGTTCCTGCGCAGAAAGATCTGCAGCTCAGTTTTGTGATGTCTGACGCAATTTTGCAATTGCGTGCCGCTGCGAACCAAGACAATTTGATGCTTTCGTTTAAGACTTGATTCACCTAACAGGCGCAGACTTGGACGTAATCTGCTGATAGAGTGTGATGTCAGCTATTTTGTGACCTGTGTATGAGTGTGGAGTTGCGTGATGCAATTGATGAAATCAAAGGGTTTTCGCTGCAAGGAAGACCGTGCAAAAGATCTTGAACTCACCAGACATTATGGCGCTATCGGCATCAAGTCTGTTCAGGCCGCACAATCACTTTGCAGCAAAGCCAAGACGGTTGAAGTGACAAGAGTTATTTCAAAGCCGGTCAAAAGCCTTTAGCCAAGCAGCAGAGACAGGGCCAGTGTCCACATGACGCTGCCTATCAACAGGTCAAGGACCTGCCATGCACCGGGGCGTGCAAATAAGGGCGCGAGCAATCGCGCCCCATAGCCCAGAGCAAAAAACCAAATGAACGAAGCCGTCACGGCACCAAGACCAAAGGCTATGCGCCCCTTGATCGGGTATTTTGCCGAGAACCCGCCGAGCAAAAGAACCGTATCGAGATAAACATGCGGATTGAGAAATGTGAAGGCCAGAGCGGTCGCCAATGCAGCACGCAGAGTTGGCACCTGCTGGGTCGCTGCTTTTAAAGTTTCGGGGGAAAAAACCCGTTTAAACGCCAACATCCCATAGACAAACAGGAATGCGGCGCCACCATAGGTAACCGCCGACAGCAGCAATTCAGAGCCTTGCAGAAGGCTGCCAAGCCCGGCAATTCCAAGCACGATCAGCAAGGCATCTGACAGCGCGCAAAACAGACAGACGGCGAACACGTGACGGCGCAACAGTCCGAGCCGTAATACATATGCGTTTTGTGCGCCAATCGCCATGATCAGCCCGCTGCCCAGAGTAAAGCCCGCCAAGGCAGGTGCAATCGCGTCCATGAGTATCTATTCCAGCCAGCGCGCCATGGCTGCAATCGCCCGGTCGATTGTCGCCTCATCGCCGGCATAGGAAAACCGCATCATGGTCTGGCCGTTATCGGGGTCGAAATCGACCCCCGGCGTGGCTGCCACGCCGGTGCTGTCGAGCAGCGATTTTGAAAACTCAAGCGCATCATTGGTGAAGCGGCGCGCATCGGCATAGACATAGAAGGCACCGTCTGCGGGATGCAGATTTTCAAAGCCGATCTGCGGCAGAGCGCTCAGCAGCTTCTGCCGGTTGCGTGCGTACAGCGCTCGGATTGCATCCAGCTCCGGGGTGGCATCAAACGCCTTTATGGCGGCAATCTGTGAAATATACGGCGCAGAGATAAAAAGTGATTGCGCCAGCCGCTCGACCGGGCGCACCAGATCTTCCGGCAGAACCATCCAGCCGATACGCCAGCCGGTCATGCAATAATATTTTGAAAAGGAATTGATCACGATCGACTGGTCGGTGTGAGACAAGGCAGTTTCTGCGGTCCCCTCATAGACCAGCCCATGATAGATTTCGTCGGAAATCAATCTGATGGCGCAGCGGTTGCAGCTTTCGATCAGGGCTGCAAAGGCCTGCGGCATCAGCATGGTGCCCGACGGATTGGCGGGACTGGCGATCAACAGCCCGTCCAGAGGTGCATCTGCATGGACAGCCTCAACATCCTGCGGGGTGATGACGTAGCGGTTTTCCGCCTTCACCGGAATGGAGACAGCAACAAGCCCAAGTGCTTTCATGACATTGCGATAGGCCGGGTAACCGGGTGCAGCCAGACCGACCCGCGCACCGCTGTCAAAAGCGGACAGGAAACTGAGGATGAAACCGGCGGATGAACCGGTGGTGATGGCAATGCGCTGGTGCGGCACAGTGGCACCATACTCCTGTTGGTAATGGGCCGAAATCCGCTCCCGTAATGCCGGCAGCCCAAGGGCCGGCGTATAGGAAATCCGGTCCTGATCAATCGCAGCCTTGGCGGCCTCGCGCACCACAAGTGGGGCCTGATGGCCCGGCTCGCCGACTTCCATGTGCAGGACAGGCTTGCCCTCGGCCGAACGTGCCTGGGCGGCAACCATGACATCCATGGCTAAAAACGGATCGACCGCGCTGCGCAAAGACGCGGCATTCTGGAGGAGTGGAGGCTTCATGAAGGTTGAATCGTACCGGTTGGAGATTTTTGCAAAACAGGTTCAGTCGGTTCTTAAACCGCCACGGATGAAGGTTCAAGAACGCTGTCGGCTGACGAGCGTTGACATTAATCGTCAGAGGCCGGTTTGCAGGTGCTGCAAAGGTCAGGCTGCCTCTATGAGACACCACAGGTTTTCAGGCAAACTTCCTGGCACCGGCAACACAGACGATAACGCTCAGACTGACTGCCGCCATCAGCCAACTGACGTCTTCGCCAAGCAGGACCGCGGCAAGGCTCAAACCCATAAATGGTTGAAGCAATTGCAATTGTCCGACAGCGGCGATGCCGCCCTGAGCCAGCCCGCGATACCAGAATACGAAGCCGATGAGCATGCTGAATACAGAGACATAGGCGAGCGCTAGCCATGCCGGCTGGCTGATGCCAGCGAAGGTCGCGGGCATCATATACAGCGCCAGAGGTGCCATGACAGGCAGTGATATGACAAGCGCCCATGAGATAACCTGCCAGCCGCCCAGTATACGCGCCAGTTTTGCGCCTTCCGCATAACCCAGGCCGCACACAATAATGGCGGCAAACATCAGAAGATCGCCTGTCCATGATGCTGACAGATCCTGGGTGAAAGCAAACCCGGCAACCAGCATGCTGCCGGCTGTCGAGAACAGCCAGAAGGCCGGCTGCGGCCTGTCACCAGCCCTCAGCATGGCAAACAAAGCCGTTGCCAGAGGCAGAAGGCCGATAAAGACGATGGAGCGCGCCGAGGTAATATGTTGCAACGCCAATGCGGTCAGCAACGGGAAGCCAACCACCACTCCCAATGCGACGATAAGCAACGCCACCAACTGGCTTTTCTGCGGGAGCTTTTGCGGCACAAATACCAACAGGGTCAGAGCCAGAACACCGGCAATCGCGGCGCGAATAATCGTCAGAAAAACCGGATCAAAATCGGCGACTGCAACACGCGTTGCCGGCAGCGATCCGCTGAAGATCGCCACGCCGATAAAGCCGTAAATCCAGCCGCTTCTGCTCGCGTCCATACAATATTCCCTGTGGGCCCCTAATGGCCAAATTATGCGCCTGCGCCTATGGTTCTTCCAGAGACAATCCATTACAATACAGCAAAACTGTAATGGTTATGAAAGCAGTACAGATGACTGTCATAGACCGAGATCGACTGAATGCCGGAACACTCGTGGACCAAATTATGCAACTGGTGCGCAAGCGCATTGCCAGCCGGCAGATCCCTGCAGGGGCCAGACTGCCATCGATCCGCAGTCTGGCTGAAACCATGCAGGTGTCGAAATCGACTGTCGTCGATGCCTATGACCGGCTCGCGGCTGAAGGTGCCATCCTGTCGCGGCGTGGTTCAGGTTTTTACGTTGCTGGGCACCTGCCGCCGTTTTCGCTGTCAAATGCGGCGCCGGATCTGGATCGCGAAGTCGACCCGATCTGGATGACACGGCAATCTCTGAATGCCGAAAATCAGTTGTTGAAGCCTGGGTGCGGCTGGTTACCGGCCGCGTGGATGCCCGAGTCGGATATTCGCCGTGGCCTGAGATCGCTGGCGCGTGACGCTAATGCCGCGCTGACGGATTACAGCACGCCTCACGGCCTGCCTGCCTTACGGCAGTTTCTGGCCCGCCGCCTCGGTGATCGTGGAATCGAAGCTTCTCCGCATCAGATCATGCTGACCGAATCGGGGACTCAGGCGATTGATCTGCTGTGCCGCTATCTGGTTGAACCGGGCGACACGGTGTTGCTCGACGACCCCTGCTATTTCAATTTTCACGCCATGTTGCGGGCTCACCGCGTCCGCGTCGTCGGCGTGCCCTATACGGCGAATGGCCCCAATCTGGAGATATTCGAACAGGTACTCAGAGAGCACGCTCCGCGCCTCTACATCACCAATTCGGCGCTGCATAATCCGACTGGAGCCACCCTTTCGCCAGTGGTGGCGCACCGCGTTCTGAAGCTCGCGGAAGCGCATGATCTGCTGATCATCGAGGATGATATCTTTGCCGATTTTGAACACCAGCCGGCACCACGACTGGCGGCGTTCGATGGACTGGATCGTGTCATCCATATCGGCAACTTTTCGAAAACGCTCTCCGCCTCGATCCGCTGCGGCTACATCGCCGCCCGGAGCGACTGGATCGAAGAACTGGTGGATCTCAAACTTGCCACTTCCTTCGGAGGCGGATCTTTTGCGGCAGAGCTGGTTCTGGCGCTGCTGACAGATGGCTCCTACCGCAAACATGTCAGTGCTCTGCGTGAGCGCCTGGCAGATGCAATGGCAAAGGCAGGTATAAAACTGAAAGCTAGCGGTCTCACTCCCTTTATTGAACCTGAAGCTGGAATGTTTCTCTGGTGCCGGCTGCCAGATGGACTGGACGCTGCCCAAGTCGCCCGCAAAGCACTTGCGGACAAGGTGGTTCTGGCACCCGGCAATGCATTCAGCCTTGCGCAATCATGCAGCGGCTTTCTTCGCTTTAACGTCGCGCAGTCTTTGGACCCGAAGATTTTCACTGTGCTTGAACGAGCCATGGAATAAGTTGGTTGCCGTCAGCAAAACCAATACTCAAGATAAGCCTTTCAACCTGCTCGACAGGCCCCAGGATTTGCCTTTGCGTGATGGCAGTTGTAGCTGTAGATTTGCCCCGCGATCAGATGTGACAAGGTGCGCCTGATGAATGATGATGATGAACAGGATGGTGGTTCAGAACCATGTTTTGCGCACATGGTGGTGGATGGCCATGTTGTCGATCCGGATACGGCCCGGGATGTGGCGCGATACCGCAAGAGCGAGAGACTGCGGCTCTATGCCCTGCGCAAGGCCGTGCCGCTGGAGCAGCGCAGGCAAATGGCGGTTGCAGTCGCTGATGGTCTGGATCGTGAAATCACGAATGTCGAGGGCGCGGTCATAGCGGTCTATTGGCCGATCCGCGGCGAACTGGATCTGCGCGGCTGGATGAATCAGCTGCATCGTCAAGGCGCCACAGTCGCACTACCGGTTGTGATTGAACATGACCAGCCCGTCGCATTTCACAAATGGTCACCCGACAGTACCATGCGACGCGGGGTATGGGGTATTCC
>TARA_R110002096_G_scaffold320929_4_pt1 | contig 20589 bp, 17 predicted proteins | sample TARA_R110002096 | Tara Oceans TARA_R110002096 (sample SAMEA4397295) | marine metagenome | biome: Polar Biome; feature: [DCM] deep chlorophyll maximum layer (ENVO:01000326); material: water (ENVO:00002006), including particulate matter (ENVO:01000060) such as... | depth 35 m
CAGCATCAACCTGAACTGCCTCGACAAATCGACATTTTCCAGCATTACACTTGAAAATTTTGATGGTCAGAACTGGGAACAGAACGTAAAAGACATCACCTGATTAAAAAACTCATCACATTAGAAAAATCTTCTTCATAAGGTTTTCCAACCAAATTACCTCCTTTCTTCTCATAAACTTGCCAATCGGCGCTTGCAGGGGCGGAATTTAATCTGTTTTTAACCAGCAGTGCCTAAAAATACCATTTAATGACACATGGCGGAGTCTATCCGTCTTGTTGGTAATATCCCTATTGGTAATTCAATGAGTATGATGCGTATGTTTATGGTCAAGCCCTCTACATTCCCGACTTTTGCCGGACAGAAATCGTCATGCCACCCGTCGGAGAGAGGTAAATTTTACCTGGATCGTCCGTCTTGACATTTTCCAGTTCCTGCCCTGCCCTAATCCAATACGAACCTGTTTACGCCTTAAGCACAGCGCCTGAAAAAAATCAGGAAAGCCGAGATCAGAAAGAACAAAAAATGAGCCTTTTCGCCAAAAAAATAACATCTCCCAAGGGCTCCGCCCAAAAAGATATTGCCACCCTGACAGACCTGTGCCGGGCCATTGCCGCAGGCGATAGCCCGGAAATTCTGGAAACCTTCTCCGGTTCATCAGACCTGACAGACCTTGCCCACGCCATTCACGAAATGAGCCGTAACAGCAGCAACCGCGAAATCACCCGTGAAATCATCGCCGCCCGGGAAAATTTCGCCAAACTGAAGGAGGGCGACCTTGAAGTCCGTCACTTCCCCCAGGACCGTGAATCCGAAATCGGTTTACTGTCGATGGAAGTCAATGCCTTTGCCAATGTGGTCCAGTCTTTCCTCACTGAAATCAACGAAACCATGCGGGCCGTAAGGGACCACAAGTTTTCCCGCCGCATTCAGCCGGACGGACTCAGCGGGGAACTTCTGAGCTACAGTGAGTCCATCAATCACGTCATCGACCAAATTCAGGAAAACGACGCCACCCTGAAAAACATGACGACAAAATTCATTCATAATGTGGAAGAAATGATCTCTTCTGCCGCCGATCTGGCGCCGAAAGCCTCCGCCATGTCTGGCAATGCCAAAAGCACCAAGGATTCTTGCGATTTTGCCGTGCGTTCCGCAACCGAAACCAAGATGAATGTTCATACGGTCGCCAGCGCCGCCGAAGAACTGAGCAGTTCCATCGGAGAGATTTCCCATCAGGTCGAACGTTCCTCCGCCCTGGTCACTGAAACCGTGCAGGATGTGGGCAAGACCAATGACGCCATCGGCGAATTATCAACTGAAGTCGAAGAAATCAGCGGCGTGCTCAATATCATTACCGAGATTTCCGGCCAGACAAACCTTCTGGCGCTCAACGCCACCATCGAAGCCGCCCGCGCCGGGGAAGCCGGCAAAGGCTTTGCCGTGGTCGCCAATGAAGTAAAAAGCCTGGCCCAGAAAACCGCTGAAGCCACCGACAAGATCACCACGCAATTGCAGAAGATCCAGTCCGTGACCAAATACGCCATTGGCACCGTTGCCCATATCGGAGAGAAAATCAACGAGGTGAAAACCATCTCTGTCAGCATCAATGATTCCATGGGTGAACAATCCGCCGCCACCAGTGAAATCAGCCGCAGCGCCCAGATGGCCGCCACCAGCACCGAAGAGGCCAACAAGCGCATCGAAGATGTTAACAGCGGCGCGGACGAGACCGGCAATGCTGCTTTGGAAATGCTGAAAACCGTATCCGCCATCAATGACCGCGGCGCGGCGTTACAGGCGGACCTGAACGCCTTCTCCGCTAAAATCAACTAACAACACGCCTCCTATCATCACAGAAAAGCCCTGCCCCGGAAACGCGGCGGGGCTTTTTTTCTATTTGTTAATTTCTTTTTACTTGATTACGTATTGATAACGCCGTTAATGCGACCATTACAGGACCAATGATCCGGCATAAAAGATCAAGCACTTCATGAGCTCCGTCTAAGTCCAACGAGTTATGCGATTGACGGAGCGTCATCAAAGAAAATGCATCAAGTAGCCACTGCCAAAATAAATCGAAATGTTCGATGAGCAAACTTGATCCTATTGCGTATAAGACTGCCAGTGCAAAAAACGTAAAAATACACCTAGCCGGCCTTGTGGCAAATTTACTGACAAACCCATAAAGTGATAAAATACTAAAATGACGCCCCCAGAAACCACGTTGCCGAAGCTTATTTTCCATCTCTCCTATGTAAAAATCAGATGCGGAGATAAAATCTTTATTTTCCTCCATGGCCATTCGGAGATTTCTATACTGACTTTCAAGCATGGGAGATAAGTAAGCTTGATTTACAAAGTCATTACTCGACATAATCTGCAGTTCGTCAAAGATAGCATTTCGCTTCAAAATGCCTCCGAGTATCTCCCGACCATATTTTGGCCACTTGACATCTACAAGCTTAATGCCTCGAAAATCTGTATGCTCAACATTAGAACAACTCATGTCAATTTTCCTGAGAATGACGCGCTCTGGCTTGAGAAAAGTCACGTACCTAAAGTTCACCTCACCGGCTAGAGAATATCTTACACCTTCAACTTCTCTGATATACTTTGCCTTAAATTTCTTTACGCTCACATGGTATTTTTTATTAACTTTCCGAAAAATTTCATTTAAAAAAGACCTAATCCTTTTAAACCCAAGGATGAAAAATGCGAAGATGGAGCGTTGTAAAGCAATCGCCTTCCTGCGTACCAGAGAATACCATTTTTCGTTATTATGGCTTACCGTCAACGTTACTGACCCTGCAACTATAGAAACTGAAACACTTTCCGCCTGAATCGTAATGTCTCTCGTTGAGTCAAATCTAACACTTTCATGAAAGATCGTATTACTTAGGTCAACACCTGCTGAAAAACTATCATTTGTTAAAAAAGCACCCTTAAACTCACAGAACGAAAAATTTGGTTTTTCGCTAAACTCAATCCTTTGTACTCGGAAACCTGCATCAAATATGCTTCGCTGAAAGGATGCATTCTTACAAAATTTAGATTTACCGCTTAATTTACAAGAACCCCTAATATGAGCATCTTCAATTAAAAAATTTTCTCTAAAAGTTGATTCTGAGATTTGAATTTCGTGAATATCAGCGAAGTTTAAATTAATTGGAAAATCAATTTCCTTACCAATGATTTTAATACATATGTCAGAACCAAATTCAAATCCGAACCAGTCACCATCCTTCTGTTCGATTAGTTTATCAAATGTATTTTGTTCAATTCCTCCATTGTGATACCGACAGAAATTATTGCCAATACTACCAGGCCGCCTAGAATTCAGAACTTTTCTTTGACAAAAAAATTTTCCATCTGGTGTCTGATATGTACATATTTCGTCACTCATAATATCCCCTTAATGTTTTTACTCCCCGGTTAGGCTTCCCTGAACCGGCTCCAACGCCTCGGCGGGGCTTTCGGCTTCTTCCAGCTGCAGACCCTCGATCTTCTCGCCGCGGCTCATCACCTTGCGGGCCGAGGTTTCAATCAGGCCGATGTCTTTTTCCGCTTGATGGAAATGAACGCGCAGCTTTCCAACCCGGTCATCAAGACGGCCAACATCCTCCATCAGCACGCCCACCTCTTTCTGAATCACCCCGGCCTGTTCGCGCATGCGGGCGTCTTTGAGGACCGCCCGCACCGTGTTCAGGGTCGCCATCAGGGTCGTTGGGCTGACGATCCACACCTTGGCGCGGTAGGATTTCTCAACCACATCGGGGAAGCTCGCGTGCAGTTCCGCATAGACCGCTTCGCTGGGCAGGAACATCAGCGCCGATTCCGCCGTCTCGCCGGGAATGATATATTTATCGGAAATATCCTTCACATGTTTCAGGATATCGGCGCGGAAACGGGCGGCGGCAAGCTTGAACTGCCCGTCATCCTCTGCATTGCGCAGCGCATGATAGCTTTCCAGCGGAAATTTGGCGTCAACCACGATGGATCCCGGCGGGTTGGGCAGCTTGATCAGGCAGTCGGCGCGACGACCATTGCCCATCGGGGCCTGAAAGCCGTAGGCGCTGGGCGGCAAAATCTGGGAGACCAGATCATTAAGCTGAATTTCGCCAAAGGCGCCACGGGCCTGTTTATTGGACAGGATATCCTGCAGCCCCATCATCTGGCCACTGAGTTCGGTGATATTCTTCTGGGCCACATCGATCACCGCCAGACGGCTTTTCAGATCGCCGAGGGAAGCCGTGGTGTCCTTGGTGTTTTTTTCCAGACTGTCGCCCATGCGCTGACTGACCTTGTCGAGCCGTTCGGCAAGCGTCCGGTTCATCTCTTCCCGGTCCTTGCCCGCCTGTTCCGACATCTGGCGCAGGCGGCCTTCCAATGACGCTGTGAGCTGGACCAGTTGCTGCATCTGGGCCATTTGCCCGGTCTTGTTTTCTTCGATCCGCGCCGACATATCCTGATTATGCCGCCCCAGGCGCCGCACTATCGCGAAGATGAACAGGCTTACGCCCACAAAAGCGATAATAACGCCGCCAATGAGCCACACTGTGGTCTGATCCATGAAAGATACCCTCTTTTGCCTTATTTTATGCCACTGTCCGTAATTTTTCCCCGGCAAAACCTTGACGGGGCCACCGTATCATATTACCTACAAAACAAAAGCACAAAGGATTGATCAGGATAATATGGCCATACGACCAATAGTAACCGTGCCGGACCCCCGGCTGAAACTCATCTCCAAACCAGTGGAGAGAGTTGATGACGCCTTGCGGGCGCTGATGGACGATATGCTGGAAACCATGTATGCCGCCCCCGGTATTGGCCTTGCCGCCATTCAGGTGGGGGAACCGATCCGGGTGTTGGTCATGGATCTCGCCGGTGAAGATGAAGACCCGGCCCCCAGATATTACGTCAATCCCGAGATCACCTGGACCTCGGAAGACATGGCCGTCTATAATGAAGGCTGCCTCAGCATCCCGGAGCAATATGCCGATATCGAACGCCCGGCGGAATGTAAAGTCACCTATCTTGACTATGACGGGGCAGAACAGAATATGCACGCCACCGGCCTGCTCGCCACCTGTATCCAGCATGAAATGGATCATCTGAACGGCATTACCTTTATCGATTATCTTTCCAGCGTGAAACGTAATATAATCGTGCGCAAGGTCAAGAAACTGGAAAAGGCCGGGTAACCGACCGCGTTAAGTAAAAAGGACCGCCTTTTGACATCACCTTTACGGTTGGCCTTTATGGGCACCCCGGATTTCTCCGTCGATATTCTGCAGGCCCTGGTCGACAGCGGCCATCAAGTGGTCGCGGTCTATTGTCAGCCGCCCAGCCGGTCCGGACGCGGCAAGAAAGAACGCCCGTCCCCCGTACAGGCCCGCGCCGAAGCGTTGGGCCTGCCGGTCCATTACCCCAAAAGCCTGAAACCGGAAGAAGAGCAGCAGCGTTTTGCTGCCCTTGATCTGGATGCCGCCGTGGTGGTGGCTTACGGCCTGTTGCTGCCCAAGGCGATCCTGGACGCCCCGAAGTATGGGTGTCTGAATATTCACGCCTCCCTGTTGCCGCGCTGGCGCGGGGCCGCGCCAATCCACCGGGCGATCATGGCCGGGGACAAAGAGACCGGCGTCGATATCATGGTGATGGAAGAAGGTCTCGACACGGGGCCCGTGGTGCTGGAACGTAAACTCGCCATCACAAAAAACGACACCACCGGCAGCCTGCATGACAAGCTGAAAACCCTCGGGGCGGAGACCATTATTCCTGCGCTGGAAGGCTATATCGCCGGCACTATGATCCCGCGTCCGCAGCCGGAAGACGGCATATGTTACGCCCATAAGATCGATAAACAGGAAGCGGCCCTTGACTGGCGGCGCCCGGCGGAAGATTTGCGCAACCATATTCACGGACTAAGCCCCTTCCCCGGCGCTTACAGCCTGACGGGCGAGGTTCGGCTGAAGATGCTGGAGGCCGAGGTCGTGCCCGGCAAAGGACAGCCCGGCGAACTGATCGCCCTGCCGCTGACCATCGCCTGCGGCGACGGCATGGCCCTGAAAATCCACCGCGCCCAACGCGCCGGCAAAGGACCGATGACCGCCGAAGAATTGCAGCGCGGTCTGCAACTGCCCCTGGGGACCCTCATGTCATGAATATTTCAGATGCCCCCGTCTACCGCTATAAACTTACCCTGGAATTTTTTGGCACCGGCCTTGTCGGCTGGCAGAAACAGAATGTCGGCCGTTCTGTTCAGGGCATCCTCGCCGAGGCCGCCAAGAAATTTTGCCATCATGACGTCACGTTCCATGCCGCCGGGCGCACCGACGCCGGGGTGCACGCGCTCGGCATGATCTGCCATGTGGATCTGCCGCAGGAATATCCGGCCTATAAAGTGATGGATGCGCTCAATTATCATCTGAAATGGCAGCCTGTTTCCGTACTGGCCTCGACCCGGGTGTCAGAAGAATTTCAGGCGCGTTTTTCCGCCACCAAACGCTACTATCGCTATCATATCATCAACCGCCGTGCGCCGCTGACCTTTCAGACAGACCGCGCCTGGCATGTGAAGTTCCCCCTGGATGCGGACCTGATGCATGAGGCCGCGCAACTGCTGGTCGGACATCATGACTTCACCACCTTCCGCAGTGTCGAATGCCAGTCACAGTCGCCGGTAAAGACCCTGGACCAGCTGGATGTCTGGCGTGAAGGCGAGAATATCTATATCGACACCTCGGCCCGCTCCTTCCTACATCATCAGGTGCGCTCCATGGTCGGCTCACTTTATTATGTCGGGCGCGGCAAATGGACAAAGCGGCAATTGCAGCAGTCATTGGAAGCTTGCAACCGTACGGCGCTGGCCCACAACGCCCCGCCGGACGGTCTGTATTTTGTCAGCGTGGATTACCCGGAAGATTTTGAGATCAAAGAATAGCGGTCGTGGTGAAGAGACACCCCCTCATACAAACCGGATCAGCAACTGCATTACGGTCAGACTAAACAGGCTTTCGAACGCCGTGACGCCAATGGCAAGCCAGGTGCTGATCTTCAACGCCTGCTTGAACATAAACCAGGCAACAAACAGTTCCAGATAAATTGCCGCCGCGGCGATAATCATCCCGCCAACCTGCACAGAAACGATGTCCTTCGTCAACAACAGCGACAACGGCAAAATGATGTAATTCAAGAGCGCCCAAAGCCAGTTATAAGCGACAATCATTGACGCATAATTGGCTTCAATTCGCAAAAACCGCGTGAAAAAAATCATCACAACCGCCACCAGAGGCAACTGCAGGAGATAGTTCAGCAAATGCGCCATCAGCGACACCTGATGGCCCTGCTCTACCGCAGGCTCAAAGTTTATCTGCAGGCTGAGAAAGAAAATTGGCGCCACAACCGGGATCGCCCAGAAAGATTTCCAGAAGCCTTCCGCAGACGTGTCGAAATAATCCATCGCCCGCGGGTTCAACCTGACCAACTGCCAGGCCCCGGCCAGTGACTGGCCGATATAACTGATCAGATTTTGTTTTTCTGGCGGCGTCTGTGGTCCCTCGTCGGACATAGATTATCCCTTAAAAAAATCACCGAGAATTTCCCGGTATATTTTCGTCAGCAGTTCCAGATCATGGAGACTGACACATTCGTCTACTTTATGCATGGTCTTATTGACCAGCCCGAATTCGGAAACCGGGCAGTGGTTCTTGATAAAGCGGGCATCAGAGGTCCCGCCCGTGGTGCTAAGTTCCACCGTCTCGCCGGTGACCTTGCGCACCGCATCACTTATCAGGATACTTAAGCGGCCGGGCGGAGTAAGGAAAGCATCACCGGAGGCCTTCATCTCAAGCCGGTACGTCCCGCCCACGCTGTCACACACGCCACGGATCCAGTCCTGCAGTCCCTGATCGGTTTGCAGATTATTAAAGCGGATATTGAATTTCGCCACCGCCTCTGCCGGAATGACATTGCTCGCCGTATTGCCCACATCAATCGTCACCACTTCCAGATTGGAAGGCTGAAAATGTTCTGTGCCCTCATCCAGTGTATGCGATTGCAGAATATCCAGCATCTTTACCAGACGCGGAATCGGGTTATCCGCCAGATGGGGATAAGCCACATGGCCCTGGGTGCCAATCACCGTCAACGTGGTGTTGAGGCTGCCGCGACGGCCGATCTTGGCCATATCGCCGATCTTGCCGGGATTGGTCGGCTCTCCCACCAGACAATAGTCGAGCTTCTCGCCGTTTTCTTCCAGCCATTTGAGCATCTTGATGGTGCCATTGACCGCCGGGCCTTCTTCATCGCCAGTGATCAGGAAACTGATCGAGCCTTTGATCTCGCGGTGACCTTCAAGGAAATCCGACACCGCTGCAACAAAAGCAGCGATGGCGCCTTTCATGTCCGACGCGCCACGACCATAGAGGATGCCGTCCGTGATCTCGCCGGCGAAAGGCTCCGACTGCCAGCCATCCTTGCTGCCGACCGGCACCACATCGGTGTGACCGGCAAAGCAGAAATTGGGGGCGGCATCGCCAAAGCGCGCATAGAGATTATCCACATCATCTGCGCCCTCTTCCGAGAACGGCAAACGGGTACAGACAAAGCCCAGACCTTCCAGCGCCGACTGCAATACATCCAGCGCCCCCGCATCCAGCGGCGTAACGCTGGGGCAGCGGATCAAATCCTGGGTGAATTTTACCGGGTCAATTTTCATCAGGCTCTCAGCAGATCATTGATGGAAGTTTTCGAACGGGTGCGCTCATCAACACGTTTGACGATCACGGCGGCATAAAGTCCTGGTCCCGGCGTCCCGTCCGGCAGCGGCTTGCCTGGCAGATTGCCCGGCACGACCACGGAATAGGCCGGTACGCGGCCCATGAAGATTTCGCCGGTCTCCCGGTCAATGATCTTGGTCGAGGCCCCGATATAAACGCCCATGCTGAGCACCGCGCCCTGCTCGATAATCACGCCTTCCGCCACTTCGGAGCGGGCGCCAATAAAGCAGTTGTCTTCGATGATCACCGGACCGGCCTGCAGTGGCTCCAGCACACCGCCGATGCCGACACCACCCGACAGATGAACATCCTTGCCAATTTGGGCGCAGGAGCCAACCGTTGTCCAGGTATCGACCATGGTGCCGCTATCCACATAGGCGCCCAGATTGACAAAGGACGGCATCAAAACAGCGCCCGGCGCAATATAGGCCGAACGGCGCACGATGGCGTTGGGCACGGCGCGGAAGCCAGCCTGATCGAACTCTGTCTGGCCCCAGCCTTCGAATTTGGACGGCACCTTGTCGTACCAGTTGGTATTCTCTCCCGGGCCACCTTTGATGATCGCCATATCATTAAGACGGAAAGACAGCAGTACCGCCTTCTTCAGCCATTGATGCACCACCCATTCGCCAGTCTCCTTTGAGGCGACGCGGGCCTTGCCGCAATCCAGCAGATTAAGAGCGTGGGTGACGGCGTCACGGACTTCGCCGGTGGTTGCGGCGGAGATGGTGTCCCGGTTTTCCCAGGCGCTGTCAATGGTGGCTTGTAATGACATGTCGGTCATAAAAAATTCCCTAAAGTATAATATGTGGCTTACTCAGCAGCACAATAGTGATTAGCCGCAAACTGTCAATAACTCTAAGGCCGACACGGCGCAGTTTTTAAGCCTGCCCGGTCAGCTGCTCCAACCACGCGGTCAGGTCGTTCACGGTATAATCAATATGATCCGCCTCATGACCGCGCGCAGACCACTCTTCCGCCGTTGGCAACCAGACGGTTTTCATGCCCATACGGCTCGCCGGTATCAGATTCTGCGCCATATCCTCGACCATCACGGCATCCTGCGGAGCAACACCCGTGGTCTCAATCATTTTTTGATAACTGGCGGCTGCGGGCTTGGGCAGATAATCGGCATTTTCAATGGCGAAAATGTCATCAAACATATTGCTCAGACCGATGTGCTCCAGAACCCGTTCCGCATAAGGAACCGACCCGTTGGTATAAATAATCATCCGCCCGTGCAGTTTTCCAAGCACCGTCTTCAGAGCCGGGTCCGGCGCAAGAAATGAAAAATCAATATCATGAACATACTCCAGGAATTCGTCAGGTTGCACGTCATGTTCAACCATCAATCCCCTCAATGTCGTCCCATAGGCGTGGAAAAATTTCTTTTGCCGCGCCTTGGCCTGTTCCAAAGGCAGATCGTAACGATCTGCAATAAAATACCCCATACGGTCACTGATTTGCGCAAACAGGTTATTATCCGAAGGATAGAGGGTATTGTCCAAATCAAAAACCCAGTGTTTGACCTGTTTATTGTCCAAATTCATAATTTTACTGCCTTCATACTCATCGTCATGGATTCAAAAGAAATAATACACCAGGTAAACTTCTTGTTAAGCCTCCTCCGCTACCATAGCGATATCGGAAAATGTTTAAATTGAGTATCACCCCTATGGAAACAAATATCGCACGTGTTTTGCTAAATACCAAACCGGATGATAAAAAAGATTCAAAAACACCCCTTCCCCTTGGGAAGTTTGATCCTGCGATTACAATTGACCTTTTCCCTGGGCCTGCTCTTCTGGTTGATGGCCAGCTTAATATTATCCATCATAATGTTTATGCGCTGCACTTGCTGCCGCCCCTGCATAATCGGGATACATTCCTCAAAAGCATGGTGTCCCGCTGCCTGACAAACAATTGCCCTGATGCCCAGAAAACAACCATCAAGGACAACAATGGTCTGCGTCATTACGACCTTACTGCCCTGCCGATCCAGCGGGAGAACAAGGAAGACATCCCTCTGGTTTTTCTCTTTGGCCGGGAAACCACCATTGAACATAACCTGACCACTGCGCTGGTCGATTCGCGTCAGATGTTCAAGGATCTGGTCAGCTGTTCAACTGATTTCGCCTGGGAAACGGACACCCGCGGCAATTTCATCTATGTCTCCCCCAAAGGCATACTCGGGTATACCACTTACGAGTTAAACGGCAAGAATTCCCAGGAAATGATTATCGGCGCTGGCGACCGCAACCCGTTTGATACACTCGACAAGATCACAGAAATGGAACTCTGGCTCAATCGCGCAGATGGCTCCATGGCCTGTTTGCTGGTTTCTGCAGTTCCTGTACTGGATGCCAAAGCCAAATGGAAAGGCGCCCGCGGTGTTTGTCGTGACATCACCCATATCCGGGAGAGGGAAGCTTCCCTGCGCCGCGCCAACAAACAAGAACATGTCCTCAGCAGCATTATCGCAACAATCCGAAACATGCAAACCCCTACAGAAATGTTCGAGGGTGCCGTCAAGGCGACCATGGAAGGCATCAAGACCGACTTTTGCTGCATTCTTCAAAAGGTGCCCTGCTCTCAAGAAGGCTTCACGGCAGAGATTCAGCACCAGCGGGGCATATCCCTGACGGAAGATGTGATTGCCAACCTCTGCCAGAAAGCTCTGGAGGTCTGGCAGAACGAAGCCATACCGCAAGAACGTATCCAAACGCTCGTCTTTGGTGACCATCAGATCCTGATGGGGGTAACCAACCACCACACCCAAGACAATGGCGCCATCTTCCTGGTTCGGAGCGGCGATACCCTCTGGCATGAAGATGACATTCATCTGTTCCGTGGCATCACCTCTCATCTGGGCATCGCCATCGAACAGGTCCTGACCTATGCGGAACTGGAACGGCGCGCCTATACTGACGAACTGACAGGCCTTCTCAATCGCCGGGCTTTTCGGGACCATGTAAACAAGCGGCTTAAAAATCAGAAAAGAAGCCTCAAATCCAGCGCCATGGTTTACATCGACCTGGACAATTTCAAACATGTCAATGACACGAAGGGCCATGCCTTCGGCGACAAAATTCTTCGGGATCTCTCCGGGTTGTTGCAAGACAACCTCCGGGTAGGTGACTATACCGCCCGTTTTGGCGGCGACGAATTCGCTATCTGGCTAGACGAAATCGACAAGGAAGAAGCCATCATTAAAGCCGAAAACCTCGTCAGGATCGCAACGAGACTCAATCAAAATGCCTGCCTCGTTGGACCACAGCTGTCCCTGTCCATTGGTCTGGCGATGAGCCTGCCGGAAAATCCAGCGACGCTGGATCAATTGATGGATCAGGCGGACCAGGCACTATATCGCGCCAAAGGAACAGGGAAGAACACCTCTGTACTTTTTGAACCGAATATTATGGGTCAAAACAACGACAAGGGGGACCAGGATGCTTAAGAATATACTCCAGAAAATCACTGGCGGGGACAAGACATATTCCTATGAGGAAGCCAAAATTGCCCTAAAAAAACAAAATCGGCGCGATAAGACCATGCTGGCGTCTCATGCCGAAACCAAGCCTGAGATCCTCTATTATCTGGCGACGGATGAATCCCCGGAAGTCCGGCGGGAAATCGCCATCAATCAAAACACTCCCCACCAGGCCAACGATCTTCTGGTGAAGGATGAAGATACCGAGGTGCGGCAGGAACTGGCGCGCAAAATCGCCCGCATGCTGCCGGACCTGACTGACGACGAGGTCAGCAAAGTCCGGGAAAGCGCCCTTGAAATACTCGAAACCCTGGCCAGCGATCAATTGCCGCAAGTCAGGAAAATAGTCTCGGAAGAACTCAAAACCTTTGATTGCGTCCCAAAGCAGATTATTCGAAAACTGGCCGACGATGATCATCTGGAGGTCTGCGCCCCGGTTCTCGAATATTCGCCGCTGCTCAGCACAGAAGACCTGAAGGAAATCATTGCGGCCACCACCGTCAGGGGTGCGATCAAAGCCATTGCCCAGAGAGATCAGGTCAACGAGGAAGTCTCTGAAGCAGTAACGGCCTCACTCGACATTCCCGCGGTCGCCGCCCTTCTCGCCAATAAAAATGCCCAAATCAGGGAAAGTACGCTCGACAAAATCATTAGCCAGGCCAACGAGATGGAGGAATTACACCGCCCTCTGGCCGAGCGCCCGAATTTGTCGCTGCGCGCCATCAAACGCATTGCCGGCTTTGTCGCCTCTTCCCTGGTCAACCGCATGATCAGCGCCCATAATCTTGACGAGAGCATTGCCACGGAACTCCTCAAACAGGTGCGCGAACGCATTCAGGAAACCACAGGCGATGAAGATGACGCCGAATCCCTCGCCAGTCAGGCGGCGCAATTCCATGCCAAGGGGCTCCTCGACGACGCCTTTATCGAAAACACCATCAAAAACCGCCAACGGGAACTTTTGTTCCATTGTCTGGCGCAACTGGCGGAAATGCCTCTGACCTCTATTCGCAAAATCCTCACCAGCAAAAAAGCCCGTCGGGTGGTTGCTCTGGCCTGGCGCGCCGAACTCAACATGCGCACCGCCATCAAACTTCAGCTGGAAATCGCCTGCATCCCGAGCAGCCAGGTGATCAATGCCAAGGAAGGGGTGCAATACCCCTTGTCACGGGCGGAAATGGAGTATGATCTGGCGCTTTACGACGGCGGCACCTGAACCGATAAAAAAGGGCGCATTCCATCACCAGAACACGCCCTTGTTTTTTCGACTGAGATGTCTCTACTTATGGATCAATGTCCCGACCCCATGTTCGGTGAACAGTTCCAGCAACAAGGCGTGTTCGACCCGGCCATCAATGATGACCGACCCCTTGACGCCCTTTTCCACCGCATGCAGGCAAGTATCCACTTTCGGGATCATCCCGCCAAGAATGGTGCCATCGGCAATCAACGCATGGGTTTTTTCTTCCGTCAGGTCCGGCAGCAGCATCTTGTCCTTATCCAGCACCCCTGCGACGTCAGTCAACAGAAGTAGACGTTCCGCCACCAGAGAGCCGGCGATTGCGCCCGCCATGGTATCGGCATTGATGTTATAGGTTTCCCCCGTCTCGCCAAGGCCGATCGGCGCGATCACCGGAATAATGTTGGTATTCTGGAACATCTTCAGGAAATCGCCGTTGACCTCTTTCGGGTAGCCGACAAAACCCAGATCAAGAATCTGTTCGATCTGGGAATCCGGGTCTTTCTTGGTCCGGCGCAAAGGCTCCGCCACCACAAGGTTGTTATCCTTGCCGCTCAGGCCGATCGCGTGCCCTCCCACCCGGTTAATCGCCCCGACAATGGATTTATTGATGCTGCCGGACAGGACCATTTCCACGACTTCAACAGTCGCCTTGTCGGTAACTCTCAAGCCGTCAATGAAGGAACTCTCGATCTTCAGACGGTCCAGCATACGGCCAATCTGCGGGCCGCCGCCATGGACCACGATCGGATTCATGCCGACCTGTTTCATCAGCACCACATCATGGGCGAAACTTAGGGCCAGATCCTCGTCCCCCATGGCATGACCGCCATACTTGATGACAATGGTCTTGCCGCTGTAACGGCGCATATACGGCAGCGCCTCAGACAGAATGCTGGCTTTTTTTATCCAGCTCGCCTTTTTCTTTTCTTTTGCTGAGAGAACAGCGTCCGTCATGATAACTCTCCCTGTAGGCATGGGTCCCAATAGTTTCCCTTCACTGCGTTATCCTCCATATACCATATCGGCAATGGTGGCGCGCAATTCGGCGATACCATCTCCCTTGGTGGAACTGGTCAACAGAACTTCCGGGTGAGCGGCGACATTCTTACGGACATCCGCCTGGGTTTTGGCGACCACCTTTTCCTGTTCGGCTTTTTTGATCTTGTCCATCTTGGTCAGGACGATCTGATAGGATACCGCACATTCATCCATCATGGTCATGATTTCGCGATCACTATCCTTGATGCCGTGACGGCTGTCCACCAGCACAAAGGCGCGCCGCAAATTGGGACGTCCCCGCAGATAGCTCTTCAGCAATTTTGTCCATTCCTTGACCAGCGAGCGCGACACCTTGGCATAGCCATACCCGGGAAGGTCCGACAGATAAAGTCCGTCTTCGTCCTTTGCGCCAATCTCGAAGAAATTGACTTCCTGGGTCCGACCGGGGGTATTGGAGGTCCGCGCAAGGCCGTTCTGCCCGACCAGAGCGTTCAGCAGGCTGGATTTTCCTACATTGGAGCGGCCGGCGAAGGATACCTCGACCCGGTCGGCCGGCGGCAAATGCTTCAACGCCACAACACCGAGCATAAATTCGGCCCGCTTGGCGAACAACAGACGCCCGCGCTCAAGGCGTTGCGCCTCAAGCTCGGCCTGCTGTTCCAGATTTGGTTCTTCCAATGACACGGTCCTTACGCCTTCTTGTCGGCGGTCGGCACCGGATCAGCCCGGCGCATCAATACCCACTGCTGCAGGATGCCGAGGATGTTACTACACGTCCAGTAAATCACCAAACCAACAGAGAATTGCGACAACATGAAGGTGAAGACAATCGGCATAAACAGCATAATCTTGCGCTGCATCGGATCACCGGAGGATGGCGTCATCTGCATCTGCAACCACATGGTAAAGCCCATGATCACCGGCAAGATCCCCAGCGCCAGAAAGCCCGTAGGTTCCCAAGGGATCAGACCAAACAGGTTGGTGACCAGCATGGTATCCGGCGCGGACAGATCCTTGATCCAGCCAAAGAAGGGCGCATGACGCATATCAATCGTCACATAAAGCACTTTATAGAGCGCGAAGAAAACCGGGAACTGCAGGAACATGGGCAGACAGCCGGAAACCGGATTGACCTTTTCTTTTTTGTAAAGCTCCATCGTGGCCTGCTGCATCTTGGCCCTGTCATCGCCGTATTTCTCTTTCAGGGCCTGCATCTTGGGCTGCAAGACTTTCATCTTGTTCATAGACTTGTAGCCTTTGTTGGCAATCGGGAACAGCGCCAGTTTCACCAACGCCGTCAGCAACAGGATCGCAATCCCGAAGTTGCCCACCAGACCATAGAGGATCTCCAGAAGATAGAAAATCGGTTTGGTCAGGAAGTAGAACATGCCCCAGTCAATCGCGTAATTGAGCATTTTGACATTTTCGATGTCGGTATAATAATCCAGCAATGATACTTCTTTCGCCCCGGCAAACAGACGTGACGTCTCGACATAGCTTTCACCGGCGGGCAAAACCGTCCAGTTATGGAAATAATTGGCATAGAAGTTTTCCGACGTCTCATTGCCCCGACGATAAACCTCAACATTAAAATCTTTTTTCGCATCCGGAATCAGGGCCACCAACCAGTATTTATCGGTGATGCCCACCCAGCCGCCATCGGTGCCGCTGGCCGTAATTTTATCTTTCGGTCCCATGTCTTCCAGGTCACCGTAAGAATATTCCTCAATCCCTTCGTCCAAAGACCACATTGGTCCTTCATGAAGGATATAAAGCGCCTGTCCTTCCGGACGGCCTTTACGGACAACACGACCGTATTGCGCCACCTTAACCGCGCTATCAGAACTGTTGGTAACTTTTTGGCTCACCCCAAACATGTAATTTTCATCAAGGGTGATGGTCCGGGTAAACAAAAGGCCTTCGCCATTATCCCACGACAAGGTTACCGCACCGCCGGCTTCCAGCGTATCCTGATCCGCCGTCCATACGGTATCCGCTGTTGGCGCCTTGCTGCCCTCAACGCCCCAGTTCAAATCAACAAAATAGGCTTTCTTACTGCCTTCCGGGCTCAAAAGCGCAACATCCTCGGCACCTTCTTCCAGGGAAACTTTATAATCAGCCAGCGTCAGGTCATCCAGTCGGCCGCCTTTCAGGGCGATAGAGCCGTGGAGGCGCGGACTTTTGATCAGGACCTTATCACGGTTGCTGATCAGTTCCTCACGCGTGGCGGAGATTTGCATACCACCGTCTGCCGAAGGATTGGCCAGATTACCCGGGGCCGCATCACCAGAGTTCAAGTCAGGAAGTTCGTCACCTTTTTGGGCGGCTTCCACTTTTTGCTGCTCAAGCCGTGCTTGTTCCAGGGCCTCCTGACGCGGGGCGTCATAGAAATAGGTATAGCCCAGCAAAATCACCAAGGTCAGACCAATAGCGATCATAAAATTACGGTTGTCTTCCATCGACTTCTTCTCTAGTTACTTTTTTTGGCCCACCGAATGATCGGCTTTGCCGTTACAACATTTGCTTTTTCCGGAAATATCTCCAGAACTATCCGCCCGATCCGGTACAGGATCATATCCTTCGCCTCCCCAGGGATGACAGCGGCCAATGCGCCGCAACGCCAGCCAGGTCCCCTTGAAAGGCCCAAACCGGTCGATCGCCTGATAGGCATAGTCCGAACAGGTCGGCAGATATCGACAGTTTTTACCCAGCAACGGCGAGACTGTATATCTATAGACTGTGATCATGCCTTTCAAGAGCCAGATGACCAGTTTCACCTATGCGTCCCCCTTCTCTGCCTTAAGATCAGGTTTTTCGCGTCTTTTCAGAGACTTGCGACCTGTGGAATTGCGTACTTTATCAGGATCACGGGGTTCATGCAGTCGTCGAACACACCACCGCAGGTCGCGAATCAGCTGATCATAGGGCACATCCACCGTCGCGGTCCGCGCAATCAGGACATAATCCGTGCCCGCCCGACCCTGCTCCGGCAGCACCGCGCGCGCCACTTCCCGCAAGCGCCGCTTGGCCCGTACCCGAGCCACAGCATTGCCGACTTTCTTACTGGCGGTATAGCCCACCCTGATATCTGTGGTATGTGCCGCCGCCTGGTCTGGTCTGGGCGCCATCTGCACAATCAAGCTGCCCGACACCCATTTGACCTGGGTGGCCGCCACCCGTAAGAAATCGGGTCGTTTTTTCAAGACTGAAAGGCTTAAAGCCGCCTGGGACATTCCTGTCTCCCAAAAAAACAAAACCGGCCTCTGAGATACAGGGCCGGTTTGTATAAAGTGTTTAACCCTGGTTACGGGGTTTATGCAGAAAGACGTTTCCGTCCTTTTGCACGACGTGCTGACAGAACCCGACGACCACCTACTGTGGCAGACCGTGACCGGAAACCGTGCCGACGTTTGCGAACCAGAACACTTGGCTGAAATGTACGTTTCACTGAACTACTCCATTTGCCGCTGTTTATAATTTATGCATTGCATAAACGCGATACCCGCCAAATCATCATAACCTGACGCTCAATTTCAAAACGGGTGTATATAACCATTCCCATGGTAAGTCAATCGACAAACCCACCCAGGCATGAGTTTTTTGACGATGGCTGTTTTCCGCTGGTTTGACAGCTGACCGCCCCCCGCTGCGTTTATTGATCAAAACGTCAAAAAATTAATTCCCCTTTTAACACAAAAGGCGATAAAGTGAAGTCAGTAAACCACTTTACATCTCTCTACCACAAAAGGGGACCCTCAGCATTTATGGTTGAGAAGTTAAAAAAACTGTCGATAAAATCAAATTTGTCTGTGCGCCTCTTGCTGCTGACATTTTCCTTTGTCTTGCTTGCTGAAATCTTGATTTATGTGCCTTCCATTGCCAATTACCGCAAATCTTGGCTGGAAGAACGCCTGTCAGCGGCCAATATTGCGATTCTCGCGATTGAGGCCGCGCCGGACAACATGATCAATGAAATGATGACCAAAAAACTTCTGACACATGCCGGGGTTGACGCCATCGTGTTGAAACAAAAAGATAAAAGTCAGCTTGTTCTTAACACAGACCAACCTCTGGAAATCAAGGCCCGCTATGACCTGCGGGATGCGTCTTACTGGACCTTGGTAATTGATGCCATGAAAACCATGTTTCACGTTCACCCCCATAACAGCATGATCCAGGTCACCGGTTCGACTGACTTCACCCAGCCTGCCCAGGACAATTCCTATCTCCAGATCATCTTTCATGAAGACCTGTTGTGTGAAGACATGTATGCCTTTTCCTATAATGTCATGATCCTGTCGATCATCATTTCTCTCATCACCGCAGGATTGGTATATTACAGCCTGTCTTGCCTGCTGATTCGCCCGGTGCGGCGGCTGACCAACAGCGTCATGTCCTTCCGCGCCGCGCCGGAAAAAGCCACCGATGACCTTACCTCCGATGGCCGTAGCGACGAAATCGGCATCGTAATGAATGAAGTCGGTGCCATGCAAACCGAGATTCGCCGGGCCCTGACCCAAAAGAAACATCTGGCCCAACTGGGGGAAAGCGTCAGCAAGATCAATCATGACCTGCGCAACATCTTGTCCAGCGCCCAGATGGTGTCCGATCACCTGACCACCATCGACAACCCTACTGTACAAAAACTCACGCCGCGTTTCGTATCGGCCCTCGACCGGGCGGTGGAATTATGTGAAACCACCCTGAAATATGGCAAGGCCGGCATCATCAAACCCATTCTGGCGCCGGTGGACCTGAAGGAACTGGTTGATGAAATCGCCCTGTCCTATGGCATTGACGATCAGCCTGACCTGAAATTCACCAATAACATCCCCCGGGGGTTTAGCCTCAATGCCGACGCCGACCAGATGTATCGGGTATTCATGAACCTGACCCGGAACGCCTTGCAGGCCATGCATCACCGCGGCGAGATCACCATCACCGTTCAAGAGGAAAACGGGCAGCATGTGATTGATTTTTCCGACAATGGCCCCGGCATCCCTGACCGGATAAAAGCCACTTTATTTCAACCTTTTCACGGCAGCAGTAACGGCGGTTCCGGTCTTGGTCTCGCCATTTCACGGGAAATCATAGAAGCCCACGGCGGAACGCTGGAACTGCTCCAGACCGACGAGAAGGGCAGCCGGTTCCGCATTACCCTGCCCTGATGCCTTTTCTTAAACGTCGCCTTCAGTCGGCGACAACGACACCTTCCCGCCGCTTGTCGGCGGCGCCCTCATACCAGGTTCCGTCAGCACCACGATGCACGATGATGCCATGCAGGCCACTATTCACCGTGCGGCTGCGCACCTGATGCCCCTTGTCCCGCAACGGCTCTTCCAATGCACTCAGACCTGTGTCCCGTTCCAGAGACACCACCCCGCCGCGGGTGAGGAAATGCGGCTGATCAATGGCCTGTTGCAGGTCCATATCCCAATCAAGAACATTGATAATCGTCTGCGCGACATAGGCGATGATGCTGCCGCCGCCCGGCGACCCGATCGCCATCACCACGTTGCGGTCCTCGTCTAAAACAAAGGTAGGCGACATGGAACTGCGCGGACGTTTTCCCGGCGCAATCCGGTTGGCCACTGGCAAACCGTCCCGTTCCCAACGGAGCGAAAAATCTGTCATTTCATTATTGAGCATAAAACCGCCCGCCATCACCCGACTGCCGAAAGCACTCTCGACCGTCGCCGTCATGCTGACCATCTGTCCCCATTGATCAACAATGGAAAAGTGGGTTGTCGATGGCAGTTCCGGCGTCATCCCCGCCGCAAACGCGATGCGGCTCGCCCCGGGCGGGGTGCCGGCCTCGGCATGCCCCATGGAACGTTGAAGATCAATCTGCCGCGCCCGGTCAGCAAGATAAAACGGATCGGTAAACAGCGCCATCGGGACATTGACATAATCGCTGTCGGCCATATACATATCGCGGTCGGCATAGGCGAGACGCTCGGCTTCCAGTATGACATGCACCGCCGCGAGAGAATTGGCGCCCATGGCCTTCAGATCGAAAGATTGCAGGATGCCCAATATGCTGGCCACCGTGCCCCCGCCGGACGATGGCGGCG
>TARA_R110002096_G_scaffold62742_4_pt1 | contig 20586 bp, 34 predicted proteins | sample TARA_R110002096 | Tara Oceans TARA_R110002096 (sample SAMEA4397295) | marine metagenome | biome: Polar Biome; feature: [DCM] deep chlorophyll maximum layer (ENVO:01000326); material: water (ENVO:00002006), including particulate matter (ENVO:01000060) such as... | depth 35 m
GGCTGCTGCCGAAGCTCCTGTTGCGGACGCTCCTGCAGAAGACGCTGCTGAAGAGAATAAGGAATAAGCGATGAAAGCCGAAGTATTAACACTTGATGCCAAGAAGGCCGGCGACGTAGAGCTGGACGAAGGTATCTATGCATTGCCAGAGCGGGCTGATATCCTTCAGCGTGTCGTGGTTTGGCAGTTGGCAAAACGCCGTGCGGGAACTCACAAGGTTCTGACACGGGGTGAAGTTGCCGGTACAACAAAACGTATCGGAAAGCAAAAAGGCGGCGGTTCCGCCCGTCACGGTGCTGGTAAAGTCAGTCAGTTCCGTAGTGGTGGTCGCGCTTTCGGACCAGTTGTCCGCTCACATGCCACTAACCTGCCAAAGAAAATCAGAACTTTGGGCCTGAAAACTGCTTTGTCTTCAAAGCTGGCCAATGGCAACCTGATCGTCCTGGAAAACATGGACCTGAAAGAAGCCAAAACCAAAGATCTGAAAGCGAAATTGAGCAAGCTTGGCTTGGTAAACGCACTGTTTATTGACGGTGCAGAAGTAAATAGAAACTTTCTTCTTGCTGCAAGCAACATTCCGTATGTTGATGTTCTGCCAACGCAAGGCGCCAATGTTTATGACATCCTGCGCGCTGACAAGCTGGTCTTGAGCAAAGCGGCTCTTGAAAGTCTGACGGAGAGGCTAAAATGACGGATATCAAACATTACGATACCATCCTTGGCCCTGTGATCACGGAAAAATCCACGATGGTATCTGAATATAATCAGGTTATCTTCCAGGTTGCCCTGACAGCGACAAAGCCTCAAATCAAGGCTGCTGTTGAAGGTCTGTTCGACGTGAAAGTCGAAGCGGTCAATACGATCCGTGTCAAAGGTAAGACAAAGCGTTTCAAAGGCATCAAAGGCCGCAGAAACGATTACAAAAAAGCAATGGTTCAGCTGGCTGAAGGCCAATCCATTGACGTGACAACGGGAGTATAGGAAGATGGCGTTAAAAACATATAACCCTACCTCTCCTGGTCAGCGTAGTCTGGTACAGGTAGACCGTTCCGATCTGTGGAAAGGCAAGCCCGTCAAGTCATTGACCGAAGGTTTGACCAAATCCGGTGGTCGTAACAATAATGGTCGCATCACAGCCCGTCGTCGTGGGGGTGGTCATAAGCGGACGTACCGCATGATCGACTTCAAACGGCAGAAATGGGATGTTGAAGCAACTGTCATGCATCTGGAATATGATCCGAACCGGACATCTTTCATTGCATTGATCGAATATACAGACGGTGAGCAGGCCTATATCCTGGCGCCACAACGCTTGAATGTTGGTGATAAGGTTATCGCCAGCGAGAAAGCTGATGTGAAGCCTGGTAATGCCATGCCATTGTATAGTGTTCCGGTGGGTTCCATCGTGCATAACGTCGAAATGAAGCCTAAAAAGGGTGGTCAGATCGCACGCTCCGCAGGGAGTTATGTACAGGTAACCGGTCGTGACCGCTCTCAGGTACTTATTCGTTTATCCTCTGGTGAACAGCGTTATGTTCCGTCCTCTTGTATGGCCACCATCGGTGCCGTATCAAACCCGGACCACAAGAACATCAAACTGGCGAAAGCCGGGCGCAGTCGCTGGCTTGGCAGACGTCCGAGCGTTCGTGGTGTTGCCATGAACCCTGTTGACCATCCACATGGTGGTGGTGAAGGTCGGACTTCCGGTGGTCGTCATCCTGTGACGCCATGGGGCAAGCCGACCAAAGGTAAGCGGACACGTAGTAACAAGTCGACGGATCGTTTCATTGTACGATCACGTCACGAACGTAAGAAGTAGGAGAGACAAATGGCACGTTCAGTTTGGAAGGGTCCGTTCGTCGATCTTCATTTGCTTAAGAAATCTGAAGCAATGACAGACTCCGGCAAAAATTCACCGATCAAGACATGGTCTCGTCGGTCAACAATTTTGCCGCAGTTCGTAGGACAGACTTTTAATGTACATAACGGTCACAAATTTATCCCTGTGTATGTCACAGAAGATATGGTTGGCCATAAGCTTGGTGAATTCGCACCGACCCGGACCTATTATGGTCACGGTGCAGACAAAAAAGCTAGGAAGAGGTAGTAGCCGTGGGTAAGAAAACAGCACCACGTCGCGTCGCAGACAACGAAGCAATTGCAACATGCAAAATGGTTCGCGTTAGCCCCCAGAAACTTAATCTGGTCGCTGGTCTCATTCGTGGCAAGAAAGTTGAAAGAGCACTTGCGGATCTCACTTTCTCTAAACGCCGTATTGCCGGTGATGTGAAAAAAGTTCTTGAAAGCGCAATCGCGAATGCGGAAAACAACCACGGTCTCGATGTAGACAGCCTGGTTGTTGCAGAAGCCAGCGTTGGCAAGTCTTTGGTCATGAAACGTTTCCGCCCTCGGGCACGGGGACGTACGGGCAAAATTTTAAAACCATTCAGTCGCATCCGGATCATGGTCCGCGAGGTTGAGGAGCAAGCATAATGGGTCAAAAAGTTAATCCAATCGGTCTTCGCCTTGGGATCAACCGCACCTGGGACAGCCGCTGGTACGCCAGTGGAGATGACTATTCAACGCTGCTTCATGAAGACCTGGCCATTCGCGCCTATCTGATGGAGAAGCTGAAAGCTGCGGCGATCAGTCGTGTGGTAATTGAACGTCCGGCGAAAAAAGCCCGGGTGACAATCTACTCCGCTCGTCCAGGCGTGATCATTGGCAAGAAAGGCGCGGACATTGAAATCCTGCGCAAATCTATTGCCGCGATGACCAAGGCCCTTGATGTGAGCCTGAATATCGTTGAAGTCCGCAAGCCGGAAATCGATGCCCAGTTGGTTGGCGACAGTGTCTGTCAGCAGCTGGAACGTCGGGTTGCTTTCCGTCGCGCCATGAAACGGGTTATGCAGAGCGCAATGCGTCTCGGCGCCCTTGGTATCCGGATCAACACGGCCGGCCGTCTGGGGGGTGCTGAAATCGCCCGTACGGAATGGTATCGTGAAGGCCGCGTGCCGCTTCATACGCTGCGGTCCGACATTGACTATGCTGAAAGCAAAGCCAAGACACCTTACGGTATCATTGGCGTCAAGGTCTGGATCTTTAAAGGCGAGATCATGGAACACGATCCAATGGCTCGTGACAATCGCATCAATGAAATGCAGAAGAGTTCTGGTGGTAACGCAGGTGGCAGAGACCGGCGTCCAAGATCTCCTCGGAACGCGAGGTAATTAGTTATGCTTCAACCGAAAAAGACGAAATTCCGCAAAGCGCATAAAGGCCGTATCAAGGGTGCTGCAAAAGGGGGCACTGCGCTCACTTTTGGGTCCTGTGGTCTGAAGGCGCTTGAGCCGGAAAGAATAACAGCCCGACAGATCGAAGCTGCCCGTCGCGCCATGACACGTCACATCAAGCGTCAAGGTAAAGTGTGGATTCGCATCTTCCCGGATGTGCCTGTTTCCAAAAAACCTGCCGAAGTCCGTATGGGTAAAGGTAAGGGTTCTGTGGAATTCTGGGCATGTAAAGTAAAGCCTGGTCGTATTATGTTTGAAATGGATGGCGTGCCGCTTGAACTGGCCCGTGAAGCCTTCGAACGTGCTGCCGCCAAGCTGCCAATCGCAACGCGTTTCGTTACGCGTCTTGGCGAATAGATAGGAGTGTTCGAGATGAAAACATCAGAACTTCGTGGTAAGTCAGTAGACGAATTGAATGGCCTGCTGCTCGATTTGAAAAAAGAGCAGTTCAACCTGCGTTTTCAAAGAGCAACAGCTCAGTTGGAAAATACTGCACGTGTGCGTGTTGTACGTCGGGATATTGCCCGCGTACGCACGCTGCTTAACCAATCAGAGAAGGTAGGATCCAATGCCTAAACGTATTTTGCAAGGTGAAGTTGTCAGTGACAAGAATGACAAAACTGTTGTCGTTTTGGTCGAACGTCGCTTTAAGCACCCATTGATTCATAAAGTTGTGCGCCGGACTAAAAAGTACCACGCACATGATGAAAACAATGCTTGTAAAGTGGGCGATATCATTCGAATTGAAGAATGTCGTCCGATTTCCAAAAATAAGACTTGGAAAATTGTTGAAAACGCTTAAAAGGTGTTTTCGGATTAAATGTAACTAAGTTGGAATGAACCAATGATTCAAATGCAAACCAATCTTGACGTTGCTGACAACTCTGGCGCTCGCCGGGTTCAATGCATCAAGGTACTCGGCGGCTCCCACCGTAAAGTGGCTGGGGTCGGCGATGTCATTGTCGTCAGTATTAAGGAAGCGATTCCTCGCGGCAAAGTGAAAAAAGGTCAGGTGCATCGTGCTGTAATCGTCCGCACTAAAAAAGATGTTCAACGGTCTGATGGGACTGCTATTCGGTTTGACGGCAACGCTGCCGTTCTGATCAACAAGCAGAATGAGCCTATCGGTACCCGCATCTTTGGCCCTGTGGTACGTGAGCTGCGTGCAGCTAACCATATGAAAATTATCTCTCTCGCACCGGAGGTGCTGTAATGGCTACCGCAAAGTTTAAAATTAAAAAGGGCGATGAAGTTATCGTTCTTACCGGTAAGGACAAGGGCAAGAAAGGTGAAATCATTCGCATGATTCCATCCGAATCTCGTGCCGTTGTTAAGGGTATCAATTTGGTTAAGCGCCATACACGTCAGACTCAAACAGAAGAAGGCGGTATCAAGACGAAGGAAGCTCCGATTCATGTGTCAAACCTGGCGCTGATCGATCCCAAGTCCGAGAAGGCAACCAAAGCTGGATATAAAATTGAAAAAGATGGGACCAAGGTCCGCATCTCTAGAGCATCAGGGGAAGTAATCTAATGACTGCTTATACTCCTCGTTTGCGCGAAGTTTACGAAAGTAAAGTCCGCGCCGATTTGCAAAAAGAATTCAATTTTGCCAATGTGATGGAAATTCCTCGCCTTGAGAAAATTGTGATCAACATGGGTGTTGGTGAAGCCGTCGGCGACAGCAAAAAGATTAAAAAAGCTGTTGAGGAAATGACTAAGATTTCCGGTCAGAAGCCCGTCACAACCCGCGCGAAAAAATCTATTGCGGGGTTCAAACTTCGTGAAGAAATGCCTATTGGCTGTAAGGTTACCCTCCGGGGGAATCAGATGTATGAGTTCCTGGATCGTCTGATCCAGATCGCATTGCCACGTGTTCGCGACTTCCGCGGTGTCAAGCCAACCAGTTTTGATGGTCGGGGCAACTATGCTCTCGGTCTGAAAGAACAGCTGGTGTTTCCTGAGATCTCCTACGATGACGTAGACGATACCCGGGGAATGGACATCATCATTTGTACATCTGCAAAAACCGATGCAGAAGCCAAGTCGCTTCTCGATGGTTTCCAGATGCCTTTCCAAAAATAGAATAGGCAAGGAAATTTGAAATGGCTAAAGTAAGTGCTGTTGAAAAGAATATGAAGCGTGAGCGTTTGGTGGCAAAATTTGCTGAGAAACGTGCGGCTTTGAAAAAAGCGGCTGTCGACCCGGAATTGTCTGCTGAAGAGCAGTTCATGGCGCGTCTGAAGCTGGCAAAGATGCCCCGCAATAGTGCGGCAACTCGTCTGCGCAACCGCTGTCAGGTAACTGGTCGCCCCCGTGGCTATCATCGTAAATTTAAAATGTCCCGTATTTCACTCCGTGATCTGGCCTCTTCTGGCTATCTTCCCGGTGTAACGAAATCGAGCTGGTAAGGGAGGACAGGCAAAATGTCAATGAGTGATCCTCTAGCAGATATGATTACACGCATCCGCAACGGACAACGTGTTAATAAAAGTTCTGTTAGTTCGCCTGCGTCCAACATGCGTCAGCGAGTGCTTGATGTACTGGAACGTGAAGGCTTCATCCGTGGTTATAACCGTGCTGACGATCAGACCGGCAAGCCGCAGATTAATATTGAGCTGAAATATCATGAAGGCCAACCGGTTATTCGCGAAATCAAACGCGTTTCCAAGCCGGGTCTTCGGGTTTATTCCTCTGTGGCGGATCTGCCACGGGTGCGGAATGGCCTGGGTATTTCAATTGTGTCAACCCCAAAAGGTGTACTCTCCGATTCTGAAGCGCGTGATCAGAATGTTGGTGGCGAGATCATCTGCACAGTATTCTAAGGATAGGTTATATGTCTAGAATTGGTAAAAAAGCAGTTGCTGTGCCGCAAGGTGTTGAAGCAAAACTTGACGGCAAAGATTTGCTCGTCAAGGGTCCCAAAGGTGAATTGTCCATGACATTCGTCAACGATGTTGACGTGAAGATGGAAGATGGCAATATCTCTGTAATGCCGATTGGTGATACGAAGCGGGCACGGTCCATGTGGGGCATGCAGCGCACGCTGGTCAGCAACCTGGTTGATGGTGTGACGGAAGGTTTTTCCAAAACACTGCAACTGGTTGGTGTCGGGTATCGTGCGGCGGTACAGGGTAAAACTGTTACGCTTCAGCTTGGCTTCAGTCATGATGTTGTATATCCCATCCCAGAAGGCATTGATGTGAAATGTCCGGATCAGACGACTGTCGTCATCTCCGGCATCAACAAACAGCTTGTGGGTCAGGTTGCAGCAGAAATTCGTGAATGGCGTAAACCAGAGCCTTATAAAGGCAAGGGTGTGCGGTATTCTGATGAATTTGTCTTCCGCAAAGAAGGCAAGAAGAAATAATAGGTGGTCGTTATGCTTAATGGTAAAAAATTATTCAACCGTCGCCGCCAACGGGTGCGGACTAATCTCCGCAAGGTGGCAGCAGGACGGCCTCGCCTTTCTGTGCATCGTACAAACCAGCATATCTATGCCCAGGTTATTGATGATGCGAATGGTGTGACTGTTGCAGCAGCATCCACATTGGATGTTGATTTGAAGAAAGCTTTGAAAGTTGGAAGCAACTCCGAAGCTGCAGCAGAAGTCGGAAAATTGATTGCAGGCCGCGCGAAAAGTGCTGGCGTTGATACAGTTGTTTTTGATCGGGGTGGTTTTCTTTTCCACGGCCGGATCAAGGCTCTGGCCGACGCCGCTCGCGAAGCTGGTCTGAATTTCTAAAGGTATTTGAAGGGAAGACAATATGGCACGGTCTGAAAGAGATAACCGTCAGCCGGAAAGTGACCTGATTGAGAAATTGGTTCACATCAACCGCGTGGCCAAAGTGGTCAAGGGCGGTCGCCGGTTCGGTTTCGCTGCGCTTGTCGTCGTTGGTGATGGTAAGGGTCAGGTAGGCTTCGGTAAGGGTAAGGCCCGCGAAGTTCCTGAAGCGATCCGCAAGGCAACAGAAGACGCGAAAAAATCAATGGTACGCATTCCCCTGCGGGAAGGCCGGACATTGCATCATGACATCGACGGACGCCACGGCGCCGGCAAGGTTGTGATCCGCTCTGCGCCTGTGGGTACCGGTATTATCGCCGGTGGTCCGATGCGCGCAGTGTTCGAAGCACTCGGCGTACAGGATGTTGTGACGAAATCATTGGGGTCTTCTAACCCTTACAACATGGTTCGCGGCACAATTGACGCTTTGAAAAAACAGTGTTCGCCGCGGATGATTGCGTCGAAACGGAGCAAGAAAGTAAGTGACATTGTCAGCCGTCGCGGCGGACAGGACACGGTTGCTCAGGAAGTGACGGAGTAGTCTGATGGCAGGTAAGAAAACAGTTAAGGTAACGCAGATCGGTAGCCCGATCCGCCGTCCGCAGGATCAACGGGCAACGCTCATCGGTCTTGGTCTGAACAAAATGAACCGCACCCGGGAGCTGGAAGATACGCCAGCTGTTCGTGGCATGATCCGCAAGGTTCGCCACATGGTAAAGGTTGAAGAAGTTTAATCTCGCCCTATATAGTTTATGTATAGGGTACAGGTGACAAGGTAAGAACCATGAAACTTAATGAATTAGCCAATAAGCCAGGCTCCACCAAAGACCGCAAACGCATTGGGCGCGGTATTGGTTCTGGCACCGGCAAAACCGGTGGACGCGGTGTAAAAGGCCAGAAGTCCCGTTCCGGTGTTGCAATTAAAGGCTTCGAAGGCGGTCAGATGCCGATTTATCAGCGTCTGCCAAAACGTGGCTTTAACAATATTAACCGCAAAGTATTTGTGCCGGTTAATCTTGGTCGGTTGCAGGAAGCTATTGACGCCAAGAAACTGGACGCCAAAAAAGCCATCACCATCGAACTGCTGCACGCAGCCGGTGTTGTTAATGGTGTTAAAGACGGCGTTCGTCTGTTGGCCAAAGGTGAACTGAAATCAAAAGTAACGATTGAAGTGTCCGGTGCATCAGCCGCTGCCATCGCAGCTGTTGAAAAAGCGGGCGGCAAGGTAACTGTAACGTCACCAGCCGTTGCGGAAGCTTCTGAATAATAAAAATATTGGCAACAGGGATAATATTAGATGGCATCAGCAGCTGAACAACTTGCAGCAAATCTGAATTTCAGTGCTTTCTCCAAGGCGACGGAACTGAAAAAACGCATCTGGTTTACCCTGTTTGCCCTTGTTGCCTATCGGCTGGGGACGTATGTGCCTCTGCCGGGCATTAACCCGATTGAACTCGCGCGGATGTTCGAGCAAAATCAATCCGGCATCCTCGGCATGCTCGATCTGTTCAATGGCGGCGCCATTCAGCGGATGAGTGTTTTTGCCCTTGGTATTATGCCGTATATTTCGGCCTCCATCATCATGCAGTTGATGACCTCCATTTCACCGCGCATTGGCGAGCTGAAAAAAGAAGGTGAGGCGGGCCGTCAGAAAATCAATCAATATACCCGTTACGGCACCGTGATCCTGACCATTGTTCAGGGCTACGCAATCGCGACCAGCATGCAGTCCGGCGGTATCGCCCTTGATGATGGCGGCGTGTTCTTTATTGCGACGACCGTGATTACATTGCTCGGCGGGACTTTGCTGCTGATGTGGATGGGCGAACAGATTACAGCCCGCGGGGTAGGGAACGGGATTTCCCTGATCATCTTCGCCGGTATCGTGGCCCAGTTGCCTTCCGCCATCGTCGGAACGCTTGAACTGAGCGCCAAAGGCCAGCTCGGCGGGCCTCTGGTGATTGTGGGCCTCCTGATTATGGTTGCGGCCGTGATTGCCTTTATCGTCTTTATGGAGCGCGCCCAGCGTCGTCTCCTGATCCAGTATCCGAAACGTCAGACCGCGACCGGCGCCTCCAAGGGCGAACAGTCCCATATGCCGATGAAGCTGAATACCGCCGGGGTTATCCCGCCGATCTTCGCGTCTTCATTGCTGCTGATGCCGATGACAGTTGCCGGCTTTGCCGCTGACGGCGGACCGGAGTGGATGACAACGGTCACGACCCTGCTTGGCCCTGGACAGCCGCTGTATATGGCGTTGTATGCGGCTGGTATTATCTTTTTCTGTTTCTTCTATACGGCTATTCAGTTCAACCCGGAAGAAACAGCGGACAACCTGAAAAAATACGGTGGCTTTATTCCCGGGATCCGTCCGGGCAAGAATACAGCCAACTACCTTGATTTTGTTTTGACACGCTTGACAGTTGTCGGGGCGCTTTACCTGACCCTCGTGTGTCTGTTGCCCGAAATCCTGCGCGCCAAATATGCCATTCCGTTTTACTTTGGCGGAACCTCGCTTTTGATCGTGGTCAGTGTGACCATGGATACGGTCGCCCAGATTCACAGTCACCTGATGGCTCATCAATATGAAGGCCTGATGAAGAAATCGAAGATCCGCGGCAAAGGGAGAAAACGCAGATGATTGTTGTACTATTGGGCCCTCCCGGGGCAGGCAAGGGAACGCAAGCCGTTCGTCTGATGAAAAACCAGGGCCTGGTGCAACTCTCTACGGGCGACATGTTACGCGCCGCGGTCGCCAATCAGACCGAGATTGGCAAAAAAGCAAAAGAATTTATGGATGCCGGCAAGCTGGTCACGGATGAGATCGTCATCGGGATCATTGCCGACAGAATTGAAGAAGACGACTGCAAGGGCGGTTTTCTTCTGGACGGATTTCCCCGCACAGTGGCCCAGGCGGAAGCCCTGGACAAACTGCTGGCGGAAAAAGACCTGAAAGTCGATGCTGTCATCGAAATGAAGGTCAACGACGAATCTCTTGTTGACCGGATTACAGGACGCTATACATGTAGTAGCTGTAATCAGGGTTACCATGATACGAACCTCAAACCACAAGTAGCTGGCGTGTGTGACAGCTGTGGTTCTACGAATTTCACCCGCCGGGCGGATGATAACCGTGAAACGGTTGTTTCCCGACTGGCAACATATCACGCACAAACGGCGCCTTTGCTGCCCTACTATGCAGAAAAAGGTGTTTTGAAGACAATTGATGGTATGGCTGATATCAATGATGTCACCAACCAGATAAATGACGTATTAACAAACCTGTAGGTCGTTCGGCGAAAAAACTTGTTCAAGTTTGATCTCCGAGGTTGACTGCGGGCTTTTAATACATATAATCGCGCCACTTCACGGTACGTCCGTGGAGGGGGCAGTTTTATGATTTTTTAGATCGGGAGAAACGATCGTGGCACGTATAGCTGGCGTGAACTTACCCACCGGGAAACGGGTGGAGATTGCATTGACTTATATCCATGGGATTGGTCCTGCAATATCGAAAGAGATTTGTGAGAAGGTTGGTATTGATTCGGTTACCCGGGTGAACCAGCTGAGTGATGCGCAGGTCATCCAAATCCGCGAAACAATCGATAGTGATTGTATGGTGGAAGGTGATCTTCGTCGTGACACTGCGATGAACATCAAACGGCTGATGGATCTTGGGTCCTATCGCGGTTTGCGTCATCGTAAGAAATTGCCTGTACGAGGCCAGCGGACAAGCACGAATGCCCGCACCCGTAAAGGTAAAGCTGTTGCCATCGCTGGTAAGAAGAAATAAGGTATTGAATAATGGCTGACAATAAAACAGTGAAGCGCCGCGAGCGCAAGAATATCACGAATGGGGTTGCCCACGTGAATTCCACATTCAACAATACCATTATCACCATTACAGATGCGCAGGGAAATGCGATTTCCTGGTCAACTGCTGGTGCGATGGGCTTTAAAGGCTCCCGTAAGTCTACGCCATATGCGGCGCAGATGGCGGCGGAAGATGCTGGTAAGAAAGCCCAGGAACATGGCATGAAAACGCTTGAAGTTGAAGTTAAGGGACCTGGGTCAGGGCGCGAATCAGCGCTGCGGGCATTGCAGTCCATTGGCTTTACCATTTCGACCATTCGCGATGTGACGCCGATTCCCCATAACGGGTGTCGTCCGCCGAAACGTCGTCGCGTTTAAGCAAGATTGAAGCCCCCTGCTGCCGGGATCCGGGAGCAGGGCTTTATGGTATTTGCCTGACAGACCGGTGGTCGACCGGGCAAATTCAAACCAGGAACTTAACGAGGGTTTTACAGTGATCCAAAAGAATTGGCAGGAACTTATTAAGCCAACTACGCTTGACATCAAACAAGAAGGTGAAGAGCGCAGAAAGGCGACTATCGTTGCAGAACCGCTGGAGCGCGGCTATGGCATGACTTTGGGCAATTCATTGCGCCGGGTATTGCTGTCGTCCCTGCAGGGTGCGGCTGTGACGTCCATTCATGTGGATAACGTACTGCATGAATTCTCTTCCATTCCAGGAGTTCGGGAAGACGTTACCGACGTGGTCCTGAATGTGAAAAAGATCGCGGTTGAAATGGAAGGCGAAGACAAAAAACGCCTGACGCTTCAAGCCACGGGTCCCGGCGAAGTTACCGCCGGCCAGATCAGCGAAGTTGCGGATGTCACCATTCACAATCCGGACCTGATCATCTGTACATTGGATGACGGCGCCGAATTGCGCATGGAACTGATCGTTGAAACCGGTAAAGGTTATGTGGCTGCGGTCAATAACCGTCCGGACGATGCGCCGATTGGCCTGATCCCGGTGGACAGCCTGTTCAGCCCGGTCAGCAAAGTCAGCTATCGCGTGGAAAACACCCGTGAAGGTCAGATCCTTGACTATGACAAACTGATCATGACCATTGAAACAGACGGCACGGTTACACCGGAAGATGCCTTGGCCTTTTCCGCCCGTATTCTGCAGGACCAGCTTCAGACCTTCGTCAACTTCGACGAGCCGGAAGCCGCCGCGTCTGAAAAAGAATCTGATGAGCCTGACTTCAACCGCAACCTGTTGCGTCGCGTTGATGAGCTGGAATTGTCTGTTCGTTCAGCAAACTGCCTGAAGAATGACAACATTGTTTACATCGGTGACCTGGTTCGGAAGACCGAAGCTGAAATGCTGCGCACGCCGAACTTTGGCCGTAAGTCCCTGAATGAAATTAAAGAGGTTCTTTCGACCATGGGCTTACGTCTTGGAATGGATAATCCGGGATGGCCGCCTGAAAATATTGACGAGCTCGTCAAGAAAATGGAACAAGAATTCTAATTTTGGATATTTAATTGGGTAGGGTCCTTCAAGGTTAAGGATACCCCCTCAAGGAGTAAGAGATATGCGCCATCGCAGAGCTGGGCGTAAGCTAAATAAAACAAGTTCACATCGTAAAGCGATGTTTTCAAACATGGCGAGTGCTCTTTTGAAGCATGAGCAGATTGTAACCACTTTGCCAAAAGCCAAAGAACTGCGCCCGATCGTTGAGCGTCTGATCACTTTGGGCAAGCGCGGTTCATTGCATGCCCGTCGTCAGGCTCTTTCCAAATTGCCGGCGTCTGACAAGGAAATCGTACAGAAATTGTTCGATGTTCTGGCGGAACGTTATAAAGAACGTAACGGCGGTTACACCCGTGTTCTTAAAGCTGGCTTCCGTCATGGTGACGCGGCGCCGGTTGCTGTGATCGAACTGGTCGATCGTGATGTTGATGCCAAAGGCAAAGACAGCGGTCCGGTACAGGAAATCGTTGCAGACGAAACCGAAGCCGCCTAAGGCGAAATCGGCTTCTGATTACAGAATGTAAAGGGCAGCTCTTCGGGGCTGCCTTTTTTTACGGGCTTAAGTTGATCGGGGGGATGGAATAAGGCAAACAAGTGCCTTTAAGGGTTGCGATAACAGCCACAATTCCTATAATTATCGAAACTCATTTAAATCAATCAAGGACTAATCTTATGGCTCTCAAACCTGGCGTCGTGAGCGGCGAAGACTATATCACACTTGTGAATGCCTGTAAGGAAGGCGGCTACGCCCTGGCGGCGGTGAACTGCGTGGGAACTGATTCCGTCAATGCGGTGATGGAAGCCGCGGCCAAGAATAAAAGCGATATCATCATTCAGCTGTCCAATGGCGGCGCGCAATTCTATGCCGGGCAGGGCATGTCGGACGGTTTTCAGGCGAAAGTCCTGGGCGCGGTATCCGCGGCGCAGCATGTGCATCTGCTGGCCGAGCATTACGGCATTTGCGTCGTCCTGCATACGGATCATGCGAATCGCAAGTTGGTGCCGTGGGTAGACGCCCTGATTGACCATTCCGAAAGCCATTACAAGGCGACAGGTCGGCCGCTCTATACGTCTCATATGCTGGATCTGTCGGAAGAAAGCATTGACGACAATCTGTCTGAATGTGCGCGGATGCTGAAACGCATGGCGCCTCTGGATATGAGCCTGGAGATTGAACTGGGCATTACCGGTGGTGAAGAAGACGGTGTGGGCCATGAAATCGAGGAAGGGGCGGACAGCTCCCATCTTTATACCCAGCCGGAAGATGTGCTGCAGGCCTATGACCTGCTGTCGCCACTGGGTCATTTCTCTGTCGCAGCGTCTTTTGGCAATGTACACGGGGTGTATAAGCCGGGCAATGTCAAGCTGCGGCCTGAAATCCTGCGCAACAGCCAGGCGCTGGTGCAGGAAACCCACGCCACAGCTGCGAATCCCCTGAACCTGGTGTTCCATGGCGGGTCTGGTTCCGAAAAAGCCAAGATTGCAGAAGCCCTGACATATGGTGTTTTCAAGATGAACATTGATACGGACACCCAGTTTGCCTTCGCCGAATCTGTCGGTAAATATGTTATGGACAACGCCCGGGCCTTTAAATACCAGATCGATCCGGAAGACGGCACCCCCTACAAGAAGCAATATGACCCGCGCAAATGGCTGCGCGCAGGCGAGGAAGGCTTCATTGCCCGTCTTGATGAGGCAATTGCCGATTTGGGCTCTGCAGGCAAGTCTCTGGCCCAGTAAAGGCCCCTTAAGGCGAAAAACCATGCAAAAGGCGGTCCGGTGGCCGCCTTTTTTCATGAAAGCCGGCTTTCGGGAAAACAAAAAATTCAGTGGGGCCGGGCTTTTATCATGGAGCTGTCATGAACTAATCCTTTACATGTCGCTTGTTACGGTGTAGAGAAGTTGCATCAGATGGAAAGAACCACTGATCACTTGATGCCTGACGAGATACCTTCTTACGCTACTTCTCCGGCTTTATATTAATATGCGTAAGAGGACTTGATACAATGGCTAACGGTACTGTTAAATTTTTCAACGCCACTAAAGGTTATGGCTTTATTCAACCTGAAGACGGCGGAAAAGACGTTTTTGTTCATATTTCTGCAGTAGAAGCAGCGGGCCTCAGCGGTCTTGCTGATGACCAAAAAGTTTCCTACGAACTCGAAGAAGACCGTCGTGGTCGTTCTTCTGCAGGAAACCTGTCCCTGATCTAATCAGTGACAGCTGCATAGAATATGAAAAGGTTGGCCATGCGCCAGCCTTTTTTTATGCCCGTTTTTTAGGTGAGGTGATGGCAAATCATCGCCGCAAGAGACAGGCTGTCGTATGCTTCCAGAATTACGGTGAGGTTTGGACCGGGGGTGAGTCTTTTTCACATTTTTGAAAAGGGAAGTCTCATGGCGAAAATGAAGATCGTTTTTTTTGAAACGGAAAAATGGGAATGCGATATCCTGCAGCATCTGTGCGGCGAGGCAGAGATTGTTTTTTGTGAAAAGCGGCTTGATGCGCGAAGCGCTGCGGCGTATCTGGATGCCGATGTTATTTCGACTTTTGTGCATTCGACGCTAGATCGTGAAACACTGGATCCCTTTTCCCGGCTGAAATTTATTACGACCCGGTCGACGGGGATTGACCATATTGATCTTGAGTATTGCCGGACAAAGGCGATTCCGGTCAGCAATGTGCCGACATACGGCGGAACCACTGTGGCGGAACATGTTTTCGCTTTGCTGCTGGCGATCAGTCACCATATTCCAGAGGCCGTTAACCGCACCCGGCGTGGCGACTTTTCCCAGGCGGGGTTGCGGGGGTTTGATCTGCAGAATAAAACCCTCGGGGTGATCGGAACCGGGCATATCGGGAAACGGGTCGCGGAAATCGCCCGCGGTTTCCGTATGGAGGTCATGGCTTATGATCCTGCCCCGGACGAGGCCTTTGCCCGGCAGGTCGGTTTATCCTATGTGGACTGGCAGACCCTGCTGACGCAATCGGATTGCATCACCCTGCATGTGCCGGGCGGAGTGGGGACACGGCATATGATTTCCGGGGAAGCCTTCTCCCGGATGAAAAAGGGGGTTATTCTGATCAATACGGCCCGGGGGTCGGTGGTCGATGTGAAAGCACTGCTGCGGGCGCTGGCCGAGGGCAGGGTGGCCGCCGCCGGCCTGGACGTCTTGCCGGAAGAGCCCTCTATACGTGAAGAGGCGGAGCTTTTGAGGTCTTTTTTCAGTCAGGAACATGATCTGGAAACCTTGCTGGCGGATCATCTTCTGCTGCGCATGAGAAATGTGATCATCACCCCGCACAGCGCGTTCAATACCACGGAAGCGGTCGAAAAGATCCTGCGCACGACGGCGGGCAATATTCAGGGCTTTCTGCACGGAAAGCTGCAGAATGTCGTGACGTAAGATCTGACATAAAATTTTACTGAATCAGAAAGGACTCGGATTTTCCCGTCAGGGTGAAGGTCGATTGCGGCACCAGAGGCATGATCATTGAATAGTTATAATCAATGGCGATGCTGACGGTTTTTGTCATGTCACCCGGATTAACGGCGACCGTGACGTCGAAGTCAGTGATCTTGTTTTCGTCGATAAGAATGAAACTGTCCCGGGCGTGGTTCTTAATCTGGATCGCCACGCTGTCGAGATAATTCTGATCCACGTTATTCTGTTCGAAATTGACCATGGCGTAGCGGGTGGCCTGTTCGGCGGAATAATTGAGCACGCCCTGAATAAAAAGCGCCCGACAGAATTCAAAGAACCCAAATGTGAGCAACAGAAGAACGGGACCGGCAAATGCGAACTCAATCATGGTGGCGCCGGACGTATCCTTTTTCAGCTTTTTAAAGGGGAGAGTAAACATGATCGTAGATCCTAGTTTAACTTGATGGTCGCGGATTCCCTGATCGGGAAATGCGATATGAACCAGTCGTAATTGAAATAAGGGGTGACATAGTCTTCCTTAACCTCGATATTTACGAAGGCGCTGACATTTTCATCTGTACAGTCGGTGGTGCAAAGTTGCTTCATATTATTACAGATGCAGTAGAGCTCCACGGCCACTTCCGTGCCGGGTGTCATAGAGGTGCCGAGAGAACTGCGGACGGCGTTTCTGATGTTGGTCAGGTCGCCCTGAACCGGTTTGCGGACCATGGCGTATTGTATGCCGGCTTTGGCGGCGTTGGAAAGTTCCATTTTACGCATGAACATGGACCCCATATCCAGGGTGCCGACCAGGATCAGCAGCAGGATAGGCATGATCATCGCCAGTTCGACCAGAGAGGAGCCCGCGGTCGAGGCGCGCAGTTTAAGGAAAAATGTTTTGAGTATCTGTGCCATTGTTCTATTCCACCATGGTTACCAGGGTTCTTGAAATTTTCTCGATCCCGAGAAAAGCGCAATCGGACTGATCGTTATAGAGTTTCGAGTTTCCGGTAAAGGTGACCTTGCGGCCAAGCAGTTGCAGGCACCCGGAAGAGGTGCTTGATCCGCCGCTGAACCGCAATTCCTGACCAGGGAAATAGACGGCGCCCTTGATGTTCATCGTGGGGCCCCCGAGAAACTTGTTATCGCCTTCTGTGTAGAGCGCCCGGGGGTCCTGAAAGAAAACGATGCCGGCATAATCGCCATGGTTTGGCGCTGTCAGGTCAATTGTCGCTCCGCCTCCGATGTCGACTGTCCCGATATCATCGGGATCGGCGGCGGTCAGAACGAAGGTGACGCCCGTGCCGCTCAGTGTGGCGCCGCCCCGGATGGTCAGGTCCCCACCATCAATAATATAAACACCGGGCACCAGTGTGGTGTCTGCATTGGCATTGAAGGTCATATCACCGCAATAACGGCCGGGAAGCGGATCGGGATCGCCTAATTTAATCTGAAGGTTTCCGGTATTGATACAGATGGACGGCAATGTCGGTACCTCAAGGTCGCGTCCTTCCGGGCCATAAGGATCGATGGCCCGTTGTGACAGGGGTTGAATCGGGTTCGGGGTGTTCAGTGTGGCGTTCGTGCCCTGATAAATATCGCCGTAGGCCTGGGCCGAAGGGTTGGCGGACAATGTGGCGGTGCCATTCAGGTAGATGGATTCAGTGCTGTTGGAATTGGAGGCAACACCACAATTGATGTCCACGTCAGAGGTCCCGGAGAATTCCAGCGCCTTGTCCATGGTTTCATCCAGTGCGAGAATGCAATGCTCGCCTACTTTCAGAATACCGGCCGTGGCCGTTGTTCTGATCTCGATGTCCTTTATATCGAGCATCTTGGTGAACACCAGTTCCGCAGGGTGGTTTAACTTGACCATGACATAGTTTGACTGGCCGGCATATCCCCCGGTGACGGGCGGAGTGGTCAATGACAGGCTGTTGCCGTTGCCGGTGGTGAAATTATTGGCTTCGGCGTCTTTTGTGGCTGCCAGGATAATCTCCTGATCGGTCTGGTCTTTAGATAAGGCGTAGGCCGCGGCCAGAGCCGAGGAATCAGCTGCGGTCTGCATTTGGCGTTTTTGCATAAACCACATTGTCGCATCAAATCCCAAGCCGGCAAATCCGGCGATTAACGGAACCAGGATCGCAAAGTAAACCAGCGCCGCGCCAGAAGTCGATTTTTTTAATCGGCTCAGCTGCTGCGAAAGGTATTTTTGGACGATGTTCGCCATATGATATAACCACTTCTTATTCGATATTGTGAATCGTCAGAATTCTAATATGAATCTGCTAATAACCGATTAAGAATAGGTGCAATTTAAATCTAAAACTGCTTTGTCGATCCAGCGCGCTTTTCAGAAGGTTTCTTCAGGCGCGCTGGATCGACAATTGGGTCAGGCGTGGACCGCTGTTTTGTCGGCTTCAGCCGGTGCCGCGTTTTGGGGCCGCAGAATGATTTTCTGGACGGCGCCGAAACCGTTAAAATCAGTGCGGGAAACTTCACCATACGCCCCGAGTTGATCGAGCCTGATCCAGTCACCGACCTGCACATCTTCCGGCAACATAAAAGGACCCTGCATCATATCAACGGAATCACAGGTGGGACCGGCAAACCGGAAGGCCTGGACTTGTCCCTGAAATGCCCGTTCTTCCCGGCGTATCAAATGCGCGGGGTAGGGCAGGCCGATGGCGCCACCGGCTTCGAAAAGGCCGCCGTAGGTGCCGTCGTTCAAATACAGCAGGTCATCTTTACGGCCTTCGACACGCACGATCAGGGCCCCGCCCCCGGCGACTAGGCCGCGGCCAACTTCACACAGCAGATGCATGTGATTCAAGCCGTTTGCCGACACTGCATCGGCGATACTTTGGGTAAAGGCCTGTACGGGGGGCAATGGTGTGGCGCTCTCCAGATCGGCCGGAAAACCTCCGCCAACATCAAGGGTTTCGACGACGACGCCGCTTGCTTCAATCACCCGGGCGGCATAGGCGACGGCCTGGGCGTAACGGTCCGGGTCCTGGCACTGGGTGCCGACATGAAAGCTGACGCCCAGAATGGCGCAATGAGGACGGCAGGCTTTCAGAAGATTGACAGCCTGATCAAATTGCGCCCCGAACTTGCTGGAAAAGTCGGTGGCCACATCACGCTGTTCTGTTTTCTTCGGGATCGCCAGCCGGACAATCAGTTCCAGATCAGGGGCGTCATTGGTTTCATGGCGGATCTTTTCTAGTTCACCGTCATAATCAAGTACATACGCCCGTACCCCGTGATTGATATAGGCTTCGCGAATGGCTTCCGGCGCTTTGATCGGATGCATGAAATATTGGACAGCATCGGGGAAACGGGCGCTGATCCGGCGGATTTCACCGATAGAAGCCACATCAAAATGGCGCACGCCCGCCTGATAAATGGCGTCGAGAAAAACATGGTCGGGATTGCATTTCACCGCATACATCACGTGTCCGGTGAAATGCCGAACGAAATCCGCGGTCTTTTGCTGCACCACATCAGGCATCAGCAAAGGCACCGGCAGCGCCGGCCGCAGGTCGCGGATGTCCTGATCCGTCATATCGTGACTGATATCAAGTGTCTCGCTGACATCCGGTGAGATCTGGTTGTCGGAAAGGGTGAAGGCGCAGACGGCATGATCTGTGCGGTGCTCAGATGGATCGGTGAACATGTTGGTGTAAATCCTATGCAAAAAAAACACCCCCCTTGAACCACAAAGATATGCTGAACCTTACAGATACCCAAGGGGCAAGGGGGAGCTTTTATGAAAAGAAAAGGCCCTGCCTATTCCTCAATAACCAGTTGACCATTTTTAATGACGAGTTTGGGCTCTGTCGCGATGGAGATATCACTGTCGTTGTCTTCAATAGCGATATAGCAGTCAACACAGATATCTTTAATCGTTTCATTCGGGCCAATAACGACAGTTTTTGTCGCCTCTTCTGTTTCCACATACAGGGTGTAGCTGACCGCATCCATATTCTTCAGATCAGCGGCGTGCGCAACGGTGCCGACAGAAATAAAGGCGGCGGCGAACAAGGCGGGTGTCATATAGTTTTTCATCTTCTCATGTCCTGATGAAGTTTAAATTAAGTGGGGGAATTATCATAAGGATGACCCCAGAATAAAGAGATTTAATTGCATGGGTATCATTCGATAATTGAATATAAACATTCTTGTCATGAGAATTACGCGTTTTATTTGGCTCTATTATTTAGTTATCGAATAACAATCATGTAATAAATTCGATTTTCAAATATTTTGATTTTGATATTCTTCGGAGGAATTTTGAGCGTAAACAGGCGGAGAAAGCTTATGAAACACAATAAAATGGATTTTCTCAGCAATGCAGAATTCTTTGACATGGTAGATGCCTATGAATTCTCAGGCTATGAAGATGACGATTATTACGAAGACCTTCTTGAGGATAAACTCGGGTCAAAATGGCGCAAACGCCCGCGCCGTTCCAAATCAAGAAAAGAGGATTTTACAGAGAACTTCCTGTAATTCCCGAAACAGTTGAGGCCGAACTGGGAGACGCGCCGCTCTTTAATTCCTTTTGTCATGAAAGGAATTTCTGAGCGGCCTGTTTCCGTTACCATCTGGCCTAGAGGGGGTTTTGTCCCACATCCCGGGAGATCACCTTGATGCCTTTCAATATGATATTCATCAGATCACTATCAATGTCATCGGCATAGGATATATAGGCCGGATAATTGAATTTCGGCGCCCAGTCGACCAGCCGCACCCGTTC
>TARA_R110002096_G_scaffold17522_10_pt1 | contig 20570 bp, 22 predicted proteins | sample TARA_R110002096 | Tara Oceans TARA_R110002096 (sample SAMEA4397295) | marine metagenome | biome: Polar Biome; feature: [DCM] deep chlorophyll maximum layer (ENVO:01000326); material: water (ENVO:00002006), including particulate matter (ENVO:01000060) such as... | depth 35 m
ACGGAATTAATATTTCACCAAGAATTTAATAATATAGAACAAGCTATATATTTCGAAAAGAAAATCAAAAATTGGAGTGCTAAAAAGAAACTCGCTTTAGCCAATGGAGAATTTGATATGCTACAAATTTTATCTGAATGTAGAAACGCAACCCATTCAAAATACAATCCTAATAACAAATAGGTCTCGACTGCGCTCGACCAGACAAACTACAATAACTTATATTTGACATGCATTTTATACCAGAAAAATTAGATGATTATGTTGTAAAGCATTCTGAAGACGAACCAGAATTACTTCAACAATTAACACGAGAAACCTATCAAAAAATATTGCAACCACGCATGTTAAGTGGGCATTATCAAGGTCGTGTTTTAAGTATGATTTCTAAGTTGGTAAATCCCAAAAATATATTAGAAATTGGCACATACACAGGTTATTCTGCATTATGTTTAGTGGAAGGTATGCAAGCCTCTGGCGAATTACACACCATTGATATTAATGAAGAATTAGTTGATTTTCAAAGAATTTATTTTGATAAATCTAATTACGGCCACCAAATTCATCAACATTTGGGCAATGCTTTAGAAATTATACCGAAACTTAATAAAACATTTGATTTAGTTTTTATAGATGCTGATAAAGAGAATTATTCCAACTACTTTAATTTGATTGTTGAAAAGTTAAATAAAGGAGGAATCATTTTGTCTGATAATGTGCTTTGGAGCGGCAAAGTTTTAGAAACTACGTTTAAAAAAGAAGATACCTCTACTCCTGCTCTTATTAAATATAACAGGCTTTTAAAAGTAGATAAACGTGTTGAAACTGTTGTTTTACCTATTAGGGATGGATTGACAATTAGTAGAAAATTATAACTTTCTTTTTACTGATCCAGTAAAATCTTCTATATCGTCTTTTACTTTATTAAGTTCTTTTTTCACATCTGAGGTAATACTGGTATCCAAACCATTTTTCTCAGCTGTTTTAGTTATTTCGTGCTTAATATCGTTAGTGGCATCTTTAAGTGTACGCATGCCTTTACCTAAGCCTCGAGCAATTTCAGGTAACTTATCAGCACCAAAAACCATGATAACTATAAATAGTATAAATGCAATTTCTCCTCCTGAAATAAATAAAAATGTAGCTTGCTGTATCACATTACAAATATAGTGAGTTGTTTTAATACAATAAAGAAATATTATATTAACTATACCCAAGTTTTTTTAAGTAAAAGAAGCTGTCTTAAAAATACAATATTTAACTTACTGTCACATTGAGCGCAGTCGAAATGCATTGAAATTCAGTATTATAAGTTTTTCGACTGCGCGCATAATGACACTTGACTTGTCTTTTAAGACAGCCTCTTTTATTTTAGCTAAACGGAAATTTACCCTTTAACCTTATTCTTAAATTTATCAAAATCATTGCCTTTATCCTCTTTTGGCCATGAATTGTTTGATGTATCAATATCTGCTGTTTCTAAATCTGGATCTACAGAAATATTTACAATTTCTTTTTCAGATGCTATGGTTCTACTTACTTCTTTATCATTTAGTCTCCATATTTGTGCAGGATATGTTTCTCTTGTTTTAGAGCCATCTGCATAAGTATATTCAACTATAATTGGCATTACTAAACCTCCTGGTTTATTAAACGTCACACTATAAAAATACTTAGTCTCTTTTATATTTTTACGTTGTTCTGGTGTAAAATTATCCATTAAATACTCATTCAACGTAGTCGAATTTTCTAATGGAGAACCATTTTTCATATCTTCTTCAAAACCTTCGCTACCTTCTTCTATTAGGTATACTAATTTATCAGCTTCTAAATTTAACCTTTCAGCTATTCTTTTACCGTAGTCATTTTGTTTGGATGTTACGTAATACTTTTTCACCTCTTTTACACCAATATCTACCCAATCTGTGGTATAAAACCAACCTCTCCAATACCAGTCTAAATCGAATGCAGATGCATCCTCCATCGTTCTAAAAAAGTCTTCTGGTGTTGGGTGTTTAAACATCCAACGTTGTGCATACTCTCTAAAAGAGTAATCGAATAAATCGCGTCCCATTACGGTTTCTCTTAAAATATTTAGTGCTGTTGCTGGCTTACCGTAAGCGTTATTACCAAACTGATAGGTGTTAAGTCCTTTGCTCATAATTGGAGCAATAAAATCTTGATTGCCTCCCATGTAAGGTACTATTTTACTTGCTGGACCACGACGATGTGGAAACTCTTTATCCCCTTCAGACAGTGCTCCTGGATACCAATTTCCAAAATCTACTTGTGCTACATATTGAACAAACGAGTTAAGTCCTTCGTCCATCCAAGTCCATTGGCGTTCATCACTATTTACAATCATAGGGAAAAAGTTGTGCCCAACTTCATGGATTATAACTCCAATCATGCCATACTTTACACGATCGCTGTACGTACCATCTTTTTCTGGACGCCCAAAATTGAAACAAATCATTGGGTATTCCATACCCATTGGCGCGTGTACTGAAATTGCTTTATGATATGGATAATCAAAAGTCATTCTAGAGTATGATTTCAATGTACTGGCAACTGCTTTTGTTGACCATTGTTCCCAAAGTGGATTCCCTTCTTTAGAGTACAAGGATACAGCCATAACATCTTTATTACCAATTTTAACAGCCATCATATCCCAAATAAACTTACGTGAGGTTGCAAAACCAAAATCACGAACATTTTTAGCAGATAATTTCCAAGTTTTTGTCTTATTACTTTTTGTTTTTTCAGTAACCTCAGCTTCAGCTTGTGTAACAATGACAACAGGTTCTTTATATGATTTTTTTGCTTGTTCGAAGCGATTCATCATCGTTTTTGTAAACACTTCTTTTCTATTAACAAGAACACCTGTTCCATCTAATATATGATCTGCTGGTACTGTAATATTTACATCAAAATTCCCGAATGGTAATGCAAATTCATCACGACCCCAAAATTGTGAATTCTGCCAACCTTCAACATCGTTATAAACAGCCATTCTTGGATAGAATTGAGCCATCACATATATTCTATTATCGTTTTCTTCAAAATATTCATAACCTGAACGCCCGCCATCTTTCACATGATCGTTGATATTATACCACCATTTAATTCCGAATGAAAATTGTTCGCCACTTTTTAAAATTTTTGGCAACTCAACTCGCATCATGGTTCTATTTATCATGTGTGGTAAACTACCTCCATTTACATCAGTTACAGTTTCAATGTTAAATCCGCCATCGAAACCCTCTGTCATATACTCTTTCGCAAATCTATCAGCAGTTGTAGCTGGTCTGTAATCATTACTTTGAATTAGCGGTGTTTTAGAATCTCTTGCTCGCATATTTTGATCTAATTGTACCCAAAGGTATTTAAGATCATCTGGCGAATTATTGGTATATGTTATGGTTTCGTTACCAAATAATCGGGCATTAACATCATCAATTTTGATGTCCATTTTATAATCAGCTTGTTGCTGATAGTAAGCAGGACCTGGCGCACCAGAACCTGTTCTAAACATATTAGGCGTAGCAAACTCTTCGTATAACTGTTTAAATTTGTTGGTATTGGTATGTCCTGTTTTTCCTGCTTCTTTAACTTGCTCTTGCGCAAAAACTCCAGAATACATAAAAACTATAGAAAGGACTAAATAAGTTGCTTTTTTCATTTTTATTTTTGATTTTTATTTCGGTTGTAATAGTTGTTCTTTAATTATCCTTTAACCTTTTCTTTAAATTGGTCAAAGTTATTTTCTTCTACTTTTTTAGGCCATGAGTTATTAGAAGTATCAACATCTGCGGTTTCTAAATCTGGGTCTACAACAAAATTAGTAATGGCTTTTTGCGTTTTAAAAACCTTTTTTACTTCGTTTTCGTTATAACGCCATATTTGAGCAGGATACGTTTTTCTTTCCTTTGTACCATCTTCATACGTTAATTCTAAAATGATAGGCATTACTAACCCTCCTGGTTTTTCAAAAGTAACTTCATAAAAATATTTAGGAGCTTCCATTTGTCTAGATTTCTCATCTTCTGGTAAACTTTCTAAATGATCATTTAAAAATTTAAAATCTGAAGCACTCTTCGTATTTTGAGGCGCTACACCATCTACTTCTTCAGCAAAATAAACCAACTTGTCTTTATAATCATCCAGATTCATGTTATTTTGCTTCGCAATTTTTTTTGCTTTTTCGGTTGGCGTATCTGTTAAATAGTATTTTTTAACATCTTTAACACCAATATCGGTATAATCTGTGGTGTAGAACCAACCTCTCCAAAACCAGTCTAAATCCATGGCTGATGCATCTTCCATAGTTCTGAAAAAGTCTGCAGGTGTTGGGTGTTTAAACATCCAACGTTGCGAATAGGTTCTAAACGCATAATCAAACAATTCTGGTCCCATAATGGTTTGTCTTAACATGTAAAGTCCGGCAGCTGGCTTGGTATAAGCGTTTGGACCGAATTGATATACATAATCGCCTTGAGACATTATTGGAGAAATATAACTTTGATCGCCGCCCATGTAAGGCACAATATCTTTTGGCAGATTTCCTGTTATAAAATCAGGGTCATAATCTAATTCTGCTAAAATTTCAACAAACGAATTTAAACCTTCGTCCATCCATGTCCATTGGCGTTCATCACTATTCACAATCATAGGAAAAAAATTATGCCCAACCTCGTGAGTAATAACATTAATCATCCCTCGTTTTAGTCTTTCAGAATAGGTTCCATCTGGTTGTGGACGCCCAAAATTAAAACAAATCATTGGATATTCCATACCCATTTGAGCATGAACTGAAACAGCTTTATTGTATGGATAGTCGAAAGTAAGCTTTGAATATTCCTCTAAAGTATTTGCAACAACTCGCGTTGAGTGTTCTTCCCATAAAGGATTGCCTTCTTTAGAATATAAAGAAATTGCCATAACTGTTTTTCCATTTATATCAACCGCCATAGCGTCCCAAAGAAACTTTCTTGATGTTGCAAACGCAAAATCTCTTACTTTTTCTGCTTTAAAATGCCATGTTTTTTGTTTTTTGCTACGTTCGGTTTCAGCTTTTTCAGCCTCTTCTTGGGTTACAATAAAAACAGGATCTTTAAATGATTTTTTAGCAGTTTCAAAACGCTTTTGTTGTTCTTTAGTTAAAACATCTTTTGGGTTTTGTAATACGCCAGTAGCTTCTAATTTATGGTCTGCAGGTACAGTTAGTTTTACATCATAATCGCCAAACTCTAAAGCAAATTCACTTCTGCCCCAAAATTGCATATTTTGCCAACCTTCTACATTATCATAAACACAAAGCCTTGGGAAAAATTGAGCAATTACAAAAGTACTATTTCCATCAGGAAAAGGCTCATAACCCGATCTTCCACCATCAAGAATATGGTTATTTACATTATACCACCATTTTATTTGGAATTTAAAAACAGCTCCTGGAGCTAATGGTTTAGGTAAATTTATGCGCATCATCGTTTGGTTAATCATATATGACACATCTGAGCCATCTTCATTTTTAACATGCTCAATATTAAAACCACCATCAAAACGTTCTTTCAAATTCGTATTTGTAAAAGTTATAGGCCCATTAAATGCTGCATTGAAACTTTCTGAGTCAATATCTGGTGTTTTGGAGTCTTTAGCTCTCATGTTTTGATCGAGCTGAATCCATAAATATTCTAAATGATCTTTAGAATTATTATGATACGTTATTTTCTCATCGCCGTAAATTTGATGCTTATCTTCATCTAATCGAATATCCATAACATAATCCACTTTCTGCTGCGTATAAGCATAACCTGGAGCTCCAGATGCTGTTCTAGACTCGTTAGGTGTTGCTAAAACATCTTTCATTTGTCTGAATTTGTTCTGATCTGTATGACCTTGAGGCTTTGTTTTTTCTTGTTCTTGAGCAAACATTGCAGATGACATAAACAATAAAGAAAAGCAGAAGTAAGTGATTTTTTTCATTCTCAATTTTTTAATTTATTTAATGAATTTTTTGTTTTAGCTAAAAAAGAGTGAGATTTTATAACTAAAAACCCTCGAAAATAGTAAATTTTTCAGGTTTTAACTTTTTTTTAATTAAAATTTAACAACGTTTTGTTGTTACTAGAAGTTTGGATAACACTTTTTTGTTTGGAATTAATTTTTGTTTTTATGATGTTTTGTTGATCTTCAAATAAATCGAATAATATTTTATTAGAAATTTCAATAGATTGAATACTTTTTACACCTTCAATTTCTAAATAACAACGCATGATATCGCCTTCATATTCTTTACCAATAAAAGTAATATTTGTCGCTTTATTATTTATTTTGATAGTAATTTTTTCTTTTAAATACTTCTCAATAAACGTATTAATTGTTTCAGGCTCATCTTTCCCTGCTAAGGTTATACTTTTATCATAACGCGCTCTCAATATATTTTCAAAATCATCAATAAAAATTCTAGCCGTTATTTGTACCGATTGTTTATCTTCTATATAGTTTATTTGAGTAACGCTTATATAATATTTATGCATCGTTGTAAATGCAAAAAGAGGAATAATAAAAACTAGTAGTAGAATTTTTAGGTGTTTCATGGTGCTGATTTAATAATTGCTAAATATAACTTTTATTGTTGTTCCCAAAAAGCATTCCGTAAATAGTTAATTTTTATTTGAATTCAAGTTTTCCTTATATTCTGCCAGTTTTTCTTTCAAAAACTCAAATATTTCTATGTCGCTTTTATTTTTACAACGTAAATTAAAATTGGGGTCTTCTTCACAGAAATAGAAAAAATCTGTTTTTAAACCGTCATCAAGATCATATACAATAAAGAAATCTTTTGAAAGTGTTGTTTTAATTTGGTGTAATAAATTCTCTTTTTCCTCTAATATTATTTGCTGTTTTAACATTTTAGTTCGTCCAGAAATAGCATTTATAATAGGATTTAATGGAATTGCACCTGTTAATGGTGAATACCATTTTAACTTTTGCCCATTAGCTCCAGTAGTTGCCTCATTTAATTTGCGCTCACTTTGTGTAGCAATTTTTCCGGTGTAACCTGGTATACCAACATCGTAGAAATTAATTGGTGGATTGCCTTCTGTATTAATGACATCCATATTTAAATCGCCAGTAAGTATTTTGCCAACGGTAACTTCATCTAACTCGTTAACTAATTCTTCTAATTTTATAACACAGGTTTTAAATGCTATAACATTTCTATCAATAATAAAGGTTTGCGTTTTGTGTTGTATGGAAGTAACTATTAATGTATCGTTTATACTAGCCGAAATTTTAAATTCACCTTTGCTATTTGTAACCGTGAAAACTTGAGCTGTTTTATTAATGACGTGAATATTTTCAACATCTTTATCACTTTTAACAAAACCATTAATTTCTACAGATTGAGATATTACCTTTTGGAAAGGCAATAATAAAAACAAAAAAAGAAAACTTGCAGCTTTAAACATGTTGAATTTAAAAACTAAAAACGCATTAAACGTATTAAAAATAACCCTACTTTAATTTTTATTTGAATTCAAGTTTTCCTTATATTCAAATAGTTTTTCTTTCAAAAACTCAAATATTTCTATGTCACTTTTATTTTTACAGCGTAAATTAAAATTGGGGTCTTCTTCACAGAAATAAAAGAAATCTGCTCGTAAACGCTCATCAAGATTATAAACAATAAAGAAATCTTTTGAAAGTGTTGTTTTAATTTTGTGTAATAAATTATCTTTTTCTTCTAATTTTACTTGCTCTTTTAGCATTTTAGTTCGTCCAGAAATAGCATTTAAAATTGGGTTTAATGGAATGAAACCTCCGCCACTTGTAGCTTCATGTAATCGGCGTTCACTTTGTGTAGCTATTTTACCTGTATAACCAGGTATGCCAACATCGTAGAAATTAATTGGCGGATCGCCTTCTGTGTTATTAATATCTGAATTTAAATCGCCAGTAAGTATCTTTCCAACAATAACTTCGTCTAATTCGTTAATTTGTTCTTCTAAGGTTACAAAAATAGTTTTGCTTAAAATGATATCTTCTGTAATTACAACCTCTGTCAGTTTGTGTTGTATAGATGAAAAAACAATAGTATCATTAAGTTTTCCTGAAATATTGAAATTCCCTGTTTGGTTTGTAACCGTAAAAAATTTAGCCGTTTTATTAATGATGTGAATGTTTTCAACATCGGTTTTGCTTGAGACTTTACCAGATACTTCTAAAGTTTGAGCGGTAATTATTTTACTAAAAAATAAAACAATTAATGCTACAAAATATTTAGTTCTTAACATTATCCTGTTTTAAAAATAGTTCACTTTCACGAATTAAAAATTGAATAAGTCGTATTTCGTTCTCAGGTTCTAAAAAAATTGGATGTATACCATCATTTTCTACAAAAGCAATAAAAGCTTGAATATGTTTGGGCGGTATATTAAAGGTTTCTTGAATATAATCATGTGTGTAAATGTCCAATAAATACTTTGGCTTTTCTTTTCTTTTCTTTTCAAAAAAATTTATTTTTGGATATAGATTTACTTTAGATTTTGTTATTAATTTAAAAATTTCAACAAAATCAGGCATATATTTACGTGCATCAGGAGTGATTATAGATGTTAAATGATCTTGAACTACTTCTTTATCAAACGCTTTAATATCGTTATACTCAAAATCTATATCCATATTACCCATATCTAAAACTATAGGCTTAACTGTTTTTACGTTTATTATGTCTTCATTTATATTTCCTGTTAAACCCGAGTAAAGCAATACAGCATCTAAACTATTGACCTGCTCTACTAATTGAATTTTCAAAATTTCATATTCGACAATATCGGCATCAATAGTAAGATTAACTGTTTGAAATTGTAGTGCTGAAATTTCGATAACATCATTTTTAGCAACTTTTATTATGAATTCACCATTAAAATTTGTGATTGTACCTTCATTTGAAGATTTATTAAAAATCGTTACTGCTTCAACATCATTCGATTTAGAAAGAATAACACCTTTTACTTCCACCCTACTAACAGATTGACTATTTAAAAGAAGTGATAAAAAAAGACATGCAAATAAAATGAATAACCGTGTCATTTAGGTACAATTAACTTACCAAAGAACGGTTTTCAAATCTTAAATAAAACACAAAGTACTTTTAATCTTTTGTTAAATAGAAAGGACGTTCAATTCAAATTTTTAATGTTTTTTATCTAAAAAATCAATACTTTTTTTATGAAGTAATTCTAAAAATTGCATTTCTTTACCATATTTTAGTAATGAAAAATCAAAATCATCGCTTTGAACATAAGCTATAAACTCTTGAACACGATGTTCTGGAATATTAAAATTAGACACCAAAAACTCAGACCCAAAATAATATTTAATAGACTCAACTGGCACATCTGGTATACCTTTTACCTTTTTATTTTTTGCTTCAGATCGAAATAAAGGCAACAATAATTGGTCAACTACATTAACAATATTGAGCCCATTTACTAACTGATTCCGTTCGGTATTTACAGTCATATTTTTAACTTCCGATTTGTAATCATCCTTAAAATCAAACGCATCACTATTTTTTATTCCAAAATAAATAGCATTCATTTTTGGAGTAAAACGTTTAGATCTACTCACATCTTCATTTAAGCTTCCCGAAAGACCATTTGGTAAAAGAATAATTTCATCCAGCCTATTAATTTCTTCTATTAAAAAAAATTTCATTGTTTTTGATGCCATTATGTCATCATTAACTCTAAAACTAAGATTTTCATATTGCAAAGCACTTACTTCAATTAAATCGTTTAATGCTACTTTTAAAGTAAACTCACCATTTTCGTTTGTAATTGTACCAATATTTGAAGACTTATTAAAAACGGTTATACCGGTAACATCATTACTTTCAACAATAATTTTTCCGTTAACTTCCTGTCTATTAAAGTTTTGAGAAACAACATTTAAGGATGTGCTAAGAATTAAAAGGATTAGAATTTTTTTCATGTTTATTTTTACTCTAAGTTAATATATAAAACTTACTTAGCAACTGTTATAGATATAAAATATTATTATACATTACATTTGTATTTCTTATACTTTAAAATTAATTATGAAAAATATTATTATTGCTAGTACCTCAACGTTACATGGTGGTGATTATTTAGAATACATTTTAAAAGATTTAACTTCATTTTTCAAAAACACTAAAACCATTCTTTTTATACCTTATGCAAGACCGAGTGGTATTTCGCATGATAATTATACAAAAAAAGTAAGTAATGTATTTTCTAAAATAGATAAAAGAGTAATTGGTATTCATACGTTTGAAAACCCTATTGAAGCTATAATAAACGCAAAAGGTATTTTTGTTGGTGGTGGTAATACGTTTGTTTTAACCAATCAATTGTATAGAAATAATTTAATAGATGTTTTAAAAAAAACAATTAATAATGGCACACCTTATTTAGGCACAAGCGCTGGAAGTAATATTTGTGGATTAACCATAAAAACCACAAACGATATGCCTGTTATATATCCGCCAAGTTTTAACGCTTTGGGGTTGGTTCCATTTAACATTAATCCGCATTACCTAGACCCTAATATAACTAGCAAACATATGGGTGAAACTAGAGAAACTAGAATAAAAGAGTTTCATAATTTTAACACACATCCTGTTATTGGTTTACGCGAAGGTAGTTGGCTATTAGTAAAAGGACATTCTATTATTTTAAAAGGAACGCTAACAGCGAGAATTTTTGAGTACAATAAAACACCTTATGAAGTTGCCCAAAACACCCAATTAAACGATTTAAAATAAAAAGATATTAGCTTTTTTTTGAGTAATCATAAAAATTACAAAATGACTGAAATTTTAACTCATAAAAACCTAGAATATTCAATAAAAATAATTGATTCAAAAGAAACTTATTCTGTTAGACATCCTATTTTAAGAAAAGGAAAACCTTTAGAATCCTGTATTTTTGATGGAGATGATTTAGAAACTACTTTCCATTTAGGGCTATTTAGTGAAGAAAAATTAATTGGTATTTGTACGTTTTTAAAAAAAAAATACAATGTGCTTTCTGAAACCCATCAATATCAGCTTCGAGGTATGGCTATTTTAAACGATTTTCAAGGTAAAGGTTTTGGTCATATCATCTTAAAATATGGCGAATCTCTTTTAAAAAATAAAAAAGCAAAAATAGTTTGGTGTAACGCCAGAGAAGTTGCCGTTAATTTCTACAAGAAAAGTAACTATAAAATTATTGGAGAATCGTTTGATGTTAAAGGCATTGGTTTACATTATACCATGTTTAAACAACTATAAAATGTATGTAACCTTGTTTAAAAATGGTGTCCAAAAAACATAATCCAGAATTTACTAACTTTAAGCTTGTAAAATATCATTAAAATGAGAAGTAAAAATCTTAAGTATCGTTTATTAATTGGAGTTGCAATCGCCTTATTTTTTGTTTTTAAAAGGTGTAGCCAAAGAGAGGAAAACCCATATACGGGAAGGATGCAAACTATTTCTATGTCTGCCAATGAAGAAATTGCTATTGGTTTACAAAGCGCACCGCAAATGGCTCAACAACATGGCGGCTTGCATTCAAGCAATCAATATCAAGCTTTAGTAGATAATGTTGGAAATAAATTAATAAACAATAGTATAGCTAAACAAACACCTTATAAATATGAATTTCATTTATTAGCAGACCCAAATGCTATTAATGCTTTTGCGCTTCCCGGAGGACAAATATTTATTACTTACGCACTGTTTTCTAAATTGCAAAATGAAGACCAATTAGCTGGTGTTTTAGGTCATGAAATCGGACATGTTTTAGGGCGTCATAGCGCAGAGCGAATTGCTGAAAGTGAATACTGGCAAGGTTTGGCAACTGCTGGTTCTGTAGGCGCAGATATGGGTGGATTAGTGAGCGGTATTGGTCAAAATACACTTTTAACTAATGGAAGAGATGATGAACTAGAAAGTGATGATTTAGGTGTACGCTTCATGTTAAAAGCAGGTTATAATCCTGAAGAAATGATTGGTGTTATGGAAATTCTAAAAGATGCAGCTGGACCTAATCGAGTTCCAGAATTTCAAAGTACACATCCAGATCCTGATAATAGGATTGAAAAAATACGAGAAGCTATTAAAAAACACAAAAATCAATAAAATAAAAAAAGCCTTGTTAAACAAGGCTTTTTTACGAGTGACTAACTCAAAATAATTATAAGCTTTTTACAATTATTTTCTTTTTTTATTTTCAGCTAATGCTTCTTTAATAATTTTATATGCATCATCAGCGCCGTGTATTTCAGCATATTTTGCAGCTGTCATCCCTTTGTCAGATTTTGCTTTTAAATTAGCACCCTGAGATATTAAAAGTTTTAAAATATCAGTTCTGTTAAATTTTGCAGCATACATAACCGGAGTCATACCGTTTGATTTTTCGTTAACATCCTCGCCTCTAATAATTAATTTTCTAACTGTTTCTATATCACCTTTAGCGATAGATACACAAAAAGAATTTACTTTTAGTAGAGCTACTGTTTCATAAGTTTCAACTGTTGAAATTGATGGAGTGGCATTTACTGATACAATTGAAAAGCATAATGCGATTGCGGAAATAATGATTGTTTTTTTCATGATGAAAGATTTTAATTTGATTTATGATTACGTTTTTTGATATACTAAAGAGACGATAAAAGTTTCAATTTGTTACACGAAAAATGATTAATAACACATTTTTAACGTTTAGTTCACAAATAATTAACAAATAGAGTGTTAATTTAATATTTGTAAAAACCCTGTAAAATAGTGCTTTAAGAATTATTATTTAACTCCTGTTTTACTCAAAATAAGTATCTTTGTATTGTAATAAATTTTAAGAAAATGAACAAAAAAGTTATCCTAATGATACTTGACGGATGGGGAAATTCTCCAGACCCTAAAGTTTCAGCAATCGATCATGCATATACACCTTTTATAGATTCTTTATATAAAAAATACCCTTTTGCAACTTTAAGAACTGATGGTTTACATGTGGGTTTACCAGAAGGGCAAATGGGAAATAGTGAGGTAGGACACATGAATTTAGGTGCTGGCCGTATTGTATATCAAGATTTGGTTAAGGTGAATTTAGCTGTGAAAAATAAAACGCTAAACACCGAAAAAGTATTAGTTAATGCTTTTAAGTATGCAAAAGACAATAATAAAGATGTTCATTTTTTGGGGTTATTAAGTGATGGTGGCGTGCATTCGCATATCAATCATTTATTTGGGTTAATTGATGCTGCAAACAATTTTGGCTTAGAAAACACATTTATACACGCTTTTACAGACGGACGCGATGTTGACCCAAAATCTGGGTATGGTTTTGTAACCGAACTCGAAACTCATTTAGAAAACTCCAAAACCAAATTAGCAACTATAACAGGTCGTTATTACGCCATGGATAGAGATAAACGTTGGGAGCGCGTTAAATTAGCTTATGATGCTTTTGTAAATAGTGTGGGTGAAAAATCTACAAATGCAACTACAACCATCAGAAAAAATTATGATAATGATATTACCGATGAGTTTATAAAACCCATTATAATGACAGATAGTTCTGGTAATCCTGTAGCAAAAATTAAGGAGGATGATGTTGTTATATTTTTTAATTTTAGAACAGACCGTGGGCGTGAATTAACCGAGGCTTTATCTCAAAAAGATTTTCATGAACAAAATATGCATAAGCTTAATTTACATTATGTAACGCTTACAAATTATGATGATACCTACAAAAATGTAAAAGTTATTTTCAATAAAGATAATTTAACTGAAACTTTAGGTGAAGTACTTTCTAAAAATGGAAAAAAACAAATTAGAATAGCAGAAACAGAAAAATATCCACATGTAACCTTCTTCTTTTCTGGTGGACAAGAAAAAGAATTTGAAGGTGAAACACGAATATTAAGAAATTCTCCAAAAGTTGCCACCTACGATTTAAAACCAGAAATGAGCGCTTTTGAATTGAAAGATGCTCTGGTAGCTGAATTGAAAAAAGGTGATGTAGATTTTGTTTGTTTAAATTTCGCAAACGGCGATATGGTTGGGCATACAGGTGTAATGGATGCCGCAATAAAAGCATGCGAAGCGGTTGACCAATGTGTAAAAGATGTGGTTACCACAGCCTTAGAAAATGGTTACTCAACACTACTCATTGCAGATCATGGTAATTGTGAAACCATGATAAACCCTGATGGAAGCCCAAATACAGCGCATACTACAAACCCAGTTCCTGTTATTTTAATTGACAATGAACTAAAAGAAATTAAAGATGGAGTTTTAGGAGATATAGCACCTACTATTTTAAAACTCATGGGTGTTAAACAACCCAAAGCTATGACTCAACATGCATTAGTATAAGTTATTCAAAAAAATAAAATGTATTTTTGCAAACAACCCGAATCAATAAATTAGAATGATATTTAGCCTCGACACACTTATAATAGCTGTAGATTTTGATGGTACCATAGTTGAAGATGCTTACCCAAAAATTGGCAAGCCTCAAATTTTTGCGTTTGAAACTTTAAAGAAGCTACAAGAAGAAGGGCACCGTCTAATACTTTGGACGTATAGAAGTGGAATAAAATTAGAAGAAGCAGTAAATTTTTGTAAAGACAATGGCATAGTTTTTTATGCTGTTAATAAAAGTTTTTCAGAAGAAGAATACAATGAGTCTATGAGTAGAAAAATACATGCCGATTTGTTTATTGATGATAGAAATGTTGGTGGTTTTATAGGTTGGGGTGAAGTTTATCAATTACTTACCAATGAAACTCCAGAAATCCCAAAAAAGACAAGTGGTTTTTTTAGTCTTTTCAAATAAATTATTTTCAAAGTATGATTGTAGTAAAAACAAAAGAAGAAATAGAATTGATGCGCGAAAGTGCCTTAATTGTATCAAAAACATTAGGTGAGGTTGCAAAAGCCATTAAACCTGGAGTTACTACTTTACAATTAGATAAAATTGCTGAAGAACATATTAGAGACCATGGAGCAATACCTGGTTTTTTAGGATTATATGATTTTCCTAACACACTTTGCATGAGCCCAAATACTCAAGTAGTTCATGGTATTCCTAATGGTGAACCATTAGTTGAAGGCGACATTATTTCCATAGATTGTGGCGCTTTAAAAAATGGTTTTTACGGTGATCATGCTTATACATTTCCTGTTGGTGAAATAGATTCTGAAACCGAAAAATTACTTCAAATTACTAAAGAATCACTTTATGTTGGTATCAGAGAATTTAAAGCAAATAACCGTGTGGGCGATGTAGGTTATGCTATTCAAAAATATTGTGAAGATCATGGTTACGGCGTAGTTAGAGAATTGGTTGGGCATGGTTTAGGAAAAAAAATGCATGAAGACCCAGAAATGCCAAACTATGGCAAACGCGGTCGAGGTAAAAAGTTTGTTGAAGGCATGGTTGTAGCTATTGAGCCTATGATTAACATGGGAACACATCGTATAAAACAGCACAGAGATGGCTGGACTATTACTACACTTGATAATAAACCAAGTGCCCATTTTGAACATGATGTTGCCTTAGTTAATGGTAAACCTGAATTGCTTTCAACATTTGCATATATTTATGATGCTTTAGGGATTGTGAGTGATGAGGAGAGTGAACTTCGACAAAAGGTCTTAGTGCTTTAATTTTTTTCTATTACGCAGAGATTCACAGAGTTTCCGCAGAGTGTCACAGAGAATTCTTGACTTCAATTAAGAATATGATTTACGATAAAATTACTGAAAACATTATTGGAGCTGCAATTGAAGTTCATAAAGTGCTTGGCCCTGGTTTACTAGAATCTGCTTATCAAGAATGTCTGTTTTATGAATTAAAAGCCATGGGGTATTCTGTTCAAAAAGAAGTTTCTCAGCCTATAACTTATAAATACATAACTTTAGATCATGGTTACAGAATTGATTTACTTGTAGAACATAAAATTGTTATTGAGCTCAAGACAGTAGAAAAATTCACGGATGTCCATAGTGCTCAAATTTTAACGTATATGAAATTAGGAGATTATCCAATTGGATTACTATTAAACTTCAATACCAAACTTTTAAAGAACGGTATTAAAAGGTTTATAAACACAACCGAGTAAGCACTCCGTGTATCTCTGTGAAAACTCAGTGAATCTCGGTGTAATAACTATGAAAAAACTCTTTAAATTTATACTTAACATAATCCCTAGACCTTTACTAATTAGGCTGAGTTATATAATTCGTCCAATTTTAGCCTTCTTCTTAAAAGGAAATAACTTTACAGACCCAATAGATGGAAAAAGTTTTAAAACCTTTTTACCTTACGGTTATGGCAAACAACGCAATAACGTATTATCACCTTCAACATTAAGTTTAGAAAGACACAGATTACTTTGGTTATATCTTAAAAATAAAACTGATTTTTTTACTACTTCAAAAAAGGTGCTTCATTTTGCTCCAGAGCAAGCATTCTACAAACGTTTTAGAAAAATGCCTAATTTAGATTACACCACTACAGATTTAAATTCGCCTTTAGCCGATGTTAAAGCTGATATTTGTAATTTACCTTTTGAAAATAATAGCTATGATATTATTTTTTGTAACCACGTTTTAGAGCACATTCCTGACGACACAAAAGCCATGCACGAACTCTATCGGGTATTAAAACCTCAAGGAATGGCAATACTTCAAATTCCACAAGATTTAAATCGAGATGTCACTTTTGAAGATGATACTATTATTGATAAAAAAGAGCGTGCCAAAATATTTGGTCAATACGACCACGTTCGTATTTACGGGCGCGATTATTTCGATAAACTTAGAACTATAGGTTTTAAGGTTGATGAAGTAGATTACACTTCTAAACTTTCTGAAAAAGACATTGAAAAATATTGTTTAGCTAAAGGTGAAATTATACCCGTAGCTTTTAAAAACAAAAAAAGCCAAGTTCACCTTTAAGTTCCCTCAACTTTTTTATTGATTAATAGCATCTATAAGACACTCCATTTTTTAAAAGGTCACATTAAATAATAAATTATTCTGGAAAATTATTAAAGGACAACGTTTCAAGATTGTTTTCGTCGTTTTCAAAAATTAAAAAAACCTTAAGTTCTTCATGAGATTTTAAAAACATTTCAACTTTTTTAATTCCCATAGCTTTAAAAGCAGTAGCATAGGCATCCGCAGTCATACAATCTTTAGCAATAACAGAAATGCTCAATAAATTTGTTTTACTTGGGTAACCTGTTTTAGCATCAATTATATGCGCATATCTATTACCGTTTTCATCTGTTTTAAACTTTCTATACGTTCCTGAGGTTGCCATAGCTTCGTCTTTTAAAACAAATACTTTATCATAACTTTGCGTGCCATCAAAATTTGGGTTCTCAACACCAACAGTCCAACCAGCTTTTTTCTCCAAGTTAAAACCCTTAGCATTTAGCTCACCTCCAATATTTACCATATAATTAGTCACATTTTTTTGATCTAAAAACTTTGCAACAACATCAACCGCATAGCCTTTTGCAATCGCATTAAAATCTATAAATGTATTGGTTAGTTTAACTACTTTATTTTCCAAAATAGAGACTTTATCGAAACCAACCGATTGCATCAAATTTTGAATTTTAAGACTATCTAAATTTTCTATTTTCCCTTCCGGACCAAAATCCCAAGCATTTACTAAAGCGCCTATTGTGGGATCGAAAGCGCCTTCTGTTTCTTGATGTATTTTTTTAGAAGCTTCAAAAACTTTTTTAAAATGAGCATCAATTTCAACTGTTTCATTTCGGTTTAATTTTGAAATATCAGAATCAGTTTGATAGGTAGACATAGATTTATTGATCACAAAAAACACACTATCAAATTGTTTTTCGTAATTAGTTTCAGAATCATACGTCACTTGATAAAACGTTCCAAAAACCGAACCTTCAAGTTTTGTGTTTTGAAAAGATTCTACTTCAACTTTATTTGGAGTATGTTTACAAGTGAATAAAGAAATCCCAAATAGAAATAAAATTATATTTTTCATAATTTAAGAGATTCTTCGCTTCGCTGTGAATGCGATAAAGATTAATTTAAATTCGTTTCTAAAACTTGAATGCCGTTATACTCTATTAAATACTCTTGGTTTAAATAAATAGGTAATTTTTCACCATTAACACTACCTAAACCTACACCTGCATAAAGCACTTTTGCATCTTTATCTCTGGCATGATTTTTAAAAGATTCCATCCAAACCACATCATAATTATTAGGGTTTTCTGGTAAAATTACGGCTCTAACAATTACAAAATAATATTGTTTGGTTTTATCAATACACACAAATTGCGGATGTTTTTTAAGTTTACTATTAACTGCAATAAACTCAAAACCACGGTGCTCTAAATCTTTCCCAACATGATTCATTGCTAAATTGTGAAGTTCTTGTTCTGTTAGTGGTTTACTCATGTTGCAAAATTACTACTTATATCTATTTCATTAAAATTTTGATTAACTTTAAAACGACAATAATTAATTTATTGAGCCAACTAAGTACATGATAAAACATCCAAAATCTAAGATAATTGGTCTTTTTTTAGGTCCAATACTATTCATCATTGTTCAATACTTACCATTTGAAATTATTTCAGAAAAAGCAGATACTGTTATTGCTACGGCGCTTTGGATGGTTTTTTGGTGGATTACAGAAGCGGTTTCTATTTCGGTAACCTCGTTATTACCTTTACTTTTATTCCCATTATTCAAAGTAATGCCAATTGCAGATGTTGGTGCAAATTACGGAAGCCCCATTGTATTTCTCTTTTTTGGAGGATTTGTTTTAGCCTTAGCCTTAGAAAAAGTAAACCTGCATAAAAGGATTGCTTTAAATATTATTAAAAAAACAGGAACAACACCAAATAAAGTAATACTTGGTTTTATGATTGCTACAGCTTTTATGAGTATGTGGATAAGTAACACCGCAAGTACTGTTGTTATGCTTCCCATTGCCATGTCTGTTATAAAATTACTTATTGATGATGCAGATGGTTTTACTAAAAAAGATCAAAATTTCGCATTAAGTGTTATGCTTGGAATTGCTTTTTCAGCAAATGCTGGTGGTATTGCTACGGTAATTGGCACGCCACCAAATTCAGTATTAATTGGTATTCTTGAAAACGAATATAATATAGAAATCTCTTTCTTTAAATGGATGCTTATTGGCTTACCCTTTTCTATTATTTTAATCACTATCATTTATTTTGTTTTAGTAAAATGGATGTTTCCAAATAATGGTTTAGTTTTTAATGCTTCAAAAAATGTTATTAATGATGAACTCAAAAAATTAGGCGCTATGTCTGGTAAAGAAAAACAGGTTTTAATAACTTTTGGTGTTATCGTTTTTCTCTGGATTTTTAGAAGTCTTATAAACTCATTAATTCCAGCTTTAGGATTAACCGATACCATGATAAGTATTTTGGGTGCGCTAGCTTTATTTACAATTCCTTTTAACTTAAAAAAAGGAGATTTTATATTGAAATGGAATGATACTCAAAAACTAGCTTGGGGTATTTTAATTCTTTTTGGCGGCGGTTTAGCATTAGCAGAAGCTATGTCGGCAAGTGGTATTGTAGATTTAGTAGCTACCAGTATTTCTAATAGTAATATCAGTATTTTACTAATGGCATCATTACTTATAATTTTAATGTTATTTATGACAGAATTAATGAGCAACGTAGCCTTAACAGCTGTTTTAATTCCTGTTGTTGCAGGAATCGCTATAGGGCTAGAAATACCCATTTTATATCTTCTAATCCCTGTAACTATAGCAAGTAGTTGTGCATTTATGCTTCCTATGGCCACACCTCCAAATGCTATTGTATTTGCCAGTGGCTATGTAAAAGTGAGTGAAATGGCTAAGGTAGGAATCATAATAAACTTAATTGCTGTAGTTTTGTTGATGCTTCTATTTAAGTTCTTTGTTCCCTTAGTTTTTTAAGAAGTGTTTAGGATTTTTTATTATTTTTCTATAAATTGGGATAAAAAGACGCCATGAAAACTTCTCGCAGACTAGATTCAGCTATAAAAAAATTGTATAATGCCTTTCACAATAATGAGTTGCAGCCTGAATGTTGTAAACAATGCGCTGTTGGAAATATTTTAGATAAAACAGATAGTTGGAAACACCTTTCGGACTCACACGGGGCAATAGAACTAAATTACATTGGAAAAGTACATCAAACTCTTGGCCGAAAATTCAATGGATATTCACCTCTTGAATTACTAAAAATCGAAGCAACTTTCTTAGAAGCTTGTGGTTATAAATTACCGCTTTATTATAAAAATGAAAAACCACAAAACACTACTAATAAAGACCTTTTGTTTAATGGCTTATCTGAAGTAATAAAACTTTTATGTGAATTTGATAACGTTTCTAATATCATGGATTATACGAAACTTTTTGAATTTGATGATAATACACCAAAATATGAATTAGTATAATTTTTTTAAGTACATGACAAAATTTTAAATAAGAAGTTCAAAT
>TARA_R110002096_G_scaffold28461_2_pt1 | contig 20565 bp, 32 predicted proteins | sample TARA_R110002096 | Tara Oceans TARA_R110002096 (sample SAMEA4397295) | marine metagenome | biome: Polar Biome; feature: [DCM] deep chlorophyll maximum layer (ENVO:01000326); material: water (ENVO:00002006), including particulate matter (ENVO:01000060) such as... | depth 35 m
TCGACTGTTTCTTTGCCAGAAGATGACATCCTATCGTACTCCCAATATAAATCAGCTACTAATTCTCTTAACTCAATTAATTGAGACTGAGTTGGAGTATCACTCATATTTCTTATTCTCATTATAATAATCCTTTCAATATATGTTCAATGGTTGCACAACAGAACGAGTTCCCTAATGACTTGTATCTTTGAGTGTTGCTCACACCTTCAGTGTAGTTGTCAGGTAACATCATGCATCTCTCACACTCCAGAGGAGTGAGCTTTCTCCATGTTGTCTCACTTGCTAATACTTTAGGTTCACGATGTCCACCTTGCATAGTAGTAAGAGTTGGTCCCTTACCTTTGGGGTGATACACTCTCTTGATACTGTCATGACCTTTGAGATCAGCATCACCCACATGACAAAGACCCTCATCACTGAAGACTAACTGTCTTCTGTGCTTTTCAAAGTAAGACTTTAGATTGCCACCCTTAAAGTAATTGGCATCGATGCAATGAGCTTTATATCTATCTACATAGCCATCTTCTAAGATATCTTGCAGACAAATATCTTCCATCTTTATAGGGGCTATCGGTATATTTGTCCAATACAATCTCTTACGAGAGGCAGGGGAGTGTACTGCTGAGTTAATCTCAATAGGTTGTACCCCAAGATATTTACTAATAACATCTTGATGTTCTTGCTTCATCTTTACGTTCTCAAAGAGAAACCATTTTGGTTTAATCTTATTAAACAAATGAATCCATTCAAAGAATAATCGTGAACGACTATCACCGAAGGCCAATTGTTTCCCAGCAAAGCTGAATCCTTGGCAAGGTGACCCTGCTATCATTAGATCCACATTATTAGGTGGACTTTGATTTATTATATCACCCAACTGTATAATATCTGGGTGATTTTTATTTGCTATCTCTATAGCAAATGGATCTATCTCATTAGCATAGTATCGTTCTATTGGTAATCCAATATTTTTACCAGCTTGATAAGCTGTTCCGATACCATCAAATCCTGAGTGTATTCTCATAATTCTGTTCCCATTCTTTAGTTGCTGATATTAACTCTATCTGGGGATCACTTAATATATACCTAACATAACCATCCCCTAACTCATATGAGCCGTATGTAGAGGGTGACTTTGTAGCTAAAAACCATCGAGCATAATTATTAGTTCTTTCTTTATCAGGTCTTTGGTAAGTTTTGAGAACTCTAAATTCAAATCCTGCCATCTTATTTACATAAATAGCATATGGTTTTAATTTATCTACTGTTTTTCCAAATGGGTTTTTCATAATATTAATCCTTTATAAAATCATTAAGTAATTTATCATCACTAATAGTATTATATCTATACTCATCAATAATATGATTGAATGCATACTCTCGTAATCGTTGCAGTGATAAACCTTGAACAAAATCATCTACTGCTTTTTCCAGTGGTGTCGTACTCATTGAAATAAATCTCCTATATATAATTTTATGAAATAATAACATTATTTTTGGATTGGATCAAGGGTTTTCCTTGATGATTTGTTAACCCAACCATGCTTGCATGAGAGACAGGATTCCATCTTGTATCTTGTAATGCCCTTGCTATAAAATGTGAACCCTTATAAGGGTTATAGCTCACCCGATGTGTCCACATATCTAATTTTTCTTCATCAAGAGGGTCATTCATAGGATATGAATCTGCTTCTGGGCAAAAGAAAATTCTTCCAACAACAAAAGCATGAACATTTTTTACTTTATCTTTCAATACTTTCTGCCTACCCCTCTCCCTCACTCTAAATTCTACATCACTTAAATATAATTGATTACTATGTCCCACTACTTTTTGGTTTTGCATAATTGAAAATGTTAGCTTATGCAGGTTCCAATAGATGTAGGTTTTTTTTCCATAATCCATGTTATTTCTCCTATATATCTCTAAGAGGTTTCACTACTGTTCAACCTCTAAGAGATATTATATCTAATTTAAATTGGATTGTCTAGTAATTCTCCATGTTGAGATATCCTAAGATATCTTAACATATTGAAGTTAGGTATCTGCTCATCACATAGATCAGTCTTGAACAGTCTTGAATTCTTTTCAAAGCTTGGTTCCATGTTAGTTCTAAACTTAAATGTAGCATGGCTATAACAAGCTTCACATATTCGTTCTTTAACCTTGGATCGTTTAACAGCCTCATAGATAATATTGTTATCTATCTTTTGACTAAAGTCATAGCATCGTAGACAGTCTTTACACTTTTGACCTGTACAATTCTGCTTATCTTTGAAGTCATCTTTCAAGACGTTATTAAATACTTTGTTAAAATATTTAGGTATCTTGGTGATAGGTTTATTGATTATAGGATTACTATAAACCAATATTAAATTTCTAGGTTTTGGATGTACCTTAAAGAAACCTTGCACTATGTCTTTTCTCTTTGTCCATAGAGCTATATTAGTCTTTGGATTTTTACGACATATCTTACAGATATTCTTTAAGTGATTGTTTTCACTATACTTTTTATTGACAAACTTTCCAATAGCTTTAGCTAATTTTGGATTGTGTTGTGTCAAACAAAATGGATTTGTCAAAGTATTAGAGCCAATAGCTTGAAAGTCTTCAAGCTTTCCATTTAATTTTGAAATGTGTAATTGTTCCATTACCAAACTACCCCCACTGCACATACTACAAAGAATAAAAATAACACAGTTAAAAATTCTTTTATAAATGTTTTTAGTTTCATTAGATATTAACCTTTCTATTTAAATGGTGAGAATGATGCCCACAAAGCAACCCCTACTATGACTACACATAGTAGTATTACTATTACGTCTAATATAATCATATCCTATTATCCTTTATGTTTATTAACGATATGTTTTACATCCTGATTAATGCACCATTCATCATAACTATTTAAGAAATTATTAATTTCTTCAATAGATACTTCATTGATTGGAGCACTACAAACAGTTTCTACAAAGTCCATAATACTTGTTGGAACTTCTGAATGATCTTGATAATTATGCATAGGTAAATGTCTTTTCTCATTTCTTAACATAATCTTTGCCACCCTTTCTGGATCGGTTAATGCTTTGTAAATAGTATCTTTTTTATAGGTCATCACGTTACCCCTCTTTAGTTAAAAAATCTACTTAGTCAGTGAGTGCCTAAAAGACACTCACTTAGCTAAATAGACTATACTATAGTTACTTCACCTTGTCTATCAGTAATTCTACTAATAGAATTAAAAGGCATGAATAAATATAAAGATCGTTTTCCAAAATGAATCTGGAAAGATTGAGAACCAAAACCTAAACCATATCTGGTTTTCTGTACACGTTTTCTATAAATATATTTTAGCACTGTGATATTCCTTTCAGTGGTTGAAGTGAGTGCCTAAAAGACACTCACTTAGCTAAGTAGATTAGGCTACGAACCGATTGTCCATACCCTCTGGTAAGTTATCAATATTCTTGATAACTTTATATGATCCAGTAGAGTGAAGCACTCTAACAGGTACTCCACCTTCTACAGCTTTGCTGTATGCTTTAGGATCATCGGCCTTACTTGGAATGTCTTTCCAAGAATTACGAGTGATTTGCAATTTTGCATTCTTTTTTGGTTTCGTTGTAACGAGTTGTTGTAGTGTTGCCATGTTAAACCTCCGATGGCTAGGGTTATAAGATATACTAACTTACTTCCTAAGAAGTCAGTAAGTAAGTCTATCTAAGAATTTGTTGTTTCCATACAGATGGCAACAAAGTTGCCAAAGATACAGATAACTCCACCAATCAAGGCAAGGACTTGCATTTCATTGATAGAGTTACTTGTCAAGACAAAGATCGATCCAAAGATAGTTCCGATCAAACTAAGACACAAAGTTAAAAAATATAATTTTATCATATTCACAAACTTTCCTATAAAAGTTTAATATAAATCTTCTGGAACAAAAGCATATAGAGCTTCGTTAACATCGTAAAAAGTACCTTGTGGAGTACCAGTAGTGGTACACCAAACATCAACAGCTCCATCAATTGAACCAATTGATACTTCAGCTTCAAGGTCAGCAGTCTCATCGTTGAGACTGAAAAGATGGTTTAGGTGTTCAACGTCTATTTTCAAATTGCTCACTGCAAATCTCCTATTTAAGGTTATCTATGTTTTATATATCTCTCTCCTAAGTAGGAGAGATATATTAAAACTTATATAACCTAATGGTTTCATCATATCAACTCATCATCCACTCTGGATGAATAAGCTGGGTTCATCAAATCCCGAACCATAAGACTTGGCTGTTGTCTTAGATATTCTGTAGGAATATCAAAGGCTTGGGAATATCTGGATAGTCTCTGACTATGGCTCAAAGAGTTATACTATAGCCATAGGCTATGAAACTATTCAGCTTCATCGTCAACCAACCAAACCCTAATCAATATCTCTAGAGTTTCTACAGTTAGTTCGTAAGAACTCACTAACTTAGAAACACTAAGAGATATAGAATATCTCTGCTATGGCTTGATTGTCTATGGGGGTGGGGGGAAAGATCCGTGCAGGTGTATATATATAAACAGGAGGTGACATATATTTACAAAAATACTAGGTCTTCATCATATTAACTTTTAGATCCGTACCCTAGAGATAAAAAAAGGAGATAAAGATACTATATCTTTACCCCCCGGACTATATAGTTAGTATAACATATATTTTTCTACTTGGCAACTATTAAAAAGTATGTTATTATAGTGTAGTAACAGTATTAATTAAAAAAAAGGGTTAGTAATGTATAATGGTATATGATAGTAAGGAAGATTCTTTAAGAGAGATGGAGAAACTTATGGACTTAAAGGAAGGTGAGTTAGATAATCAATTTACTCAGCTATCTTCTTTATCTTGTTGTACAGTTATAAGTCAAATATTAAAAGAAGTAACAGGAGGATTAGCAGTAGCTCCTGCAGCCTTACAAAGATCTTATAGAGGAGAGAAGATAAGAGATTATGTAACTCATGTTATTACTGTACTTATGGATTTACGTTTATTATATTTAGAGGATCATAAAAAGAATGAGAACAGAAGAAAACATAAACATTGATTATGAACAAATAGAATCATTATTATCATTAAGAACATCATTAGATAATTATTCTACAGCTAAAGCTAATACTAACTTCTTATCGTTTGTTAAACGTACAGCCCCTACCTTAGTATCTGATTGGAAGATGGGTAAACATATTGAAGTTATATCAGATAAACTACAAAAGATATTAGATGGGGATATTAAAAGATTAATGGTCTTTCTTCCTCCTCGTAGTTCTAAGTCTGTTATATGTTCTAAGTTATTTCCTGCATGGTATATAGGACAACATCCTAATCATGAAGTATTAACTGTATCTCATAGTGATCAACTATCATCTGATTTTGGTAGAGCAGTAAGGGATATTGTTAATAGTGAAGACTTCCAGAATATATTTACAGGTGTAAGTCTTAGACAAGATGTACGTGCGGCTGGTAAGTGGCAGACAAATCAGAAGGGATCTTATTATGCTGCTGGTGTACGATCACAGATTGCTGGTCGTGGTGCTCACATAGCTATCCTTGATGATGTCATGTCTGAAGAAGATTCCTTTAGTGCGGCAGGTAGACGGTATGTAAAGGAATGGTGGCCTTCTGGTTTACGTACTCGTATCATGCCTAATGGTTCAATTGTTATTATTAATACCCGGTACCATCATGATGATTTATGTGGTTGGTTATTAAAACAAGAACGAGAGATGAAAGATTATGTAACAATTCCCTGGGAGGTTATTAAGATACCTGCATGGGTTGATGAAGAAACTTCTGATCTTTTAGATCTTCCTGTTGGGTCATCTTACTTTCCTGAATGGAAACCAAAAGAAATACTTAAAATAGATGAAGAAGAAATCAAAGCTACTAACGGTACAAAGTACTGGGAGTCTCTTTATATGCAGAACCCTACTCCAGAAGAGGGTGGTCTTATTAAAAAGAAATGGATTGAGTGGTGGCCTCATGAAGATCCACCTGGTTGTGATTTTATTATTCAAACATATGATACAGCTTTCTCCACAAAGACAACTGCTGATTATAGTGTTATTCAAACATGGGGTATCTTCTATGCTCCTGAACAAACCCATGATGGAATTGAAAGTTCAGAAGCACAATTAATTTTATTAGGGAACCTTCGTGGTCGTTACGAGTATCCTGAACTCAGACGTATGGCTCAAATGTCTTTTGATGAACACAAACCAGATGTTTGTATAGTAGAGAAAAAAGCTAGTGGTCAATCATTAATCCAGGATATGCGTAGGGCTGGTCTACCTGTATTAGACTATACTCCTGATCGAGATAAGATATCCAGAGTCTATGCTGCAACTCCTTCAATGGAAGCAGGAAGAGTATGGTTTCCTAAAGGAAAGAAATGGGCAGAAGAGTTAGTGGATGAACTGATTGTCTTTCCGAATGGAGCACATGATGACCAAGTAGATGCTATGACAATGGCTGTTCATTACATGAAAGATTCTTGGAACTTATTACACCCTGATGATCCTGATGCAGAAGATGAACAAAAAAGTAAAAAAAGAGTTGCCTACTGGAACTTTTAAGTGTATACTTATAATTATAAAGTGGAGGATATTATATGGCAATAGAAAAAAATCCTTATGACACGAATAAGACTAATGTTGTTCCTATGAACATGGAAGCAACAGAGGAGTCTTCTGCATCTTTTGAAGTAGAACCAGATGGAGGAGTAACTGTCGATTTAGGATCAGAAGAAATTTTAACTGAAGAAGATGAGCCTATTGGTTTAGGTGAATGGTACGATGATCTATCTGAACAGATAGACGATGACGAACTAGATGATATTGCAAATCAAGTTTATAACAATTATCAAAGTGATAAAGATTCCCGTGGTGAATGGGAAGATATGTTTGAACGAGGGTTTGATCTCTTAGGTTTAAAACTTCAAGATGCAACAGAACCATTTGAAGGTGCATGTACAGCCGTACATCCTTTACTCATTGAGTCAGCAGTTAAGTTTCAATCAAAAGCTTCTCAAGAATTATTTCCTGCTGGTGGTCCAATTAAAACTCAGATCATTGGTAAGCAAACTCCTGAAAGGGAAATGCAAGCTAATCGTGTTAAGGACTTTATGAATTATCAAGTCACTGAACAGATGACTGAATACTTCGATGAGTTTGAAAGAATGTTATTTCATTTAGCATTAATAGGATCAGCTTTTAAAAAGATTTATTATGATGCAAACTTAAAACGTCCTGTTTCAGAGTTTGTACCTATTGATCAGTTTTATGTTTCATATTATGCTAGTGATCTTAGAAGGGCTGATCGATACACTCATGTAATCTATCGTAGTCCTAATGATCTTAAAAGGGATATCGCTGCTGGAATCTATAATGAAATAGATTTACCTCAACCTGGTAATCCTGATCTTAATGCAATGGGAGAGAAGATGAACACTATTTTAGGGTTCTCTCCCTCTAGTGATAATGATCCACAGTTTACATTACTAGAACAACATTGTTATCTAGATCTTCCTTCACCATTTAATGATCCTGATGGAGTAGCCTTACCTTATATTGTTACAATAGAAGAAAGTTCAAAACAAGTTTTAAGTATTCGTAGAAACTTTAACCAAGATGATCCTAGTCGAGAAAAGAAAATACACTTTACACACTATAGGTTTGTTCCTGGATTTGGTTTCTATGGGTTTGGCCTAATTCATTTCTTAGGTAATCTGACAATGACTGCTACTGCAGCCATGAGAGCCTTAGTTGATGCTGGTCAATTTGCGAACTTACCCGGAGGTTTTAAAGCAAAGGGTGTAAGGGTAGTTGGTGACAATGATCCTATCGCTCCCGGTGAGTTTAAAGAAGTGGAGTCAACTGGTATTGATCTCTCAAAGGCTATTGTTCCCTTGCCATATAAGGAGCCTTCCTCAACTCTTTACCAGATGCTTCAGTTTGTAGCTGCTGCAGGACAAAGATTTGCCGATAGTTCAGAACAAGTTATTTCTGAAGGATCGTCTTATGGTCCTGTAGGAACGACAATGGCACTGCTTGAAGCATCAAGCAAGTTCTTTAGTGCAATTCATAAACGACTGCACAAATCTCAGAGAGATGAATTTAGATTGTTAGCTTCAATTGATTATGAATACTTACCATCTAAATATCCGTATGAGATTCCTAATGCTGATCAGCAAATATTTAGGAAAGACTTTGATGGTCGAGTTGATGTATTACCTGTCAGTGATCCAAACATTCCTTCAAATGCTCACCGTATGATGATGGCTCAAATGGCACTTCAACTATCCCAAAACTCACCTCCGGGTATGTTCAATCTTGAAGCATTAAATAGAACAATTCTTAATTCAGCTAACATGCCTAACATTGAAGAGATACTACCACCTAAACAACAGCCTCGTACTCTAGATCCTGTATCAGATATTATGGCTGCAACAAAAGGAATTCCTATTGCTGCTTTTCCAGGTCAAGATCATGAAGCTCATATCAAAGTAAAGATGGCTTATATGCAAGATCCAGCTAATGGGGCTAATCCTATTATGCAAAGAATTGTTCCTATACTCCAAGCTAATATTCAAGAACATTCAGTAATGAAGTATCAAGAACAGATGAGTGGAGTAACTCAACAGATGGCTCAAGGTTCTCAAGATCCTGCTGTTATTGAACAAGCAATGGCTCAAGCTGCTCAACAGGTAATGCAAGCTAATCAAATGGCTGCTCAAAATATGGGACAGTCTATTGAACAGCAAACAATTAATTTACAAAAAGATCAGCTTATGTTAGAGAAAGAAAAGCTTGATATAGAAGCTATGAAAGATGCTGCTGATCTTGAGATTAAAAACCGACAGATTACTCTTAAAGAGAGTGAACTTAAAGTTAAAACAATTTCAGAAGGTGCAGTAGCATTAATGAAAAGTGAAGAGAGAGAACAAGATCGAGCTTTACAAAAAACTAACGATACGATAAAAGTTTTAACTGATGTTGCCAAAGCTACATTAGAAGATGAAACAAAAAAACAAATGAAGCTTGCAGGTATTCAAGCTGACTTTGCTAAACAAGAAATGAAAACTGAACGTGATATAGAACTAGAAAATATTAAAACACATAGAGATGAACGACTAGAAGGAGAGGAGTAACTAATGGATAAATCAACAAATCGTGGGGTATGGGGTAATGGAAATCAAAGTGAGTCCGTAGGTAACTTTGATAACATACCTTCTTCAGAATGGTCTGTAAGAGCAAAGAGTGGGATTACAGATGAGTTTGAAAAAAGTACGTGGGCTATTCCAAACCCTACGAAAAAAACTCGTGAGAATAAAGGACCAGGATTATGATTGAAGGGATTATAGCTAAGTTTGAAGCTATGCATTGTAAGTGTGGATTATCTTGTAAGTCTATGTGGGTTGCAGTAGCTGCTTTAATTATATCTATTTGGGCTGCCACATCTTAATGGATATTTGGGATGAAGTACTACAATCATATAATAAAGAAATTGATACATTAAAGAATTCGTTAGCATCTGGAAGTATAGAAGACTATGCTCACTATAGACAGTTAGTCGGGTCTATTAGTGGTATAGAATGGTCACGACAAGAAATAAAAAATATTCTAAAACGTATACAACATTCAGATGATGAAGAGGACTTTTAAATGAGACAACCACCATTAGCAAATGCTATTAAGAATGATGAATGGATTGATTCTATAGAAGGAGAACCAAAGGTTATTAACTTACCAAATATTCCAGGTTATCATATTCTTGTAAGACCTATGACTGTTAAAGCAAAAACAAAGAGTGGTATCTTTATTCCTGACTCTTTACAAGATGATATTGCTTATCTAACAACTGTAGGTAAAGTAGAAGTAGTAGGAGAGTTGGCTTATGAAGATAAGAATAAATTTCCTAAAGGAGCTTGGTGTAAAGTAGGGGATCATGTCTGTTATGGTAAACATACAGGTCAGAAATTATTTTATGAAGGTCAAAGGTTTATCTTAATCTTTGATGATCAAATATTAATGAGAGTAGATTCTCCTGAAGACTTAGATCCTACATTTAATTTAAGTCATTAAAAACTTGCCTACTAGGTAAGTAATAGTGTATAATAAACTTTTAGACGTAATACGTTTGAATCGTCAACAACGGAGTAAATTATGAGTGAAGAAAAAGAGATTGAAGTAGAAGAAGTAGAAGAAGCTAGTTGGAATAAAATAGAAGTAGATCCCAAAGAAGATCTTAAAGTAGAGGTTACTCAAGAAACAAAAGAAGAAGTAGTAGAAAAAGTTGATACTACTAGTGAAAAAGAAGAGAGTGATACTCCTGAACTAGAGGGGATTGAAACTAAAGGAGCAGAAAAAAGAATTAGAAAATTAATTCGTCAACGTAAAGAACGTGATGAGGAAATTCAAAATTTAATTCAAGAGAAGAGTCAACTACAATCACAATTACATAATAAACAAGATGAAGTTGCTTCAAGTGCTAAACATAATATTGAATTAAATTCTAAACAAGTTGATGATAAAATTGAATTAGCTAGAGCTGCTTACTTAAATGCTTTTGATAGTGGAGACAAAGAACAATTACTTCAATCACAAGAAATTTTAAATCAAGCTCAATTTGAAAAACAACGTATTGATGAAGCAAAAGTTGCATTAATAAATTATGAAAAGACACAGGCAAATCAAAGAACAGCCCAACAACAACAAGTTCAAGAAAAGCCTGATCCTAGAGCAATGAGATGGGCATCTGAAAATGATTGGTTTGGTAAAGATCAAATCATGACTTATGGTGCATTAGAGATAGATAAAGAATTAAAGTCTGAGGGATGGGATCCCAGTGAAGACGAATTTTATTTAGAAGTGAATAGTAGACTTCAGAAAACTTTTCCTAATAAATTTGAAGGAAAATCTGAAGAATCAAATTCACAAAGTCGTAAGCAGGAAACGTCACCTGCTCAAGTGGTTGCTGGTACGTCACGCTCTCCCAGTACTTCCAATAGCCGTAAGGTTAAACTAAGTCAAGAAGACATCCGTTTGGCTAATAAATGGAAGATACCACTTGAAGTATATGCTGCCGAAAAGCTTAAAGTCGATAAGGCTGAAGGTGAATATACGAATGTAGCAACCAATAAGCGTGGAGGACAATAATCATGGCACGGACAGAATCACGTAGTTCACAAGACAGGGACCATCAAACTAGAGAAGAAGTTTATACATTTGAAGAAGAAGATGCTTTAGCTATCCCACAGGAAGTAGAAGACAGATTCAAAAATCAAGGTATGACTCTTCGATGGATACGAATTCATATACGAGGCGTTGACGATTATCAAAATGTCGGCAAACGTCAAAGAGATGGATGGGTGTTCGTAACACCAGATGAAGTTCCAGAATTGAGTTCAACCTCTATCGTGATGGAGACAGGTCGCTATGCAGGTACGGTTGTTAGGGGGGATGTGGCCCTAGCAAAAATGCCAGCAGGTCGTGCGAAAGCGAGACAAGAGCATTATGAGAATAAAGCAAACGAATTAATGAATGCTGTTAACAGCCAATTAATGAGTAACAATGATTCTCGTATGCCCATTTTTAATACTAGTAAGTCAACCGTGACTAGAGGAAAAAATCCTAAGTTTCAGGATTGATCTTTTAGTTTGATTATAGAAAGGAGAAAACTAAATGGATACTAAAGTTTCCGTATTAGGTGGACTCCAACCTGCACGAATATATGGATCTGGTGCTAATAGCACTGGTATGAAAATATTGCCGATTGCTTCAGGAGATGCTCGTAATATCTTTAAAGGAGATCTCGTAAAGACAAGCTTGGGTAATATTGAACCAGTAAGTGCCGCTGCCGATTATGCTGTTGGTGTATTCCAAGGGGTTTATTATGAATCCGATGGAGTTCCAAAGTTTAATCAGTACTGGCCAGCTAATACATCAGCTACTAATATACAGGCACATGTGATGGCAGATACTGATATGACGTATTATGTCATGGCAGATGCTTCGTGTTCGGCTGGAGATATGTACTTAAATTTTGCGTTAACTCTTGGGGCTGGAAATACCGCTACAGGTATATCTGGGTTCGGACTTAAGGCTGCAACCAGGGTGGCAACAACTGCACCAGTTAAAGCAGTTGGTGTTAAAGACATACCTGGAAATGACATCGATGTTGCTACGGAACGTGCGTTCCCTATTATGGCAGTTAAAATACTGCGTAGTAATATGAATATGTTCGATGTTGCTTCTAGTGTTGTTGGCCCAATTTAATAAGGGAGGATAGAAAATGGCTATATCTAGAGCTAGTATTGCTAAAGAACTTCTCCCTGGTCTTAATGCCGTATTCGGTCTTGAGTATGGGGAAGTTAATAATGAACATGAGGCTCTCTTTGAAGTCGAGAATTCTGATCGTGCTTTTGAAGAGGAAGTAATGTTCACTGGCTTTGCTACTGCACCTGTTAAAGGTGAAGGAGCAGCAGTCAGCTACGATACTGCACAAGAAACATACGTTTCTCGTTACACTAACGAAACGGTTGCTCTTGCATTTGCAGTCACGGAAGAAGCTATGGAAGATAATCTTTATGATACCTTCTCTAAACTTCGTGCTCGTGGCCTTGCTCGTGCAATGGCAAACACTAAGCAAGTGAAAGGTGCTGATGTCTTTAATAATGGCTTTAGTACTGCACCTGCTTACGTTGGTGGAGATGGCGTTGCTTTCTTTAGTGCTTCACACCCAACGGTATCTGGTGGAATACAGTCGAATGTAGCTGCCGCATCTGATTTATCAGAGGCTGCACTAGAAACAATTATAACGAATATTCAAAAGATCAAAGATGATCGTAATATTCTAATTGGTTCGTCTGCTGTTTCATTGCATATACCACCTGATCTGTGGTCTACTGCCGATCAGATCCTACATTCACCCGGCTCAACTGTTGCTGGTGGAACTGGTGATGGAACTTATGCCCAGAATAACATTAATGCTATTCGTCATATGGGTATGATTCCTGAAGGTTTCTTTGTGAACCGTAGGTTTACCGATACCAATAACTACTACATCAAGACTGATGTACCAAATGGAGCCAAGATGTTTGTACGTGTTCCACTACAAACTAAAATGGAGCCTGATTTTGATACAGGTAATCTTCGATTCAAAGCTCGTGAGCGTTATAGCTTCGGGTTCTCTGATTGGAGAAGTTACTTTGGAAGTCAAGGTAGTTAATATCTAAAGAGAGGGAGAGTGTAAAAGCTCTCCCTACTCTATTTATTTGAAAGGAATAAAATGGCTACAAATATTAAAACTGCAACAGTTACAGGCAGTGGACAGCTTATAGATTTTTCTACCTCAACTGTACCAACTACAGCTACAGGTGGTATGGGAGATGTTATTGCAATAGGTACTCGTATTCTAGGAATTACTGCTGCTGTTACTGGTACATGTAATATCACCGATACTTTTACTTCTGTTAATACAGCAAAGACTCTTACCCGAATTAAATTTGCTGGAACTCATGATGCTTATTTTGGAGAGCAAGGTGTAAAGTTCTTAGGTAAGATTATGGTATCTGCTCCTACATCAGCTTCTACTGTTATGGTATACTATGGTTAATTATGCCTAATTATGATTATTTAATTACAGATATAAAGAATACTATAGAAAATGATTCAACAGAGTTTCAAACTCAGTTGCCTAAAATTGTTAATAAAGCTGAGATTAAATTAACAAATGATTTAGATGATCATGGACTAAATACAACAGTATCTCTAGCTGTACCAATTACAAATAATAATCTAACACTTCCTACAGGCACTCGTATTGTCCGTAGTTTTTCTATGATTCAAGATGGGTCAAGAAAGAATATGTTATTACGTACAATTGATTACGTAAATGATTACTGGCCTGTAAGTGCTAGTGTAGGGTATCCTGTTTATTATGCATATAAAAACAACACTCAAATTAAAGTTGTTCCTACTCCTGTGTCTACTTTTGATGGAGAGATTATATATGTATCTAGACCTACGACACTTACATCTACAGGAACTACATCAAATTACTTTACAGATTTTTGTTACGATGCTTTATTCTCTGCCTGTATGGTTGAGTCTTGTCTATTTATAAAAGATGGTACGGCTACTCAGTTATGGGAAACACAATATCAGTATCATATTAATATGTTAAGAAATCAAGCACGTAGAACAAGACAAGATAATATGGCTGTTAATGCTAGTCCTGCTGGTGGACCTGATACATTAATTAAAGGATCAACCTAATGTCTATTAGTCGATCTAATATAGGACAGGAGATTAAAATGGCAGGAAAGAAAAAGAAACTTAATATTAAAAAAGCTATTAAAAAACCTGGAGCATTAAGAAAAGAATTAGGAGTTAAAAAAGGTAAAACAATTTCTACTTCTAAACTAAATGCTGCAGCTAAGAAAAAAGGTAAACTAGGACAAAGAGCTAGGTTTGCTCAAACACTACGTAAATTAAATCGGAGGAAAGCATAATGGCTTATACTAAAGACAATTCAAAATTACTTGTGGCAAAACCAACAGGACAGGGATTTGGAGCTGCTCATACAGGACCAGCCGTTCATGGACCTATACATGCTATATGTAATGAAGATTATCCTCAAGGAGAAAGTTTTCCTATAGATAAAAGTACAGTTTATAAAAGAGAAGGACAGTAAAATGGTAAGTCAACTTATCAGTAAACTAGCCATACAAGCAGCTAAAGCTGCATCAACCCTTTTAAAGAAACCATCTATTATGGTAGATGATACTAAAAAGTTTGCTGGTAAGTTTGGTAAGAAATTAGCAGAGGAACATTTAGGAAAAGATAGAGTTAAAAAAGCTACAGCTTCTACAGCTAAGAAAGCTCAGAAAAAGAAACCTGCTCCTAAACCAAAATCTAAAAAGAAATTTACTAAAAAAGATTTACAACATATGAGTAAAGAAGAACGTAAAGAATTTAGTAAATTACGTAAACAACAAGAAGCTGACATGAGGGGTGAGGAAAAAACAACATCTACATCAGGTGGAGATCGACAACAAATGTTAATACGTCAAGGTAGAAGAAAATCTCCTTTTACTGGTGAAGCTATCCCACGAGGAAGTAATCCACCAAAAGTTAAATATCCTCGTCAAAAACGTAGTATAGTAGAAGATCCTCGTGGTGAATTAAAATCTAAATCTCGTCTTGGTGAAGATGATATGAGAGAATTTAATCCTAGAGAAAAGATGGAAGAAAAACTTAGACCTATGCCACCCGGTACGGCTGATCAAACTTTTGAAGCTATGAGAGGTAAAGGTATGGGTCGAGGACAACTAGAAGATATCATGGATCAAGTTATGGGTGGTGGCCTTACTCTTAAAAAGAAAGGTGGGAAAGTTGGATCACCTCGTGGAATAGGTAAAGCTCTTCGTGGATTTGGAAAGGTAACATTATAATGGATAAAAAAATAAAAGATTTAGGTTATGAATATGATGGCCTATTAAAAGGTTATAAACGAGGAGAGCAGAATAAAGGTACAAAAAGTAAATATTGGCCAGCAATTAAAGCTCGTGGTGGCAGATGGAAAACAGGAGGACAAGTTATGAAAAAAGGTGGTAGAGTAAAAGTAAAAGAAGTTATGCCAGCTTGGATGAAGGGAATGTCTGATAAAGAGATTAGAGAAATTTTAGGAGCACCTACATATGATAAAGATGGAGTTCTTCGTCATTCACAAAAACGTAAAAAACTTAAAGTAAAAAATGCAAAAGATGGAGGACAAGTTGTGAAAAAAGCTGGTGGTGGTAAGATGAGTCATGTAGGCTTATACCCTGCTGAAGAAGCTCGTTCAGGTACAATGTCTGAAAAGAAACGTGCTAAGAATATGGCATATGGTGGTAAGGTAAAAAAGTATAGTAAGGGTGGTAGAGTAAATACTAGTCGTGAAAATAGATTAGAAGAACTGGGTCGAGTTGATGCAGAGAAAGCTCACACAAGTAAAGGTAAACGTAATCTTCATTCTGAGAAGAAACGTATTGTAAAAGAATTAACTGGTAATGATTTTGTAGCTTCATATTACAATTGATATGCCTTTTAAATCTAAAAAACAACGAGACTTTCTAAAGATTAATAAACCTAAAATTTATAATAGGTGGAAGACTAAATATGGAACTCAGCCTAAGAAAAATGGTGGTATGGTAAAAAAGAAAAAGAAATGAAATACATATTAATATTATTAAGTGTAATGCTAATAGCATGTACAACTACTCCAACTAAAGAAGTATCAACTCCTAAAGTTGTAAAACCTTTGGTTTCTAAAAAAGGAACTCCTATAGCTTTTATTTTTATATCTTGTATATCTTTAGAGGCAACTAAAAATATTCTAGAAGGGGATAAAATTTCTAAAGTAGAAGCTGCTAAAAGATGGAAAGCACAGGTTGTTAGAGGTTTATGTGGATTACATAACCCTCCTGTTTTAGTAGGCTTAGACAAAGTAGAAGTATCGTATATCGATCATGACAAAAAAAAGTCACAGCTTTGGAAAATTAAAGATAGAGATTTATGGGCATTAGTTGATGAAGACTATGTTAAATATATAGAACCAAAACAATCTACAGGATTGGAAGTTTAATGGAATACGAGGATTAGTATGGCACTATCAGGTACATATACATTTGATTTAGATATTGATTCCGTTATTCAGGAAGCAATGGAAATGATAGGTGGAGGAGAAATCTTAGGACATGAACCTGCATCTGCAAGAAGATCTTTGAATTTGTTATTAACTGACTGGCAAAATCAAGGAGTCTTACTATGGTCTACCGATGTCAGTTCTATTACGGTTACAACCAGTACCACTACTTATGATTTAAGTACGGCTACAATTGACGTAATGGAAGCTGTTCTCAACAGAAGTAATACTGACTTGCAAATGACAAGGATATCTTTTGAAGAGTATCTTAAAATTCCAGCTAAAGGGCAAACTGGTAGACCATCTCAATTCACGGTTAAACGTAATCAAAGTTATCCTACATTATATGTTTGGCCTATTCCTGAAAATTCTACGGATGTTATTAAAGTAGAACGAATAGGATTTCTTCAAGATATAAATAAATCAGCAGGTCAGAATGCAGATGTACCTAGAAGATTTCTACCATGTTTAACCACAGGGTTAGCTTATTATATGTCAATGAAAAGACCAGGCATTGAAGCTACAAGAATAGCTATGTTAAAGACTGTATATAATGAACAATTTAGAAATGCAATGGAAGAAGATAAAGAAAGAGCAAGCCTTTACTTTAAACCTAAATTAGGATATGTGTAATGGCTAATAATAAAAATGCATTAGCTATATGTGATACTTGTGGATTTAGGTATCAACATAGAGTAATGCGTTTAAATAGTTATGGAATGTTAGTTTGTCCTACTGATTGGGATGGAGCTTATAATTTAGTCAATAGCCCATTAAATAAATCTCCAAATGTTAGAGATGATCCAAGTATTCGGAATCCTAGACCTGATGTAAATTTAGCAAGTAATACATCTTGGAACACAGATTTAAATGAGTGGCAAGCTGAAACAAGAGATTGGAATAACATATGAGTACATCATTTACAGGAAGACAGATTGCCAATTCATATAAAGAAATTCTTAAAATAGATACGTCTGTAAATCAAGGAATTATAGGAGCCTTACAAACAATTCAAAGTGGTGATGGATTAGACAGTGCCTTACAACTTTCTGATAGTAGAGTAAATGTTAATGGAATCTTTACATTAAATGGTGTAGATATAACTGTCGATGCTTCTACTATTAATGCTTTTACAAGTATTACAAATGTTACTGGATTAGTAGCTGTAGCTGGAGGAAGTGTTTATGGAAGAACCTTAACAGGTGGAAGTGGTATTACTATTTCTAATGCTGCTGGAGGATCAGGTAATCCAACCATAGCTGTTAGTTTAACTGGTGTTCATATCTCTGCTGCATCAGCACACTTTACTGGAAATGTAACAGCGGCTGAATTTTGGGGGCCAGTTATTGGTAATGTAACTGGAAATCTAAATGGTAATGTAGATGGTACTCGTGCTCATATTACAGCTAGTATAGGAACAGCTAATTTAGTAGCACAAACAGGAAGTTTTACAACTAAAGTATCAGGAGCTGCAGCTCAATTTAGTGGGGATGTATCAGTAGCTACTTCTATTTATGCTACTGGGGCTGTTTTTTCAGGAACAGTAAGTGCGGCAAGTTTTGCAGGAGATGGATCAGGACTAACCAATGTTCCCTCTTCACTTGGAGGAACAGTAACAAGAATTACGGCTGGAACAGGTATTGGTATAACTGTAGATGGAGTAACGTCTTCGTCTATTCCTGTAAGTGGTACTGTATTAGTATCAGAAGATCAACCAGGAATTAAAACTTTAGGAACCGTATCTGTAGGAACAGTTGTAGTTAGTACTAAGATATCTGCTCCATCAGGAGCCGTAGTAAGATTTAATGGGGATGTGTCTACTAATAATTTATATGCTGCTACAAATGTTTATATTGGTGGATCAGCTATTCCTGATGCATCTTTTAGAACTTCTATTAATTCAGTAATAGCTAATACGTCATCAGCTTTAGCTACAAGTATTGGCAACAGTAATACTCTTATAGCAAATACATCATCAGCTTTAGCTACGAGTATCGGAAACAGTAATACTAATATAACAACGAATGCTAGTGCCATTACTTCTATTAATGGTGTAATTGGAGATGGTACTGGATTTGTAACGGATTCTGAATTAGCTACTGTTTCGGCTGCTCTAGCCACAAGTATAGGAAACAGTAATACTCTTATAGCTAATACATCTTCAGCATTGGCTACAAGTATAGGAAACAGTAATACAAATATAACAACTAATGCCAGTGCTATTACTTCTATTAATACTGTTATTGGAACAGTATCAGCAGCTTTAGCAACAAGTATAGGAAATAGTAATAGTGCAATAACTTCTATTAATACAGTGATAGCTAATGTATCGAGTGCTCTTGCAACTAGTATTGGTAATCATTTACCTCTTGCAGGAGGAACAATAACTGGAATTGTTTCAGCTACTGATGTCTATGTAAGTGCTATAGCAATCGGAGTTAATGCACTCTTAGGTAAAAACTTACATATAGAAAAAGCAGCTGTGGCTGATTTAGTAAGCTTAACAGATGCAGGTACAGTAGCTGTAGATTTTAATGCTGGACAAAACTTTCATTTAACATTAGCAGATAATAGAGCATTAGGTAATCCTACAAATTGTGTAGCAGGACAAGTAGGAAGTATTTTTATTGTTCAAGATGGAACAGGTAGTCGTACATTATCTTATGGAAGTAGTTGGGAATTTATAGGAGGAACGGCTCCTACTCTAAGCACAGATGCAGCAGCTGTAGATCGTTTAGATTATATTGTAAGAACATCAACGGCTGTTCAATCAATTCTTTCACAAGGGTATAGTTAATGGTTTTTAATAATAATCTTTTAATGGGAGGAGTTGCAGCTTCTTCAGGTGGTGGTGGTGGGTATTCTGTTACTAAATCTTGTATGTTTAATGAAGTTGACAGTTGTTATATGCATCGAACTCCAGGTGGTGATGGCAATCGTACAACATGGACTTTAAGTACATGGTATAAAAGAGGTAGGATAGAAACTACTGGTGATTATGATTTTAAATGGTTTCTCTTTGCTGATAATACAGGTGGATATGGGGATGGTTTTAGATGGAGAAACTATCAACTTGAATCTACTTTTACTCCTTCAGGGTCTGACGGATCAGCAGGAAGATTACAAACTACTCAAACTTTTCTCGACTGTGGAGCATGGTATCATCTTGTTCAATCTGTAGATACAACTCAAGCTATGTCGTTAAATAGAGTAAAGGTATATGTAAACGGTATTCAAATGTCAAATTTTGGAACTGAAACTTACCCAGCTTTAAATTATGCTAGTGGTGTTAATAGTACAGACCCTCAACAAGTAGGAGGTTCTCCTAATCGTCCTGGACAATATCAAGATGGGTATATGGCTGAAACTATTATGATTGATGGATTACAATTACCTCCTAGTAGTTTTGGAGAATATACTTCTACTGGAATTTGGCGGCCTATAGACCCTTCAGGTTTAACTTTCGGTACAAATGGCTTCTATTTTAAATATGAAGATTCGTCTGCATTAGGAACAGATTCTAGCGGTAATGGAAATACTTTTACAACAAGTGGTTTAACAACTGCAAATCAATCAATTGATACTCCAAGTAGTTAAGAGGAAATAAATATGGTAAGTTACTGTACATGGGATGATAATAATAGACAAGTACCTAACGGTAATACTATTGTATTATCTAAAGGAAATTTACAAGTAGTTCAAGGAAGTAATGTAAATCAAAGTATAAAATCTACATTCCCATTTCATGGAAAACAATACATAGAAGTAAAAATGATTAGTAATTCTAGTTCAGTAGGTTCTAGACAAAGCATAGGAATTATAGAGTACAATGCAAATATAGA
>TARA_R110002096_G_scaffold407290_1_pt1 | contig 20562 bp, 11 predicted proteins | sample TARA_R110002096 | Tara Oceans TARA_R110002096 (sample SAMEA4397295) | marine metagenome | biome: Polar Biome; feature: [DCM] deep chlorophyll maximum layer (ENVO:01000326); material: water (ENVO:00002006), including particulate matter (ENVO:01000060) such as... | depth 35 m
TAAGAACCATATGTAGCAAATGATTCGTTGAGTGGAAGATTTGCCCAAGATTCACAAGTAACTAAATCGCCAAACCAGTGGTGAACCAATTCATGAGCAACAATGTCTTCCGCCGCATTGTCGACCAAAAAACGATCGTTTCCTTGAACAAACTCTCCAAAAATAACCGCACCGGTATTTTCCATTGCTCCTGAAACATAGTCGCGAACAACTACTTGGTGGTATTTATCCCATGGGTATTCAAATCCAAATTTTTCAGAAAAGAAACCCAACATCTCAACTGTATTTGGATAAATGTCACGAGCAAACTCTTTGTACTTTGGTTCAACATAATAATGCACTGGTTTGCCTTTCCATTCATCTTTTACAACAGCAAACTCTCCAATTGCCATCATAAACAAATAAGGAGCATGTGGCAATTCTTGTTTCCAATAATCGGTTCTAGTGCCATCTTCATTTTCAGTTTGGAACATTAATGTTCCGTTTGAAAGTGTTACATAATTAGAATCAACAGTGATGTAAATTTCTTGTGTAGTTTTTTCGTTGGGTGCATCAATGGTTGGGAACCAGCAAGAACTTGATTCCGTTTCACCTTGTGTCCAAATTTGTTTGGGCTTATTTGGGTCACTACCATCGTGATTGATAAAATACAAGCCTTTTTCATTGGTAATGGCCATGCTACCACTTGATTTTAATTTATTTGGCATCGCTGTGTAATCGATAAATACTTGATAAGTATCAGTTCTTTTATACGTTTTTGCTAAATTTATTTTCAGGTAAGCACTGTCGTAAGTAAAAGTAAGTGGTGTCTTCTTTCCAATTTTATCTACCAATGCAACTTCATGAATCTGAAATCCTTTTGCGTCAAGCGTTAAACTATCAGTTGGATAAAAATGAGGCTTAATGTGCAAATTCGCTTTTCCGTATAAAAAAGCACTGTCCCAATTAAAGGAAACCTCTAATTTGGTGTGTAAAATATCGTTGATACGCTTTTCTGAGGCTTGGTAAGTTTCAATTTTAGTGTATGGATTCACCTCAACAGTGTCGAGCATTACAAAATCATCAGCTTGAACCACTCCTTTATTAGAGCTACAAGCAAACAACCCACTAAGGGCTATAAAGAAGGCAGTTTTAAAAATACGTCTTTTCATCATCTATATAAAATTTAAGGCAGCGAAGTTACTTGTTTTTAGTTAGAAGAGAGAAATTGGGAGAGAGAAGTCGGGAGTTTGGGAGACGAAAGAAGGAAGTTGGGAGACGGAAGTCTGGAGTAGCCTTATCTTGGAGATCCTTTGGAACTTTGGTTATGAGTTTATAAATTTTTTGACAGAATCTCCTATATAATGTGATGAACAAACGGATAAACAGTATTTTTGCTTCGCTATGAGTGAATTTAAAGTAATTACTGAAAATGAAAAATCCTACCACATAGAACCGCTATCAGACGGGAATTATCTAGTGAATGGAGCTGAAAAGTTATTTGATTCGAAGCAATTAAAGCCAGGAAAATTTCACTTGATTATGAATCATAAATCGTATCAGGTAGAAGTGATTAACGGTAATGCCTCTGAAAAAGAAATGACAATTAGAGTAAACGGTCATGATTATCAAATGAAAGTGGAAGATCGTTTCGATCTGCTTTTACATCAGTTGGGCATGGACAGTTTGGCTGCAGCGGGAATTACAGAATTGAAAGCTCCTATGCCGGGATTGGTTTTATCGATTAATGTTGAAGTGGGACAAAGCATAAAAAAAGACGATCCTTTAGTGGTTTTAGAAGCCATGAAAATGGAAAACGTATTGAAATCTCCTAGCGATTTGGTTGTTAAGTCAATTGCTGTTAATAAAGGGCAAGCAGTTGAAAAAAACCAGTTGTTAATCGAATTTGAGACTTACTGAGCGTTTAACTTTCTTTGAATATAGGTTTTAAATATCACATAAACTAAATCTGCTTTTTGCTAAGAAAATACCTTGGATAGTTATAGGGGTTAAAATTATCTAATAAGCAATTGTGCAATTCCAATAGGTAATTCCACAAATTAGCGAAGATTACAAGTTTCTTTTAACTGGCTTGAACATTAAAAATTATCAGAAAAAAAATCTTTAAGAGAAATTTTATGAATTTTCAAAATTACTAACAAGCTTCTAAAAGTTAAATTTGTTTTACCTTTTTCTATACGCCAATATTGCATGCGAGAAAGATTATTTTTGATTGCAAAATCCTCATAACTACCATAACCATTCTTCATTCGCAAACTTTTTAAACGCTCCCCAATTTGTCGTAATTCTTCTGATTCATTCACAAAACAAATATGAATCATCACACCAAATAATATTACAACAAATAAATATACATCATATAAGTAAATATTTTATATATTTGATGCGCTTTAAAATTCTACTTTGAGGATGTACTTAAAAAATAATATCACTGTTGAGGGTAACGCCCAAAATGACAATTTAGTGACGAAATAGTAAAGTTGAAATTTTTGAATTGAATTTTTCAAAGCACAATTAAAACTCGCCGAAGGTGGGTAATTAAATAACTTAAAATTCATAAAAATGAAAAAAATAACTTTAATATCAAAAATTTTACTGCTATGTATTTTCTCATTTGCAAATACTATTAATGCCAAAGCTCAATTTGTTACAATTACTAATCATACAAATGCTGATATGATTGTGCAATTTACTTTGGTTGTACCTCAAACTTGTCAAAATGCAAATGGTCAAGGAGCAGGTGATGATCTAAATGAAACTGTAATTACTGTACCACCGCAGGGAACACAAAACATACCAAGAGATGCTTCAGAAGTAGTAAATCAAGTTATTGCAACACCTGATCCTTTTTGTGTTATAGCTGGTAGTAATGCAACTCCTGCTTATTATTCAGATCCAGGACAAAATTGCGGTGGCATTAACAGATGTGGATTACAAGATGTTGTTGGTCCATGTGTCGGTGCAAGGCCTTCTTATCAATGGTGTATTGTGGTTACGAATGGATTTAATATTGACATTTATGGTTATAATCTCAATAATTGTCCCCAAGGTTGCTAATATTTTTTATATAATTAAGTATTAATTTATCTTCGAACATTAAGCGGTTTTATAATAATTATAGAACCGCTTATTAAAATTATATATAAATTAAATAGTGTCTTTAAGACTTAAAATAAATAATCATTTTTTTTCAAAGAAGCCTAGTTTTACTTTTTCTCATCGTACCCGTTTACATCAAGGCACAATTTGAAATAGAAGGAAAAGTAATTGATACAAACCTACAACCACTCACACACGCTTCAATAGTGCTTTTAAATACTGCCGACAGTTCGGTTCAAACATTTACAATGAGTGATGAAAAAGGAAAATACCTATTAAAAATAAAAGACTCTTCTTCTTATTTACTTCAATTCACCTATTTGGGCTACACTCCTATTGTCTATCCCTTAGTTGTCAATTGGTCGAAGAAATCAATCAATCTTGGGGAAACAATGCTCAATAAGCAATCTATTGAGTTAAAAACTGTAACCATTGAACCGAAAATAATTCCAATGAGAATGAAGGGAGATACATTGATCTATGATGCAGAAGCCTTTAAACCCAAAGCCGGCGATGATGTTGAAGCATTACTAGAATTATTACCCGGCATTTCATTGGATAGAGATGGCAACCTAATTGTACATGGCGTAAAAGTAGAAAAAGTTTTAGTTGATGGTAAAATATTCTTCGGCAATGACCCAAGATTGGCAACCAAAAACTTAGATGCTGAGGCAATTAAACGAATTGAAGTAATCAATAAAAAAACGGAAGAAGCTGAATTCACCGGTGTTGATGATGGGGAAGTTGTGAAAACCATCAACCTTGCTTTAAAAGAAGAATATAAAAAAGGACATTTTGGTAGAATTGAATTAGCATTGGGAAATGAAAAAACCTATCGTGCCAAAGGAAATCATAATTTATACAATGAAAAAACCCAAGCTAGTATTATAGGCAACACCAATAACTTAAATGAAGCTTCTTCTTCGTTTAATGAGTCCAAGAGTGCTAACGGTGGTAATTCCAATCTTATGAGAAATAACAGTCAGGGTATTAATGAAAGCTATCTCTCTGGCATCAATTTAAATCATGAGTTTAGCCAAAAGTTATACTTCAACCTAAGCTACATATACAAGAATAGCGAGACTCAATTAGATCAAATTATCAATTCACAAAACTTTAGCCCCACATCCAAATTTGAAACTGTTGAGACCATTGATAAAAATATACAACTAAACAACAATTCTGTAATAGGAATGCTAAAATGGGAAATAGACTCTTTTACCATTTTAAGCATTAGCTCTAAATTATATATTACTGAAAATTTGTTCCAAAATCAATCTACTACAGTCTATTCTCCTGCTACTCCTGATGGTAATTTAGTGAGCAGTAAACATCAAAACATCAATGAAAATTTAACTAATTCTTGGGACGTAAAACTGATGAGAAAATTCAATAAAAAGGGGAGAAATTGGATAAACACTTATTCTTACTCTAATCTAAAAAATGACACAAAAAGCGACTTAATCACTTCTACATTTAATAAAAACTTAGATCAATCACAATTGTTTACTGATGCCATGAATAAACATCAATTAAATTCCAATTTTACTGAATTTCTATATAAAAAATGGTTTATGAGTACAAGCTATTCTATAATTTATGAAGAAGATAAAACTGGCAGGTTATTCTTTGATAAATTTTCAGAGAACCAATTTTTTAATGACAGTTTGAGCAATAAATTTATTAGAAAGTATAGTGAAAACAAATTCAAACTATTATTTATACGTAACAGTGAAAAATTTTATTTAAATATTGGTGCTGAATTAGCAGCTATTCAATTAATGGTTCCAGGCTCTAACTCTTCCTTTCAATTCATCTATCCTTCAACTTCTGCAAAATATAACATTAAAAGTAGTGAATACCTTCAATTTAATTATTCAAGCCAAAGTAGTATTCCCAACCTTACTCAGTTAATTTCAATACCCAACAACACCAATCCAAATCAAAATTATGTAGGAAATTTAAATCTAATTCCTGAATATAGTCAAAATCTCTCCCTAAACTATTTTAAATTTGTCTTGCCAACGTCTTTTTCATATACTGGTGGTATTAATTTTACTACCATTAACAACAAAATTCTTAACCAAACTACAATCAACAATGACTTAACTTCTTCTATCAGCCCAACTAATACTGATTTTTATAACGCAGTAACAACTTATGCCAAGCTAAATGGCAAATTAAAAAAATACAATCTACAATATGAAATAAGTCCTAATTTCAATCTAAACAGTTATGATGCTTTTTTAAACAAAAAAATCAACAGAGTAAAGAGTGAAACAATGGGCACAATCATTGAAATAGGTAGAGACAAGAAAGAAAAGTGGGATTTAAATTTAGGACTTGATTTTACCTCAACTCAAACTGAATATGATGCAAATCCTGACTTTAACCAGCGTTTTACCAACCTCAGCTGGAATGCCAATGGGGTACTTGAGATTACTAAAAATCTGACCTTATATGCAAATTATCGCATTCAAAGTTTCAATGCTGTTTCTTTTTCTTCCGGAAGGAATATACATCTTCTCAATTTTGTTCTTTATCAAACATTAAAAAATAAGCAGTGGTTAATTTATTTAACAGGTAATGATATCTTAAACCAAAATACAGGATTGCGAAGAAATAGCGGAGTTAATAGTTTAATAGAAGAAAAATTCAATACCCGAACACAATTCTTTATGTTAGGTGTAAGTAGAAAATTCAGAAAACGTAAATAGTGTTGTTCCGTGTATTCTTAAACTTTTGCCAAAAATCATCTCAGTATGGTTACAGACCCTTTTACAATATTCTCTTCTCCATTAATATCCTTATAATCAATCACCCAAAAGTATACCCCATCAGATACATCTTCTCCATCCCATTCTACTGAAAGCCCATTGGTTTCAAATACCTTATCTCCCCACCTATTGTATATTTTTAAATGCATAAATGTTACTCCTTTACTACTTATTGGAAGAAATAAATCATTGATCCCATCATTGTTGGGAGTAAAAATATTGGGCATTTCTAGAAATACTTCACAATCTTTTCTTCTGTTAATCAAAATTGTATCTGAGGCAGTACAATTACCTACCGTAATTTGAACCCAATAAGTTCCTTGATTTTTGACGCTAAGAATAGAGTCCATGGAATTGTCCTGCCATAAGTAGCTTGCATTTGTGGTGGTCGCATCCAGTGTTAATGTATCTCCTTGGCAAAAAGCTGTATCATTTCCTAAGTCAACAGCAATTGAATTTTTGTTAATAAAGATGGTATCTGAGGCAGTACAATCATCTACCGTGACTTGAACCCAGTAAGTTCCTTGATTAAAAACTCTAAGAATAGAATCCATGGAATTGTCCTGCCATAAGTAGCTTGCATTTGGGATGCTTGCATCCAATGTTAATGTATCTCCTTGGCATAAAGTTGTATCATTTCCTAAGTCAATAGCAATTGAATTAACAATAAGGTGTATTAGCACTATACTATCTTCACCGTTAGAACTTCCTCCAAAAATGGTGTCTGCATAGAACCCCGACTCATTTTGAAACTTACCTGCCATGAAAATACTATCCCCCGCACAGATTTCCTCTGTTCTATCAATTTTATTAATTATTGATGAAGAACAAATAGCAAAAAGGGCACCAGCATTTCCACCTGGGCCAGAAATAGTTAAAGTTGTAAATGATTCATCATTTTGCAAGGTAAAATAGCCACCACCCATTATTGGTGCGCCTAAGCCTTGAGTGAGAACATTGTTAGCTATTGTTGTATAACAAGAGCCTTCATCAATAATGGAAGGTATACCTACATTGGTTGTAAATGTAAAAACTTCGTAATTAAGTGGGCCTGGACTAGAGCTACCTCCAACAAGTATAAAATCCAAATTATTGACAGGAAAATTAAAAATCATAGTGTAAGTAAATAAACCGACACCACCGAGCCCCACTGCATTAATGGGTATAGTATATAAATTGCAAGCTGTAGCTGAAAAAGGAGAAGTAATAACTGAACCTGTAAAAGTATACGTTACATTTACTCCATTAATTGTTGTAGGAGGTACAGCGATGTTAGAGCAAAATTGTGAATACCCAATGTTTGAAAAAAGTATGCAAACTAAAAACATAAATTTCAATAAGAAGTACTTAAAAATCATTTTAATAAAGCAATTTTTTATTAAAGTTAAATTTAATGTAATTTCTCGTTTTATCTATGTTTTATTCTCAATTTAAATGCATTGTCATCAATTAAGTCTAAAACAATAAAACGCCCTTGCAGTTATGCAAAGGCGTAAAAAACTTTCAAATTTTACTATTTTCTAAAAGCGAATGTCTGTATGAGGCAGAGCAGCTTTGATTCGTTTTTGCTCTTCTTTTGAAAAATTGTTTCCGTTAAGTAACAAGGTTTTTAATTCTTTCCACTTGGATAAATTTTCAGGCAATTGCTTTAAATCATTGTTAGCCAAATTGAGTAATTGCAGGTTTTTCATTTTAGCAATCTTAGGTGGCAAACTCTTCAATTGATTCTCATTGAAAGACAAAACCTCCGCTTTTCTCAATTTGTGAAGCTTAGCAGGCAATTCTGTCAATTGATTGTAATTGCAATTTAGCTCTTTCAACGATCTTAGCTTTACAATATTCTCTGGCAATTTAATTAATTGATTTTTAGCTGCGTTTAGCAAAATCAATTCTTTGATTCCTTTAATTTCTTCAGGAAGTTCTTTTAGTTGGTTGGACTCAAGTTCTAGCGTTTTCAAGGTTTTCAATTGTCCAATTTCTTTTGGTAAAACCGTCAATTCATTTTGAACTAGGTGAATGATTTTAATGCTTTCCATATCACCTATGGTTTCCGGCAAGGTTTTAAACTGGTTGCGAGAAGCATCCAGGACTTCTAACTTTTTTAAGTTACCAACAGCCATTGGAAGTTCTTTAATTTTATTTTGACGAAAGTTCAATTCCTCCAATTGACTGCATTCAAAAATCTCATTTGGCAAATCAACCAGTTGGTTTTTCATTAAGCTCAAGTATTTCAATTCTTGAAACTGATTAATTCCGGGCGAAACAACTGTGAGTTCTTTGTTTCTCAAGTTTAAAATTTCAACCACCTCATTTGAAGCTGCGGCTTCATCTACAGAGAAGAAAATGGTAACCTCAGGACGATCTCTCAAATAAATGGGTTCGTCTTGTTCTTTCTGAGCAGTTAAAGCAACTGTAGAAATAAAGAAAGTTGAAATAAGGATAAGTTTTTTCATTTTTAAAAAGCATTTGATATAACGAGAAAAGCAAGGTGAGAAATCTCACCTTGCTTCAATCAAATTATTGTTTAATTAATTATTGAACTATCAACTTTTTAGTTGCAATAGTATTTTGGTTGCTGATTCGAATAATGTATGTTCCTTTTCCTTGATTGCTCAAGTCAATTTCATATACTTGTTTTACTCTTGTTTCAACAACTACTTTACCAAGTAAATCAGTGATTACTAAATCAAATGGCTCATCTGTTCCATTTAATTTCAATAGTGATCTTCCGTTTGATGGGTTTGGTGAAATACTGATTGCATTGTTCAAATCAATTTTCCCAATTCCAACTAAACCGTAGTTTACTGTCGCAAAAACAGTATCACCTTCACAAGCTCTGTTGTTAGTTTCTACTACTTTCAAGTCAATAGAACCAATTCCTGAAGGCAAAGTAACTTGCACTTGGTTAGATCCTTGTCCTGAAGTGATGGTTGCAGCACCTGCATCCCAAGCATAAGTAGATCCTGTAGTATTCGCAACAGTGTATGTTTCAACAGCAGCAGAAGGAACATTAAAGTTACCTGTAATTGCAGCAGTAGTTACTCCTGAAGTAGTTGCACTATCGATTGGACTCAATTCTCTGTCGTAGTATTTACTTGGAGATTCATTGTATTCAAAGATAGAAACATGGTAAGTAGTGTTTTGCTTCAATCCGTTGATGGTTAAAGTAGAATCAGCGCCATCAAAAACTACGAAGTTTCCTTGACCTAAATCTGTTCCATTTCCAAAAACATTGTCAGCAGCGTAAGTAGTTCCATCTAATGGAAATTCATTCACCATGCTTGCTTCTTTAGCAACTACAATTCTTCCGTTTCCATTTCCTGCATTAAATGTTAAACCAATGGTATCACAAGCAGTTGTAGTGAAAACTAAGTTAGTTGGAGCAGCAGTTGGAGCATAGTTTCCTAAGTACTCTTTTCTAGCTATTACAACTGTAGTACTAACATTCATTCCAACCGGATCTCCAGCAGCATCAAACTGAGTTGTGCTTGCGTTTGCTCCACTTGGGTGCTGAACAGATACGAACATGAATTTGTAATCTGGTGTAAAAGTCAATCCACATGGCTCAGATCCTGAAGGTAATTTAGCAAATAAATCAACTTTTGGATTCGCTTGTGTATGATCTGGAGCAACCATCCAAATGTGATTTCTACTTCCATCTTGCAATACATATAAGTTACCTAAATCATCGAAAGATAAGTTATCATTTCCTGAACCCCAATTTTCTGAAGCTACACCATTTCCATGGTTGATTAAGTAACTTGTTCCTCCAACAAAAGTTTCAAACTGAGAAATAGTAGAATCATTGTCATCGCTAAAACGATACACTCTATTGTTTCCTTTTGAAGTGAAATAGATTTTACCATCAACTGTACCAACTTCAATATCCTCAGGACCGTTAAATGGGGTTGCACCCAAGCTAAGCGCTAAAGAATTAGTAGTATTTCTATCAGCTTGAGTAGTATTTGGGATTCTTATCCATTTCCCTGTAGGTAACACAGGCTCCCTTGAGACTAAACCACCGTCTAATTGCAGAGCATAAAGCTTACCTGTAGAAAGATCCATTTTGTTATCAGCAACAAACTTGTAGACACAACCTGTACCTCTATCTTCTGTTTCATATGCCGTCATGCTATCGTTTGCTACAGCAATATTTTCATGGCTCATACGACCTAATGCCCATAACTTTTCTTGTTTTCCTGGAGTGCCATATTCCATTACTTTTCTAGTAATTGGATCAATTTCCACTTGCCAGCCTACATCTTGGTAACCATCACTGTTAGCATCGCCTGCATTGGTTGTTTCCTCAGAAGTAATGATTGTTCCCCAAGGTGTGATTCCACCAGAGCAGTTTCTAGTAGTTGATACTAAATCATTGTTATAAAAATCAACTGCTTGTGTAGAATCTACAGTCCATAATCTAACAGAATCGATGTATCTGATGTCCAATAATGAAAATCCTCCTGGAGTATTTTCATGATTAACACCTAAAAATCCATCAATGCTGCTTCCATTTCTAGCAACATATCCTGTAAAATCGTTGTTTCCAGGAACTGTATTTCTAACTCGTTGATCCATGTATGAATCACCTTGTTTTACTAACACTTGGAAGTTGTGCGTTTCAGGAATGAAGAAATCAGGACTTTGTGCAGATGGCAACAAAGAAGTATAGCACGAAATGTGTGTATCGTTTGGTCCTAAACAAGCTCTTCTTGCAACTGGAGGATCAGGCATTTCATCTAATCTAACATCAATCATTAAGTCAGAACTCAAACTGTCTCTTTGGTGCAATTGAATAGCAATTACATTCACCCCTTGATTCAATACATTTTTTGAAAAGGCGATTGGGAAAAACTGTGTTTCTTCAGCACCACTTACAATTGTATTTGAAGTAGTTCTATAATTAACTGGTCCAGCAGGCATGTTCGTTCTAAAAACCTCAACACCATTGATGTGAACAATTGCTCCATCATCTCTTCTAACTTGTAACAATAAAGAATCTTTAAGTGAAGCTAAGTTGGCTACATCAAATCTTTTTCTAAAGTAGTAAGTTACGTGCTTATTTCCTGAGTTTGGCCCGAATGAAAGGGTTGTAGTAGCAGGATCACCATAACCTAACGGAGATTGTCCGTAAGCCCAAGTAGTATCATTGTAATTTAAATCTTTCCAGTTGGTAGCTAATATATCACTACCATCGTCCAAGTAATTCCACTCGTCACCTGTTCCAATTGGAAAAGAAGAAGTAGCCATAGGAGGCAATTTCCCTGTAACTTCCATATCAAAACTTAAGTCAGAGCTGTTTGCAGCATTCTGATGCAATTCAACAGCTATCACATTTCTACCGTTTACCATAATGTTGTCTACAGTAGTTCTGAAATAAGTTGTTTCATCAGCGCCACCAACAACTCCTGGAGCAAGTGTATTGAATGCAATTGTTCCTGTTGGCATGTTTTGTCTAAATACTTCTTGACCGTTTACATAAACAACAACACCATCATCTCTCAACACATCAAAAATTAAAGAATCGTATTGTGCAATGTCATTAGAGTTGAATGTATGTCTCAAATAAGTAGTAATGTGCTTGTTTTGAGGATCTGATCCAAAATCTAAAGTAGTAGTTTCATTGTTGTTACTATATCCCAAAATAGCATCACCAAATCTCCATGTAGAATCATTGTAAGTTAAAGTAGTCCAATTCGTAGCACTTAAGTCAGTACCTGAATCATCGTATTTCCATGAGCTAAATTTTGCAATTGGAAAAAATCCTTCTTCATAAGTTGGAGGAGCTAAGTATTCAACTACTAATTTAGGAGCACCTGAATTTGAACCATTGTAAGATTCTGCAGTTCTTTTTCCAGCATTTGGATTAAAACCTTGCACACTTAAAACAGCAGGATCAACACCTGCAAAAACCATTGCATTTCCTGAAACCCATCCATTTCTATCTACAATGGATTGAACTAAGCTACTAAAATCTGTAGTTCTTTGATCATTTCCAGCAACTTGCTGTGTTCCCCATCCTGGTATTTGATTCCAAAAAGTTGGGATTGGACTGTAAGTTCTAGAACTTAAATTCGCCGCTACTGATGTAAAAGCAGGCGCATCATCTGTTAATTCTACTCCCCAAGCAACATTTACTGTATCAGTTGTATTTGTTTCATCAACTTCAAACTGAATGTAAGCGTTTCTAATAGTTGCACCTCTAGGAATATCAACATTTTGAAAACGAATCCCTACTACTTGAATTGAAGAACCATCAGTAGTAAATTCTAAATCTGTGCTAGTTAAATCAATTGCTCCGTTAGCAATATCTTCCTCAGCATCGTCATTGCCATTTAAAACAGCAAAGGTTTTTGTTTGAGGAACAGAATAATGTATAATTAATTCAGCAGCTTCACCTGCACTTCCATCAAAAGATTCAGCAGTACGTTCCCCTGTTCCAGTAACTATAAAAGTAATAGGATTTCCAGTTGCCCATCCAGCTCTTCCGATGATTGATTCAACCAATACCTTTAAATCTGGAGTTCTTTGGTCTGAAGTAGCTAAACGAGTAGTATTCCAAGCAGGAATGTTGTTCCAATTTACACTATCACTTGTAACAGTTCTAGAAGAAATGTTATTTGTGGTTGAAGTAAAAGTAGCTGAGTTATCTGTATCTTCTGCTTTTATAGTTACTGAAGTAGCTCCATTGTCTGTTTCATCAACTGTAAACTGAATAAATACAGAGTCGATGATTGCATTTTTTGGAATGTTAACATTGGTAAAACGCATACCAACAAATTGGTCTCCGTCACCACCGTCTCTTACCAATTCTAAATCAGAACTGGTTAAATCGATTAAACCAGGATTTGAAGTAGCATTTAGCCCTCTTTCTTCTGCATCATCAGAACTTGAGGCAATTCTTTTGTTAAGTGTTAAATTAGATTGCCCGAAAGACTCATTGAAGCAGAAAAGAGTCAACAAAGCAAAAGCAAACTTTCTAAAGAGAATAGTTTTCGTTTTCATTGTTTTAATTTTAATGATTGTTATTAATATTAGATGGTACAAATCTCTCTCAACATTGTCTTATTGGGCTTAACTGAAATTTATCATACTGTATTTAATCGATAAAAAATATGTTAGCTAATGACCCCATTGTTAACTTTAAGTGCGAACTTTCCAGAGGTCTATTAGTTTTATCAAAGCATGCAGCTATTAACATTTACCGATTCAGGAATTTATTGTCCCAAAGCCAATGTGTACATTGACCCTTGGAAACCGGTAGACTATGCCATCATCACTCATGCACATGCCGATCATTCTCGTTGGGGAAATAAATTTTACTTGTGTCATCATTATTCCAAGCCCATTATTCAGCACCGTTTGGGAAACGACATTCAAATCGAATCCATTGAATACGGCTTTCGAAAAACAATCAAAGGAGTTCATTTTTCACTTCATCCAGCAGGGCACATTATCGGTTCTGCTCAAGTTCGTGTGGAATACAAGGGAGAAGTTTGGGTAGTTTCCGGCGACTATAAATTGGAGGATGATGGACTTTGTGCCGCTTTTGAAACAGTTAAATGCCATGTTTTTATCAGTGAATGCACCTTCGGGTTACCTGTATTTAAATGGAAAAGGGATGTTGAAGTATTCAATGAAATCAATCAATGGTGGCAAAAAAACGCTGAAGAAGGCAAAACTACGGTACTCATAGGCTATGCCTTAGGAAAAGCTCAGCGTTTGATACAGGGAGTGGATGATAACATTGGAAAAATTTATACGCATGGTGCCATTGAAAAAACTAACGAACTTATGCGGGAAATGAAGCTCCCACTAAAAGAAACCATTTATGTTAATCCTGAAATACCAAGCAGCGCTTATGCAGGAAGTTTAATTGTTGCTCCACCTTCGGCTTTAGGAAGTCCTTGGATGAAAAAATTTAAAAACCTAGAAGTTGGCATTGCTTCGGGTTGGATGAATTTACGTGGCCCAAGAAGAAGGCGCTCCGTTGATCGGGGCTTTGTGCTTTCCGACCATGCAGATTGGGACGGCCTCAATGCTGCCATTCGAAATACCGAATGCGAAAAAGTAATTCTCACCCACGGCTACACCGATATTTTTAGCAAATACCTCAACGAAATTGGGATAGAAACACATGTTGAGAGTTCTGAATTTGAGGGAGAAGGGAGTGATTAGGTGAAAATGAATTAATAAAGCAAAGTAAAGCTGCCCTTCTTTATTCGATTGTGTGAATTGCCTTCAGCTTTGTAGTTAAGTAAGTAAAAATAAGTGCCTGATTCTGCTTTTAAACCATCCACTCTTCCATCCCACGTCAATTCAGGTGATTCGGCTGAAAAAACCAAATGACCCCAACGATTAAATACTTTTAGCTGAAAGCTTTGAAAATTGCATTGGTAAGTTGGCAGAAATAAGTCATTAACTTGATCTCCATTAGGAGTGAAAACATTAGGAAAATCAATATTACAAGTTTCATCAATCAGCAAACGATAGCAAGCAGTTGTATCAATACAATTATTTAAGGTGATTTCACAGGCATAAGTTCTTTCATCAGAAGGAGAAAAGGCAGACATAGTAGCGCCATTAATTGTAGTAAAATTATCTTCACATCTCAGCCACTGGTATTGAGCACCTCTTTGATTGGCAATTAGCGAATCAAGTGTAGTAGTAACAGAAGTATCAATTTCGGTGATGCTTAGGTTTATTGTAATGATGCTATCCTTTCCACAAAAATTGGTTAATGTATCGATGATAATATGATTTCCAGGATTGAGAATAGTGTCTTTTTTACTTGGTAAAATATACCGACTGCAAGCCAATTCATTGATTACGCTTTGGGTAAAAACACAAGGCTCAACCTCAATTAAACTCCCCCATGGACTTCTTGCATTAATGCTTGCAAAATCAAGTTTCTTTATGATTGAATTTGTACTTGTATCAAACTCAAAAAGAATTCCATTATTAGACAGTCCTCCATTAGTTGTCATCCCAAATAATTTTCCATTTTTGGCATTTAATAAAGAGCCATTTGGTAAATTCCCATTTATGAATTGATTAAAATCTGCTTTTTTAGTGATTTTATCTTCAATAAAATTATATTCAAAAATTACTCCTCCTTGATTAGCTCCTCCTAATAAAGTCATTCCGTAAAGTAACTCACTACCAACTTGAACTAATTTTCCTCTTGGTTGACTACCATTTAAAGAATTATTAAAATCAACTTTTTTCAATAGCACTTCATTTTGTACGTCAAATTCAAAAAGTACTCCGCTGTTATTAACACCACCTCCAACAGTTAAACCATAAAGTTTATTATTGCTTGCTTTAGTAAGACTTCCTCTTGGATTGGTTCCTATAGATGTTTCAAAATCTAATACTTTTGTAAGATTTTTTGTCTTTAAATCGAACCTAAACAAGGTACCAGTCCCATTATTTCCACCACTTGAAGTTAATCCATACAAAATCCCATTGTGCGATTCGACTAATGCCCCATTTGGCAAACTTCCCATTGAGCCGTTAAAATCGAAATGATTAATTAATGTATCATTTGATAAATTGTACTCAAATAAAGTTCCTAAATTATTAGCTCCTCCTAAAAGCGTTAATCCATAGAGATTGCCATCACTTGCTTGTATTAAATCACCTTGTGGGGCTCTTCCATTAATAGAATCAATGAAGTCATATTTCTTTTGAAAACTATGAGTAACAGGGTTAATTTCAAAAATAACTCCATCATTATTAATCCCCCCAATAGAAGTTAAGCCATACAACATACCACTAGAAGCTTGGACTAATGATCCATTTGGAGTTCCTCCATTTGGTGCTGTAGAAAAATCTACCTCCACGTCAATTTTCTCATTGTTAATGTCATAGCTAAATATGGTTCCTAAATTTCTCAATCCAGCCCTATCTGTTGTTCCATATAATTTGCCATTTTTAGCTTGAATTAGTTCTGGAATGTATTTAAATCGTATTATAAATTGAAAAGCAGCTCCTAAATCTACTTTTTTAACTAATTGATTGGTAGTTATATCATATTCAAATAAGGAGCCATCATCTGATAAAGCACCTCTCATACATGTGCCATAGAGTTTACCATTGTTTGCTTCTACAAGACCTGACTGAGGAGAAGATCCAGTAATATTAGCTTCAAAATCAATTCTTTTTATTAATAAACCACTATTGGGATTGAACTCATAAAGTACTCCATCATTATTGATACCTCCAGCTTCTGTTAACCCGTATAAATTTCCATTTGAGGCTCTAATTAATGTAGCATTAGGACTAGCACCTGTGACACTTGCATTAAAACTAATGAGATTTTTAAAAGAAAAATTACTTAAATCGTATTCATATAAAACACCATCGCTATTAGCTCCTCCTAGGAGGCTAGTTCCATATAAAAACCCATTTGATATCAAAATATTTCCTGCAGGCCTAAGTCCACTTGTCTGACTTTCAAAATCGTGTTTCTTGTCAAAAACACCTGTTTGAGGATCATATTCAAAGATTACACCACCGTTGTTAATTCCTCCCAAATAAGTTGTTCCATAAATTTTACCGTTTGTTGCTATAGAAATAGATTCGGGAGTCTCACCTCTTTGTAATCCATCAAAATTAACTTTAATTGATATAGCGTTAGATATTGGATCATATTCATACAATACACCTCGATTATTTAAACCCCCATTTCTAGCTATTCCAAAAAGTTTTCCATTACTAGCAACTATTAATTTTGAACTAGGGAAACTTCCTGTATTCTGACCATCAAAGTCGATTAAATTTTGAATGGTGTCTTCACTAATAACGTATCTATAAAGGACTCCTTTATCAAAAGCTCCTCCTCTTAAAGTAGCACCATAAAAAGTATCTGTTCCAATTTCAACTAATGATGACCATGAGCTCCATCCATTATTTTGAATCTTAAATGAATCAACTATACTAGCACTATTAGCAAAACTATCAGTTTTGAAAACAACCCCTAAGTCTAATCCACTCCCACTTGTTGTCATTCCCCACAACTCTGTCTTTTGAGAGAAAGCATTATTTATTGAAATGTAGAAAAAGTGGAATAGAGAAAAAACCAAAAAGAATCTTAAAGAGAATTTCATATACTCTTGTCTTTTATAGGATGAATCTCAAAAATAAGAAATTTTAGATATAGTCTTTTCTTTAACTATTAAATACTAATTACTTATAAACAGACTTTATGTAAAGAATCTAAAATTAATTTACATAACTCAACAAAGTTATTATACAACTAAATACTCTTAAAATTGTCTTTATTAGTGCTTAAAATCTATGAAAAACTTTGTTCAACTTTTCAGTCAACTAGAACAAACTACCAAAACCACTAAAAAAGTAGCGGCATTGGTGGAGTATTTTGATGCTGTAAATGAAGAAGATCAGCTCTGGACAATTGCATTGCTCAGTCACCGTAGACCAAAAAGAACAGTAAAAACCAGTCTATTAAAAAAACTAGCAGCCGATGCAGCAAAATTGCCTTATTGGTTGTTCGAAGAATCTTACCACATCGTGGGAGATTTGGCCGAAACAATGGCATTGATTTATCCCAACACAAAAAGCAAGCAAGACCATTCCCTCAGTTATTGGATCAACTACTTAATTGAACTCAGAAAGTTAGATGAGGAAGAGAAAGAATTGAAAATTATTGCTGCTTGGGAGCTCATGGATGAAAAGGAACGCTTTGTTTTCAATAAAATAATTACAGGTGGTTGGCGCATTGGTATTTCTCAAAAATTGATGACCAGAGCCTTGGCACAACACAGTAAAATTGATGAAAATGTTTTGGCACTTCGCTTAATGGGCAACTGGTCGGCTGAAAAAACAAGTTACCAACAACTCATTATAGAACCCGATGCTCACGAGCAAATTGCTCAACCTTATCCATTTTATTTGGCTTATGCCTTAGAAGAAAAAACTGCTCCAATTGAAAACAGCAAAGCTTGGTTTGCCGAATACAAATGGGATGGCATTCGAGCTCAAGTAATTGTTCGAGAGAACCAGCTTTTCATTTGGTCGCGTGGGGAAGAGCTCATCACGGAGAGTTTTCCAGACTTAAACTCTTTGAGAGAATCACTTCCAAATGGAACAGTAATCGATGGAGAGCTAGTCGCATTTAAAGAGGGGGAAATCCTCAATTTCAATCAGCTTCAGCAGCGATTGGGCAGAAAAACCATTGGTGCTAAGCTGCAAGAGAAAATTCCAGTTGCCATTATTGCTTATGATCTTTTAGAGTTTGAAGGAGAAGACATTCGAGCAAAAAGCATGGAAGAGCGCAGAGGTTTATTGGAAAAAATTGTTCAAAATGCTGCCGACCCAGTGTTGAGAATTTCTCCAATGCTTGAATTCTCCAATTGGGATGATTTGATCCAACACCGAAACAAATCGCGTGAATACCTCGCCGAAGGTTTAATGCTGAAAAAGAAAGATTCAAGTTACCAGGTAGGGCGAAAAAAAGGCGCTTGGTGGAAATGGAAAGTTGCTCCTTTAACCATTGATGCCGTTTTAATTTACGCCATGAGAGGTCATGGTAGAAGAGCTAATTTGTACACCGATTACACCTTTGCCGTTTGGAAAGAAAAGGAACTCATTCCTTTTACAAAAGCCTATTCCGGCTTAAGCGATGCAGAAATCAGAAAAGTAGATGCCTTTGTGAAGAAAAATACCCTTGATCGTTTTGGTCCTGTTAGAAGCGTTAAAGCGGAATTGGTTTTCGAAATTGCATTTGAAGGAATAGCTTTCTCCAAGCGACATAAGTCGGGAATTGCCGTTCGTTTTCCTAGAATACATCGTTGGCGAAAAGATAAAAAAGCTGAAGATGCGAATAGTTTGGAAGACCTGAATGAAATGCTAAAATAAATCGCTTGAAAATTTAATGAAGTTTTCAAGCGAAGGATGAAGGACAAAAAAGAATGATAAAAGACAAAGGATTAAAGATGGACAACTGATATAATCTTAATTTGAATTATCTTTCGTCTTTTATCCTTTTTCTTTCATCCATTGTCCTTTATCTTTGTTCTAATTTTTTGAAACAAAAAATAGTAAACATGGAGTACAAAAATTTAGGAAAATCAGGATTAAAAGTTAGTCGCTTATCACTTGGTTCTTGGCTGACATTTGGCAAGCAAATTGGCGACAACATTGCCGAAGATTTAATGGATGTTGCTTATGAAAATGGTGTAAACTTTTTCGATAATGCAGAAATATACGCCAGAGGAGAGTCTGAGAGAGTGATGGGAAAAATCTTAAAAAACAGAGACTGGCAAAGAGATTCTTACATTGTTTCTTCCAAAGCATTTTTTGGTGATGGTGGAAAACTCCCCACACAAACCGGTTTAAATAGAAAACACCTTGTTGAAGCTTGCGAAGCTGCATTAAAGCGTTTGAAATTAGATTACTTAGACTTGTATTTTTGTCACCGCCCAGATAAGGAAACGCCCATCGAAGAAACTGTTTGGACCATGCACAATTTAATTCAGCAAGGTAAAATTCTCTATTGGGGAACATCAGAGTGGAGTGCACAAGAAATTATGGAAGCGCAAATGGTTGCCAAGCAATACGGCTTAATTGGCCCAACCATGGAGCAGCCACAATACAACATGCTGCACCGTCATAAAGTAGAGGTTGAATTCAGTCAGATTTATAAAACTGTTGGTTTGGGAACTACTATTTGGTCGCCACTGGCATCGGGAATTTTGAGTGGCAAGTACAATGATGGAATGCCTGAAAAAACTCGACTTTCTATGGAAGGAATGGAATGGTTGAAGGACGCAAATTTGGTAGAAGAAAAATTGGCGAAGGTTAAAAAGCTAACAGCTCTGGCAAAAGAAATTGGCATTTCTATGCCTAAATTAGCCATTGCTTGGTGCTTGAAAAATGAAAATGTGAGTACAGTAATTTTGGGTGCTTCTAAAAAAGAACAACTTCAAGAAACCATTAAAACGGTGGAAGACCTCGACAAACTAGATGCTGAAGTAATGGAAAAAATTGAGGCCATTTTAGACAATAAGCCTGATACTCCTGCATTTTAGGCTTCTGCCCAAACCTTAGTCCCTTCCGAGCAATTCTTGCAAATTTCAATTTGATCTCTGCCTTGAAATAGTTGTTCTCTGAATTTTTGATAGGCTTCTCCTTGCCAAATGGCTTTAAAATTTGTTTCAGAAAGTTCTCCTAATCGGTGGTTAGCATCTTTATCAAAGCAACAGGGAATTACTTTTCCATCCCATGTAATTACACAGGAATGCCACAACTTCCAACAATTGTTGTTCAGGCTGTTTTTAATGGCATAAGTTCCGTCGTCTAGTTTTCTGTAGCGAGAATACTTGTCGATGCTAGGAATGAGCGGATTGCCATTTTCGTAGTCGTAAACTTGCGCTGTTTTTAGTTTCACCTGGTTTACGCCCAGTTTCTTGGCTAAGGCATGTACCTCCTCAATTTGATGCTCATTTGGTCGCACCACCAAAAACTGAAAAATAACATAGGGTGTTTTGGAATTGAGCTCCTTTTTCCATTTCAAAATATTTTTCGTGCCTTCAATTACTTTTTCAAGAGAGCCTCCTTTTCGGTAGCTTTCATACGTTTCTTGAGTAGTTCCATCAATTGAAATAATCAAACGATCTAAACCAGATTCTACTGTTTTTTTTGCATTTTCATCGTTGAGAAA
>TARA_R110002096_G_scaffold84534_2_pt1 | contig 20544 bp, 29 predicted proteins | sample TARA_R110002096 | Tara Oceans TARA_R110002096 (sample SAMEA4397295) | marine metagenome | biome: Polar Biome; feature: [DCM] deep chlorophyll maximum layer (ENVO:01000326); material: water (ENVO:00002006), including particulate matter (ENVO:01000060) such as... | depth 35 m
AAGATTCGCAAGGGGGCAAAGAAACTCACCGCTGTGAGGATGGATCTTTATCTCGACGGAAGACTTGGATTGGTAATCGACGGAACCGGAAAAGACTTTACAAAAATTCAAAAACAAGCCACTGCTCTGAAAAAACTCGGTTACGATGTTGGAATGATTTTGGTCAACGCAAACCTTGAAACTTCGATTGCCCGTGATGCAAAGAGATCAAGAACTCTTGGTGCGGTTGATGTCAAGAAGATGTGGCAAGAAGTTCAGGACAACATTGGTAAATTCCAAAATTTCTTTGGTGTAAATTTCACAATTGTTGATAACTCCGAAGGTTCGAACTGGCAAAAGGCCACACTTGGTGCGTACAAGAAAGTACGTAAGTTCGCCGAAAGTCCGGTCAAGAGTCCTATCGCAAAGAAGTGGATTAAAGATGCCGGCGGCCGTTTGAAGGATTCTTTCTCAATTGATATGCAGAGAAAACTTGCGATGGTTGAGTGTGTTCTTAGTAATACCGGAGATGTGGTTCAGATAGCTGAATCGATCACACTACACTCAAAACCAAGTCAGATAAAAGAAATTGGTAAAAAACTTTATGGGAAAAATGACGAACGACGAAGCAAATAGATTTGATAGAATCGAAGAAAAGATTGATAAGTTGTCTGAAGCCATCGTTTCACTTGCGAGGGCTGAAGAGAAAATACACAATCTTGAAGATACTGTTGGGAATGCTCTAAAAAAACTCTCGATTACCACCGAGCGGATTAGAGCAGTCGAGTCTAAATCTATTGAAAATGGACGAAAGCTTTCGGCCTTTTCGAAGTTCTTCTGGGTGATGGTCACGGCAGTCGCCGGTGCAGTCACTGGATCAATTGCAATTTTAAACGGAAAATAATATGATAGGATTTAAAGAATATTTGTCAGAGAAACCTCTTACTCCCCAACAAAGGATAGCGAGGGGAAGAATCATGAAGAGGTTGGCGCCTAAGCTCGCGATGAAAAGAAAGATCGCGGCGAAGAAGAAAGCAAACCCCGAGAAACTTAAAGCCCGGGCAATGAAACAGGCTCGCGACGTAGTAAGAGCGAAGTTCGTAAAGGGTAAGAAGTATGATGATTTGTCTAATAGCGAAAAGAGTCAAGTAGATAGGAAAGTCGAGAAAAAACAGGCAATGATCAAAAAGATCGCAAAGAAACTTCTACCCAAAATTAAAAAGGCAGAGGCAGAAAGAGTCAAAAACTTAAAAAAACAATCAGGAGTAGAAGAATAGTCATGGATATACAAGATACATCAAAAGAATTATTAGACAGTGTGGGGAAGGTTTTAGCATCAGAGGCGAAAGTATCACCCGATCCATTTTCACCCAAGGATCGTAAGTTAAACGACAAGGCAATCACCGAACTTCTCAAGGCCCAAAAGATCCTTGTTAAACTCAATCAAGAAGTTCGAAAGAGCAAGTTTGTACCCAACGATAAATTTAGAGACCAGATCAATAATATTAGTAACGAGGCCAGTGAACTCGATCTCGAATCGGACATGGCACAAAACGCCGCAATGGATAGGGATTCTGCAACAGGATTTCAATATTAATTAAAATGAATATACAAGACATATCAAAGGGTTTACTATCTGCCGTCTCCTCTATCATTGAGAAGAAGAGTGTTAAAGAAATCGATGAACCAACCGCAAAGGGAGAGAAGGATTTCAAGGATCTCCACACAAAGAACGTTAAGGTTCATGAAAAGGATTTCAAACCTCACACGATGTATGATCCGAAGACGGGTAAGGGTTTCGCTGCCAAGACTTATGACGATCATGTTCGTATGGACAAGATGGGTTACACTCATGAGGATCCAAATGTAAAAGAAATCGATGAACCAACCGCAAAGGGAGAGAAAGACTTCAAAGATCTTCACACAAAGAACGTTGATGTTCATGAAGGAGCGGATAAGGACGTAAAGGGTGATAAGGAAGCATATCAAAAGTTTTTTCAAGGAATGTTGAAGAAGTTTGGTGTTAAGTCTCCTTCCGAACTTTCCGGAGATAAGGAAAAGGAATTCTACGATGCAATTGATGCGGGTTGGAAAGCTGATGACGAGAAGAAGGAATCCATCGAAGAGAAAATTAAAATGAACGCCCTTGATTGGGGAAAAACCACAGCCCAAAGGAATGCCAATTTAGATAAACACGATTCTTTAAAAACATCTAAAGAAAAAGAAGATTTTATACGAGCACTAAAGAGTAAATCAGAATCAACAGAACTCGAAGAGATGAGAGAACCTTTCATTGTTATCGACACTGCTGACAAGAATAAGGTAGTTGGTACTGCATCAGATCAAAAGGGTGCGGAAAGAATTATCTCATCCGCTGAACGCCCTCCGATCTCAATCAAAGATAAGAAGACACTCAAGATCGTTAAGTCGAATAAGAAACCTCGTCTCTACAGCTACCTTTTTCCTAAGAAGGAAGAGACACTTGATGAGGCTAAGGGGGTATTGAAAGTTAAAACACATACTCCAGCGGCAGCACAAAGACTTTTTAAGAAACTCCGGAATAAATTCTCCGACTTCCGCCAACCTAATTCGGATGATATGGTAAAGGGTGATGAAGTCACTTACCCGAATGAACCACATATTAAAAGATACATTAAGCAGCAGCCAGAAGTTGCTGATATGATGGAAGAGACACTTGATGAGGCAATCAAGTTCTGGAAGGTTACTATCACTAAGAAAGCGGGTAAACTCTTTAAGGGTCAAACCGTTGATGTGAAAGCGAGTAACTCCGCTCAGGCGATTAAGAAGGGCCTTAAGAAAATGAAGGTCGATAATCCAATGTTAATTCCAAGTGGTAGTGTAGATGCAGAGTTAGCAGAATCGACATGCAACGAGAAAAGTAATATGAACGCCCTTTACCGTACCACAAAAATTCACCTTGCGTTGAGAAATGCTGGTCTTAAACCCAACGACGCAAAGAAAGTAACAGATGCTTTGAAACTGATCTATGGTGGTGGTAGTGATTATAAAGGATCCGAAGTTTCTACTGCGGTTCGTGCTGTAATCGGAGATGATTCAAAGGGTCGTAAGACTGCCGATACAACCATAACACAGTTACACGATCTATCACAAACTCCTTCTCAGAAGAAGGGTTTCAATGAATCTAAGTCTGCAACAGGATTTGATATCTATCACAAAACTTTTAGTGATGCAATGCAACATGCATATGCCTTCGCAAAGAAGAAGTTCGGTATCGAAATAGATCCCAAAGAGATTGATGACAAAGTTGCAACTGGCCCAAAGAAACCTTCAAGTGGTAAAACAAACTCTTACGGTCTCAAAGCACTAGGTGGTAAGAAGGGTATTCAAGTACAGGTTCACAACACTGGTAAAAGCTTTGAGTTGAATGTGTACAAGGAGTCGGTCAACGAAGAAACTCTTGAAGAAAGAGTTCGTAGCATGGATCCGAAGAAAAAATTCAAAATCTTCAATGAACTGAAGAAAGGTGACAAGCTTGGTGTCGCTTATGATAGTCCTATGGCAGACGCTGGTAAACGTGACGGTCAGCTCATCTTCAAGAACTTCACCGTAACTCGCAACAAAAGAGTTGTCGGAAAAGCGAAGGTCGAGAAGATCACTCTTGCAAAGGATGATAACCGAAAAGGCGGAGTTAACTTCTTTCTCTATAACCGAAAAGGTGATGTTCAAATGGCCATTGGTGATATGGCAGTAGTTATCGTAGACATGTACAAACTTGAAAATGAATCTACGAACGAATCAATATCCGAAAGTGTTATCGATGATCTTAAAGACATCGTTGCAAAGAAACAGGATAAGAAGATTCAAGGTGTCATGGTAAAAGTGAACACTGCATCCGCAATTACTAAAGTTTACGATAAAGTAAACGCTAAAACTAAGGCGATCATGGATAAGGCTAATATTAATAGACTTATCGACGCCGCATTCATGACAAAACAGGTGATGTTCGGCAAGAAATAATGTATCACGACTTTCTAATAATAACACTATATCCCTATGCAAAATAAAATATCTAAAATACTTATCATTTCATTTGCTCTAATTCTTAGCGGTTGCGGCACATCTCGTGTTGCATACGACACTGGCCATTCGATGAGTACCTCTGCTGTTTCTGGTGGTGGTCGCATTATTGGCAGTATTGCTGGTGATGTCAATAAAGGTCTCAATGTTGTACTTGGAACTACCGGAAAAATTGTTGAAAGTGGTGGAAAAGTCCTTGGAGGCGGTATTGGTCTTGTTGGCGGTTTAGTTGACGAATCCGCTGGAGTCCTTGCAGGCGACAGAGAGACAGCGAATGATTGATAAATAACTTCGACAATGAAGTTATTTGATGATTTAGATAATAAAAATTTTGAACTATATGCTGCCAAATATTACGACAATCCTAGCTGTTTATCGGTTGAGGATTTTCATGAGGATTTAGCAAGATTCAAGTACATCATTCGTTTACTGAGACGATACCGAGAAACTGGTATCGTTCAAGAGCGACTAATTTTAAATCATATCATTTCAATATATAATGTGTTTGATATAAAGGCTGCGACTCGTATGATGTTTTATCGCATCGACGACGAGCTCTGGTCTACATTGAAAACATTTCTTATATATTTAAACTATTTACCAACATCGCAGTATAAGAACATCACTGTTGATATAAATATTGCGAACAAATTAAAAAACATATAATGTCACTACTTCGAGCTGGAGATTTTTTTTACGCCTTACGATTCCTACGACTTCTTACCACACCTTGGAAGAAGACATCAGCCTATGAATTGGGTATTGTAGATGAAAACGGAAAGAAACTAAAGAAACCCGAAACAAGCGAAGAGAAGAGTGCATATAATGTTTTTCACAAACTTGTTTACAATTTGAAAAGATTACTCAATAAAGTACCATTGGGTAAATCGACTTTAGCCTCCTATGCCACAGCACTATATCTCATTAAAGAGGAAACGGGAATGTCGGATCGTAAGATCGGCAAAATCCTTGAAGAAGTTTCCGGATTCAACCCACATAAGTGCGAAGCAGAAGGTCTCAACGAGTGGTATCTCGATGAGGGGGGAAATATAGAAGAAGGAAAATATGCGTTAGGCCGCGACATCGCATTACCCAAGACCGGAGAAATATTAGCAAAACAGGATACTTGGGTCACAATCTCGGAAGCATCGCCGGTAGGTCGTATATTCGATCTGCCGGTGTTCAAAGCAAATCATCACAAAACAGGACAAACCATTTACGTAACACAGGAGGATATTATTAGATGATCGCGGATCAAACTACCACAGGATCAGTAGCAATTGCGGATCGCCCTTTGGGTGCTTCAAAGAAAAAATACAAAGACTTCAACGTTTCCAGTGAAGTCTTTCGTCGCTTTTCGACAGGTAGAAATAAATTTGAACGTTGGTCAAAATATCTCAACCTCCAAGATGAAAAACAATTTGAGATATACAAGTATGCGGCAAGGAATCGCAATGCTACGATTATACTTCGAGACGAAGAAACAGGTGCGTTAAGATCTATACGAAGAAAAGCTAGTAACGAGTAAGATTTGTCTTGCCTTTTACCCTCTTTTCTTATAGTATAACTATCTACAAATTTAACGTACCATCTATGTCTAGCATCTTCGAAGAACAAATTACTCGTAAACCTAACCACTACCCTTGGACTGAAGCGTTCATGGAAGCAATGCATTCAGGATTCTGGACTGATAAGGAGTTTTCCTTTAAGTCAGATGTCCATCAATTTAGAACCGAGCTCACAGAACAAGAGCAAGAGATCATCGTAAGAACTCTTTCGGCGATTGGCCAGATCGAAGTTGCGGTCAAAACTTTCTGGGCGAAACTCGGTGAGAACCTACCACATCCATCATTATCCGATATGGGATATGTGATGGCGAACATCGAAGTCATTCACAACAATGCGTATGAGAGACTTTTGACAGTTCTTGATATGGAGGACATCTTTGAGGAGAACATGAAACTTGAATGGATTCAAGGACGTGTCAAGTATCTCAAGAAGTACACTCACAGATTCTACAAGGATTCCAAGAAACAATATCTTTATGCCCTCATTCTTTTTACACTTTTTGTAGAGAATGTTTCTTTATTTTCACAATTCTACATCATCAACTGGTTTGCTCGGTTCAAGAATGTTCTCAAGGATACGGATCAACAGGTCAAGTATACTCGAAACGAGGAGAATATTCATGGTATGATCGGAATCAAAATCATCAACACGATTCGCGAAGAAATGCCCGAGTTGTTTGACGAGGAACTGGAGGAAAGAATCCTTGACGAAGCCAATCAGGCATACAAGGCCGAAGCAAAGATTGTTGACTGGATGGTCAATGGATATCAAGAAGAGGGATTGAACGCGAACATCCTCAAAGAATTTATCGGTAATCGCATCAACGATTCTTTGGATCAGATTGGATTTGGGCGGCCTCTTGAAGTTGATACAGAAATTCTAAAGAAAACACTTTGGTTTGAAGAGGAGTTGCATGGTAACAATATGACTGACTTCTTTCACTCTCGACCAACCGAATACTCTAAGAAAAACCAATCCTTTGACGAAGACGACTTATTTTAATATGAATGATTATTACTGGCTAAATGATGAAGCGAAACTTTTCCTTGAAAGAGGATACCTTGTAGAAGGAGAATCGCCCAAACAAAGAATACTTGATATCGCAAAGCACGCCGAGAACATACTCGGTGTTGAAGACTTTGCGATTAAGTTTGAGAGATACATGGCACAAGGATTCTATTCCCTGTCATCTCCTATCTGGGCGAACTTTGGACGAGAACGTGGTCTTCCAATCTCTTGTTTTTCCTCTTTCATACCTGATAGTATGGAAGGCATTCTCTATAAGGTTGGCGAAGTTGGCATTATGTCAAAGATGGGAGGAGGAACATCGGGTTACTTTGGAGCGGTTCGTCATCGCGGAGCTCCGATCTCTTCGGGTGGTACTGCGACGGGTGTACATCATCAACTCTCGGTGTTTGATTCTTTGGTCAACTATGTATCACAGGGAAATGTTCGCCGTGGATCTTTTGCGGCGTATCTTCCGATTGATCATCCCGATATTGAAGAGTTTCTTCACATTCGTTCTGATGGTGATTCCATACAGGATATTTCAATCGGTGTTTGTGTAGGCGATGATTGGATGAATTCGATGGTTGACGGAGACACCGAAAAGAGAAGGATCTGGGGAAAGGTAATCAAGAAAAGATTTGAGTCTGGTTATCCTTACATCTTCTACACCGACAACGCAAACAAGGGAGCTCCAAAAGTTTACCAAGACAACGACATTCGCATTCACAACTCCAATCTTTGTTCAGAGATTATGTTGCCCACGAATCCAAACGAATCCTTTGTCTGCAATCTTTCCTCTCTGAACCTTGAACGCTGGGATGATTTAGTAAAAACAGATGCCATTCAAACGATGATCTATTTCCTTGATGCGGTTATGTCGGAGTTTATCGACAAGACCAAAGGAGTAGAGTTCATGGAACATCCAAGGAACTTTGCGATTCGACATCGTGCTTTGGGCCTTGGTGTTCTGGGTTGGCACTCCTATCTTCAACTCAATGACATTCCCTTTGAGTCAATCACTGCTCGATCAAAGAACAATCGTATCTTCAAAACAATCGAAAAGAGAAGTCGCGAGGCATCAAAGGAACTTGCGGAACTTCTTGGTGAACCTGAACTTCTGATTGGATATGGATTGCGAAACACCACAACAATGGCAATCGCTCCAACCACTTCAAGTTCTTTTATTCTGGGTCAGGTTTCGCCTTCAATTGAACCATTGAACTCTAACTACTTTGTAAAGGATTTGGCCAAGGGTAAGTTCACCTATCGGAATCCTTATCTAACAAAACTCTTCAATAAAAGGGGTTTAGGAGAAGATGCTTGGAAGAGTGTTCTAAAACGAGGTGGATCGGTTCAACATCTTACCGAACTTACAGAGGAGGAAAGAGGCGTTTTCAAAACATTTGGAGAGATCTCACAGAGAGAAATTATCACACAAGCCGCAGATAGACAATTTGCAATAGATCAGGGACAATCTTTAAACATTATGATTCCACCAGACACCAAACCAAAAGAAGTAAACGATCTCATGATCTACGCATGGAAACGAGGAGTTAAGTCACTCTATTATCAGCGAAGTGCGAATCCAGCACAAGAACTCGCTCGTTCCATAAACAATTGTGCAGTTTGCGAGAGTTAATATGGCTGGACATGAGAAACTATTTTGTGGCAACTGTAAAACGGGGTTTGAAGTTGCATGGTCAAATGTTGGAGATGAGAGTATCGAAGATGAGTATGGACATCCAATGGTAGACACACCTTGTTACTGCCCATTTTGTGGTTCACCCGATATTGACGATCCGAGTTATTTTATATCGGACGAGGATGAAGACACCTAAATTTTACTCATATGGTCATGAATTAGACAATGTTGGAGCCCTGAGAGAGTCTCAGGTCTCCGGTGGTTTTGGTGTACTAAGAAAACATCTCAAAGAAGATGGTTATCTGTTTATCAGAGATTATCTGGATAGGGAACAAGTATTATCAGTCCGAGAAGAAATCTCTGAGGAAATGTCAAAGAGAGAATTGTTGGATTCGAACTACTCAAACGCCGAGCTGAGATGCCAAAAGGATGAAACCGTAAAGTTTATACCAGAGGTTGCAAACAATAGTGATAAAGTCAAGGAGTTATTATACTCCGGAAGACTACCTAAGTTCTACGAAAGTCTTTACGGAGAGTCAGTAAAACATTACGACTACACTTGGTTAAGAGCGATGCCGCCAGGCAAGGGGACAAATCCTCATACAGATCTTCCGTACATGGGACGAGGAACTCACAATCATATGACGTGTTGGGTTCCTTATGGCGATATTTCTTATGATCTCGGAGGCCTGGCAATACTAGAAAAGTCTCAACAAAGAATGGATCTTCTTGAGAAATATGTATTTCGTGATGTGGATTCCTATTGCGAAAATAACTCAAGAGAGAAAAGCAATGCAGATCAGGGCAAGTGGACTTTCACCGGAACACTATCAAAAAACCCAAAACAACTTGCAGAAAAATTTGAGAGTCGTTGGTTGACTGCACAGTTCAGAGCCGGAGATTTTCTTACTTTCAGTATGTTTACTGTTCATGCTGCAATGGACAATCTGAGTAACAACGAATACCGATTATCGAGTGATAGTCGATACCAAAGAGCAAGTGAACCAATCGATGAACGTTGGATCGGAGAGAATCCGCCAGGACATACTGTTGCCGGGAAGAGGGGTCGTATTTGTTGAATAAATAGATGCATGTGGCTTTATGATGATAAGGAATTTGAGATAGAAAATCGAGGAGATTCAATTGGATTTGTTTATGAGGTAAGAGATAAGACCAACGATATGCGTTATATCGGAAAGAAGAACTTCTTTAGTACAAGAAGACTTCCACCACTCAAAGGGCAAAAGAGAAAACGTAAAGTAGTAAAAGAATCAGATTGGCAAGATTATTTTGGATCCAGTGATGCGGTCAAAATGTTGGTAGAAGAATCTGGTAGAGATAGATTTGAAAGAAAAATTTTAAGATTATGCAACTCCAAAGGAGAAATGAGTTATTGGGAAATGTGGTATCAAATGACGAACCATGTTTTGTTAAGACCCGATAAATATTACAATGCCTTTGTGGGTGGAAAGATTCACCGAAAACACGTACTAAAAAAATGAAAGCAACACTAGAATTCGATCTTCCAGACGAAAAGGAAGAATTTGAAATAGCAGTTAAGTCCCGTGACTATTATAGTCAGCTGTGGGATATAGACCAACACCTTCGCAGTCTTCTGAAACATGGAGATCCTGAAGCGCAATCAACGAGAGAACTTGCGGAACGAATCCGCAACATGATAGAAGTTTACTAATTTTTTTACAATTTTAGTCTTTACAAATGCAGTCATTTGTGGTACACTTGTGTCATGATTATAGTAGATTATAGTGGTATTGCAGTTGCGGCTGCATTCTCTCAAAAACAACCGGATCAGCTCGATCAGGGGGTAGTTCGTCACATGATTCTTAACTCGTTGCGAATGCACAACATTAAGAATCGCGGTGAGTTTGGACAAATGGTAGTTGCATGTGATAGTAGTTCTTGGCGTAAGGAAATCTTTCCGGAGTACAAAGCTGCTCGCAAGAAGAGTCGAGAGACATCCAAGCTTGACTGGAACAAGTTTTTCACGATGGCGAACAATGTTCGAGATGAAATCAAGGAGAACTTTTCTTATCCAGTAGTCACAGTGGATCGTGCCGAGGCGGATGATATCATCGGAATACTTGTTTCAGAGTTGCAGGAGTTTGGGCGCCACGAGGAGATATTGATTGTTTCGGGTGACAAAGACTTTCTTCAACTTCAACAGTTCTCAAACGTTAAACAGTACAGTCCGGTTCAACGGAAGTTTCTGGAGTGTGAAGATCCGCATCGTTATCTCTTCGAACATATCTGTAAGGGTGACTCAAGTGATGGAGTTCCAAACGTCTTAAGCCCAGACAACACATTTACTAATGAACTTCGTCAAACACCTCTTCGTGCAAAGAGAATCGATGAGTGGTGGGAAAATCGACAGAGTTTACAGAACCATATGTCTAAACATGTTTGGCGTAATTACCAAAGGAATGAATGGATGATCAATCTTCGTAAGACACCATCCGAGATTCGAAAGGAAGTGATTAATCAGGTAGGAGAACAGAGCGGAAAAAACAACAATAAAATTCTTAACTATTTGGTGACGAACCGTTGTGGTCTTCTGGTTGAATCAGCACAGGAATTTTTCAACAATAAATAAAACTATGAGAAGAGATAAAATTACATTAATGCCACATGAGGTTTTCGCCAATGCTCAAAAGATCGAAGATCGCGATCAGAGGATTGTTTACCTGAAAAGGAATGCGTATAAACAAGTGAAGACTATTCTTCAACTTGCGTACAACGACAATATTAAGTTGGACTTTCCAGAAGGAGCTCCACCATACAAGGAGAACGAAGAGACGAGGTTTCCAATCTCAAGTATAAATCGAATATTTGTAAATATAGGTAATTGTACCAAACAGGCAAAGTATTCAAAGATACGAAAGGAACGTTGGTTTATCGGTATTCTTGAAACTCTTTCGGCCGAGGATTCAAAGATTTTGGTTGCCGCAAAGGATGGGAAACTTACCACCTTTGCAAACAAGAAATACTCGAAGATCACAAAAACATTGGTAAGAGATACCTTTCCCGAATTAATAAGTTGACATTTTGGTGTAATCTGGTATTATGGTTGTATGAATATTTTTATACTTGATGAAGATCCACGCACTGCTGCGTCAATGCATTGCGACAAACATGTACCAAAGATGGTACTTGAGTCTGCGCAGATGCTCTCAACTGCTCATCGTATGTTGGATGGTGTGGAAACAAAGAAACGATCCAAGAGTGGTAAAACGATGTCAAAGTATTTCATGCTCGGCGACGTTCGCGAACACCATCTTTACAATGCGGTTCATTTCAACCATCCTTGTACGATATGGACTCGCGAGTCTACACAAAACTATTTGTGGCACTACGAGCTCTTCATTGCCCTTTGTGACGAATACACAAAACGATATGGGAAGATTCACCTCACCGATAGGTCTTTACGAGAATACCTCAAACCAACACCAAACAATATTCCGAACGTTGACATGACACCATTTCGATTGGCCATGAAAAGTAATCCGGAATGTATGAACGAGTCTGCTCCCGTAGAATCCTATCGTAAATTTTATATGACTAAACAAGAACGCTTCAAAATGGAGTGGAAAAACGCACAAACACCTTACTGGTTTCAAACATGCCCAATTACGACTACCGCTGCTTAAAGTGTGACAAGATTGAGGAACGACTTGTCACTATCGCAAAGAAGGATGATCCTCTTACCTGCTCTTGTGAAGAGAAGGGAGAACTCAAAAGAATGGTCTCCTCTCCTCCGATTGTACATGACACTATTCATCCTATCAAAAGAGCAGGATCCGGTTGGAACGATGTTCTCAAAAGAATAAAGAAGAATTCTGGAAAAAACAGCATTGAACATTACTAAAGTGAAGAAAAAACCAAAGCCTAAGAAGAAGAACGAATATCGCGAATATGATTCCTTTGAGAAATCTCGTAGAAAGAATATACGCATAAGCAAGAAAAAGAATCCATCTTGGAAGGAAATCAATGAAATTTAATCGTGTCCCCTTTAATCTCCCTTACGAAGATTTAGTCGCAGAGACAACCCCAAACGGTAGAACTTACCTTACTCCACAGGGAAATAAGTTGAAGTCCATCACTACTGTACTTGGAGCCAAGAAGAAGGAAGCTCTTCTTGAGTGGAGAAGGCGAGTGGGAGAAAAAGAGGCAAATCGTATTTCTCGTCATGCGACAACTCGCGGTTCCGCAGTTCACAACATATGCGAGAGATATCTCAACAACGAAGAGAATTATCTCAAAGGAGAAAGTATGCCGCATGTCCTCTTCTCTTGGAAGACAATTCGAAAAGTCCTTGATGCAAGAGTGGATAACATTGTAGCTCAAGAGGCTCCTCTTTACTCCGATACTTTGAGAGTTGCAGGTCGTGTTGATCTCATCGGAGAGTTTGACAATAAACTATCCATCATTGACTTCAAGACATCCTCTCGCATCAAAAGTCGAGAAGAGATCTCAACTTACTTCATGCAAGCATGTGCCTACTCATTCATGTTGCAGGAACTTACCGAGATTGAGATCGAAGATCTGGTCATTCTGATGGTTGTGGATAACGATCCAACTCCTTTGATCTTTCAGGAGAAAAGAGAGGATTGGATCGATCCTTTGATTGCCGAGATCACAGAATATTACCAGAAATACAGTTAATAAACTCATTATGGGTATTGTAACTGTACAATTAGGGAATTTTGAGGATTTTACATCTTTTTTACAAAAAAACTCTTGACTTATTGGAGCTTTTAAGGTAGTATACTTACATAATGATGATACTAACAGATTGTGACGGCGTTCTCGTCAACTGGATCAAGATCTACAATGAGTGGATGGAACTAGAGGGATTTCGTAGGAAGAACTCTTCTTACGAGCTTCATGAAAGGTATGGCCTTCCAGAAGAAGAATCCGATAAATTTATTCGACATTTCAACATGTCAGCGGAGATTGAACATCTTCCACCTTTTCGTGACGCGATAAAATACGTTCGAAAGATGCATGAGAATCACGGAGTGACTTTTCACTGTATTACTGCTCTGGGAAGTAACAAAAGGTCTCATGTTCTTCGCGAAAAGAATCTGAAAAATCTCTTCGGCCCGACGGCATTCAGTAAAGTTGATTGTGTCAAACGAGGAAAATATAAGAAGCCGATTCTTGAAAAGTACCAAGACACCGACGTATCAGCACCTGTTGTATGGGTTGAAGATTCGATCAAGACGGCGCTGATGGGTTATGAGCTAGGTTTAACGACGTTTCTCATGAATCACCCATACAACATTCACGAAGACATTCCGGCCGGAATCATTCGAGTCGATAGTTGGAAAGATATCTACGAACACTTATTTGAATGATTGTAAGAACAAAATACAAAGCATAATTATGAATATAAAACCACATATCGACGACGAAATATTTAGAGTTCGTGAATTCATGAAGGAACTCTCGAAAGTACAAGATGAGTATTATAAGGGAGCGGAGAAAAAGCTTCTCGAACATCCTCTTTATAATGTAGATAAATTGAAAAATGATCTTAAAGAAATCACAGGATCTTCTAGTCTTTTTGATGAAGATGGTGTTTATAATACACCTTCCGAAAAACTCACCGATTACTTTTGGGACTACATGTATAATGAAGGTGAAGGTACAGCTGAAGATTTTGTAGAATATCTAATAGGGTGTCAAAAAATATATAGTGAACATGTACGATGATTGGAAGAACTGTAAGTATACACGCGAGCAGTAATATTCCGTGGCAGAAACGATATGCCGTTGCCGTAAAAGAAGGTCTTTCTAAACATGGAATAGATGCAAACATCACTTCTTCTCGTAAAAGAGAATCGGATGTTTCGGTAATACATGGCCCCAATTTGTACCAAGCCATGGAGAAAGATGGGGGCAATTTTATCATGTTGAATCGCAAGTTTCTTGGATTCGAAGAAAGAGATGTACATGATAATTGTGCAATCAGCTGGAATGGCTTCAACGGTATGGGAATCTTTTGTGTTGATCGAAATCGTATGGATGGAGACCGATTGGAGAAGTACATTGATCCGAGAGAGATTGAACACTGGTCTTTAGATAGTGACAATTACCTTCTTTGTCATCAACACGACACCGGAAGAAGCACAAGATTTGATGATATCAACAAGTGGTATCGGAATGTTCAAAGGAGAGTACACCCAAACAATCTGAAGATCCGGCGGAAGATAACACTGGAGAATGTTGGACGCCTTGAGTTTATGAGATCTCTTCGTGAAGATCTGTCAGATGTGAAAGCGATCTTTTCTCTCAACTCGATTGTATCGGTAGAAGCTTTGATTCTTGGAAAGGGACTGGTTACCGATGATAAAACCAACCCCTGTTACGGTGTTGCCTCTAGTGAGATGGGATCAACAATCAAACCATTTGATCGAACTGAGTTTTTGACTTACCTTGCCAATTGTCAGTGGCATATCGACGAGATACGAAATGGATCTTTTTTCCACAATATGGAGTATGGGCCGCAGGGTAAAAGACTGCACGAATTTTCAATCAATAAATACCTGATATGATATCTAAATATGGAATCCCCCACAGGCATGGGCCGGCAATGGAAATCACCACAATGGTCGGTTGTCCATTGATGTGTACCTTTTGTCCTCAAAAACCTCTTATCAAAGCATACGGTAGAGATAGTAGTAAGTTTCTCTCAATAGAAAATTTCGAAACGGTACTTGATAAAATACCGAAGAATGCTCGTATCGATTTCAGTGGAATGTCCGAACCTTGGGCAAATCCAGATTGTACCGATATGTTAGAGTTGTCATTGAACAAGGGATTCAAGGTTGCGATTTACACAACTCTTTATCAGATGACTGAAGAGGATATTGATCGAGTGGAAGATCTGATAATTAAATATCCAAAACAATTTGATACGATTGTTCTTCACTTACCAGATGCTCACAACAATATGAGAGGATGGAAATACAGCGAAACTTGGGAAAGAGCATTCAAGACTCTGTACGGTATCAACAAGAGATTTCCGGGCAAGGTTGGAGCCATGACAATGGATATGAACAACCGAGTGTTTCATCCTGATATTCGTCACATCCCCGAAGCAAGAGAAGCAGAAAAACAAAATGCTCGATTTGGAGCTCACGATAGAGCAGGAGTCTTAGATGTTTCTGATGTTGAGAAGGCAGGGAATCAACCTACTGATCTAATCAGAAGAAAAATAAGACATACAAAACCTCTCACCTGTAAATCAACTCCTTTCTATGATCGTAATGTTCTTCTTCCGAACGGAGACGTTGTTCTCTGTTGTATGGACTATGGATTGAGTCACATCATAGGAAACTTGGTAAAACAAACTTATACAGAAATGTTTCAGAATCCACAATTCTTAGATTTGGTGAAGACAAATGAAACGCCAGGATATGATAAATGTAGTATCTGTAAGGCTTGTCATAATATCAAATACATTAACGTTTAATGGAAATACAGGAGTGGATAGTTGAGAATCTTCATGAAGATTCCGTAATCATCGAAGCAGGCGCTGCGAGTGGAACGGATACTCTTTGGTTTAGTCAAAACTTTCCAAAGGGAAGGATCTTTGCCTTTGAGCCTCTTGGTGTATCATACGATAAAACAGTTCAAAGAGTTGCAACTTGTGATAATGTAGAAGTTTACAACGTGGCACTTGGCCCAACAGAATCCACCGAAGAGTTGTATGTTTCTTCGAATAGGGTTTCATCCTCTCTTCTCAAACCAACTGGCCACATACAATTTCATCCAAGGATAAGTTTCGAAAACAAATCTACTGTAAAGACTATCAATTTGGATAACTTTCTGAGAGGACAGCGGGTAGAAGAGGTAGATCTTATGTGGTTGGATATGCAAGGATATGAACATACAGTCCTTTCCCATTCACTCGAAACACTTTCAAAAACAAGGTATCTTTACACCGAAGTTTCTCTTAAGGAAATGTATGCAGACTCCGTACTATATAACGAATTCAAATCGTGGTTGAAGGAAAGAGGATTTAAAGTCTTACACGAGTTTCTCTATTGGGAAGATATGGGGAACGTTCTTTTTTATAATGAAAACCTCGATACCGAACAAATTTGATGGTGAAACTGCGGTTGTAGTTGCGACCGGCCCAAGCATAGACGGAGATCAGATCTCTGCAATTACTTCTGCAAGGAAGGAAAACCAAGTAAGGATAATCACCGTCAATAATGCTTATCAGATTGCTCCCTTCACGGATATTCAGATCGCATGTAACGACAATTGGTGGGAATATTATCTGGCACACGATCCTCTTCTCAAAAATCTGAAAGGTGACTGTTGGACGAGATACAAACATATTGCAGAAGAATATGGAATCGATTACATTGACAGTATTGTAAAGAACGGCCTCTCAAGAGATCCTTCCGTCATTCACATCAACAAAGGTAGCGGCCCAATGGCTATCAACTTTGCCACACTCTATGGATTCAAGAAGATTATTCTGATTGGTCACGATATGAAGTTCGCAAAGGATTACAACGGGAGACAGAAAAAAGTCGGTTCGACACCTCGTCACTACTTTGGTGAATATCCAAAGTCAATGCAACACTTTCCGCAATCTCAAAACTCTGTAGATAAGAACGGAGTGATCATTGGCCTCATTGATGCCTACAAAAACATGGTAAACGATTTGATAAATATGAATGTGGATGTGGTAAATTGCACACCCGACAGTGCCTTGAATTGTTTTAGAAAATCCTCTTTAGAATCTGAATTATGAATAGACCAATATGTTTATGGATGACTTCGCGTAGCAGGTCATCTCTTGTCTCGAAAATATTTGCCAACCACGGCGTGTGGTGGGGAAACACTTACGCTAAGACAAAGGGTTACGAGATGTATGAGAATCAGGTTATTAAACAGATTCAAAAGAACATCATAAAACCATCAAATGGGGTTCTACCTCATTGCGAAGAGTTGCAACTTACCGAAGAAGTCACAAAGGATTTTCATGAAGCTCTGAAAGCACACCACTTGAAGGATTGTCCAAAGGGACTTGAGAGATGGTCGATGAAAACCGGAGTTGAGTATTTCAACGCCTGGGAGAATCTCAACCCATATAATATCTTTATTCGAAGAGCTCCTGATGGTGTTGCGAATAGCATAGTCGAAAAGGGTATTGGAGAATATCAACACGCCTTTGATTGTGTTCGATGGAGATACAACTACATGCATCGAATACAAGAAAGGTTTGGTGGAGTTTTCGTCGATACTGATGATATTATCAACGGAAACTACAAAGGTGTAAGAGAAGCAATGGAATATTGTGGAATAGATTATAATGAAAGAGCGGTAGAATCTGCAATAGATCGATGATACGAGTGAAGTTCACCGATTGGTGGAAAGGTTTCGAGTGGAAACTAGATCCAACATTTCACGATCTTCTGTTCTCCAATTTTGATGTTCGAGAAGATAATAATAATCCCAACGTTGTAATTTATAGTGTTTTCTGGAATCAGGGAAAATGTCAAGGTTCACCAGAAGCAGATCATCCAAGATACAAAGATGCAATCAAAGTTTGTTATTGTGGCGAATCAATGCCAGATAACATAGTTCAAAACATACTGAACAAAGGTCATTATCTGATGTACGCAAAACGGATTGATCATCCAAGGTATCTTCGGATATCGGATATGGAGAGATCTAATTTCTATGGATGCGATACTTCTGTTTTAAATTCTACGGACATACCAACTAAGAGCGCCTTTTGCTCTTTCATTTTTGCATCAAGAAATCGATACCGAGAAGACTTCACAATGAAGCTATCTCAATATAAGAGAGTTGACTGTTTGGGAAAAAGATTGAACAACAAGAAAGATGATTCTTTGAGTGGAAGATACATCGGGCCATCGTCTTCTGGATTGGGGACATCAAATGTTGAAGTTCTGAAACCATACAAGTTCAATGTTTGCTTTGAAAACAAGTCTCTTCGTGGTTACACAACCGAAAAGATATGGTGGGGGTTTCTCGCAAAGACGGTTTCTCTTTACTGGGGCGATCCTGACATTCATCAAGATTTTAATAGTAAAGCTTTTCTCTGTCGAAATGACTACAGAAGTGATGGAGAGTTCATAGAAAAAATTAAGGAGCTCGACAACGATGATGACGCATATCTTTCGATGTTGCACACTCATGCAATTAAAGATGAATCCATTTTAGACAGACAGAAAATTATAAATTTCTTTCAAAAGATACAAGATGAAATCTTATGTAATAACGATTAAGGGAATGAAACCTTCTGAGGCAGCATCTCAGAAGTGCATAACTACTGGTATTGAACATAATGTTGACGTAACACTATTCGATGCATATACACCAAAACATAACCCTTTGGAAGTCTTCAAAACTGAAGAAGTAACTTGCGGTGGAAAATTATTCAAAGATAGTCACAATTCTCAGGCTGCTCTTGGTTGTATGTTGTCTCACTACATGTTATGGAAGAAGTGTGTAGAGATAGATGAAGTCACTTTAATTTTAGAACATGATGCGATTGTTGTGGGGGAGATACCCGACATTATAAAGAATGGTGAATTTAAAGGATTGGTGAATCTCGCGAAGCCAGGATATGGTAGAATGACAAGTATTAGTGCAGGACTTGGGCCAATGAGATCTAAGCGTCACCTTCCTGGCACACATGGTTATGCAGTAAAACCCGAAGGCGCTCAGAAATTGATAGAACATTGCAAGACTTACGGTATACACCAACCGGCGGATCGTTTCCTCGATAGTAAGTTTCGATTCATAGAAGAGTATGCCCCTTGGCCTATCGAGTCTGCGGCAACCTTTACAAGTATACAATATTTTGCAAAAGATATGAGTGTAGATTCCGCAAGAATTCCAGTTGCAGAAAAAATGGGAGATTCTGGATTTGTGATGAGGACTTGTAAAGAAATTCTTGATCCAGATACAGGTGAAGCGGTACATAATAGAGAATTTATTGATGATAAAGGATGTGCAATAAGACAATACATTAAAGATGAATGATAGAGAATTGATGCAAAAGGTGGTCAAGGGATGGAGATCAAAGGAAACTCCATGCGGTGCTGGTTCTGAGATGGGAAACACCACAAATGTAAGATTGAGCCTTCTTGAAATCATAAAGAAGTATAAGATCAAAACAGTTGTTGATGCTGGTGCAGGTGATCTCAACTGGATGAAACACATGAAGTGGGATGTCAAGTATCAGGGTTATGATTTATATCCAAGACACGAATCGGTGATTCAGTTTGATTTGACTAAGAAAATTCTACCTAAGAGTGATTTGATTCTTTGTCGTCATGTCATAAATCACCTCTCACCCGCATACGCTCAGAAGTGCATCGATAACTTTCAAGAAAGTGGATCTAAATACTTAGCGGTTACTAACTGCGACCGACAAAGAAATCTTTTTGAGGATGGATGGCAGATCACTGGTTTAGAACTGATAAATACTTTTCTGGATTTTGATCATAAAAGAAATAACTGGGAATTGGAATTATATCTTTTGAAATGATTGGGGATTACAAATACGAAAGAGGAGAGATGACTGATGATCATCTCTTAGAGAAAGTCACGAAGGGATGGGTGACCCGTGATAATGAAACTGAATGTGGTTCTGGTTCGCAAAAGAAGAACACAAAGCTTGTAACTAAAATACTTCACCACATTGTTAAAAAGTATGATATAGTAACGCTCTCTGACGCCGGAGCAGGTGACTTAAACTGGATTCCCGACAATCTGAATGTATTGTATCAAGGGTACGATCTGTTCCCGAGGCATGAAGCTGTTAAACAATTCGATATTACAAAGGAGATTTTAGAAAAGAGTGATCTTATTCTTTGTAGACACGTACTCAATCACCTTTCTATTGACTTCTCAACTTGTGCTATAAATAATTTTAAGGCGAGTGGATCTAAGTATCTACTCATAACTAACTGTAATAACCAAAGGAATTATTGGGACACTTTCGATTTTAAAGTGGATGGTGAACTTATTGAAACATTAAAAGATTGCCAACATTGGGATCTGGAACTATATAAATTATGAGTGCAATAATACAATCAAACAAAACCATCAACGGAGTCAATCTCAATACTCCGACTCTTCCAACTCCACCAAAGTATGTTCTTAACAATAAACGACCCGAGTGTCTTTCGGTTGTTTGTGTATGGTGGGGAGATTTGTACGGAATTGACTATGTTCAAAAACTTTACAATTCAGTAAAGCGAAACCTTTCG
>TARA_R110002096_G_scaffold28336_2_pt1 | contig 20543 bp, 18 predicted proteins | sample TARA_R110002096 | Tara Oceans TARA_R110002096 (sample SAMEA4397295) | marine metagenome | biome: Polar Biome; feature: [DCM] deep chlorophyll maximum layer (ENVO:01000326); material: water (ENVO:00002006), including particulate matter (ENVO:01000060) such as... | depth 35 m
AATCTATTTCTGCACGCAATTATGAAGAGATGGATTCTCTTATTCTTGTGAAATTATTTAAAGGTTAAGCGTATTTGGAGCAGAGCTCCATGGTGGCATTCCGCAGCAGAGCTACGGAACGAGATTTAAGTGTCCCACTTGTGCTTTCCAGCTATAGCCCCTCACCTCTTCCTAATTACATTCACTCCATCTCGAATTGGGAGTAAGACTTGTTCTACTCTTGGGTCTTCAGCAACAAGTTGGTTAAAGTCTGCAATTGCTTGGGCTTTATGGTCTTCTGGGTTTAACACAGTTCCATCCCAAAGTACGTTGTCGGCTACAATCAAACCGTTTGGCTTTAGCTTTTGCAAGGTTTTTTCGTAGTACAACGAGTAGCGTAACTTATCGCCATCTAAATACACCAAGTCGAATTCCCCTTCAAGTTCGCCCACTGTTTGTTGGGCGTTACCACAGATCATCGTGATTTTGTGTCCCACCGAAGATTCATCAAAATGCTTCTGCGCCAACTTCTGGTATCTCAAGTTCATCTCCAAGGTCACCACTTCGCCGTCTTCAGGAAGAGCCTCCGCCATTGTCACCGCAGAGAACCCCGTAAAGGTTCCAATCTCCAGAATACGCTTTGCTCCAGATATCTGAACGAGAATCTTAAGCAATTCCCCTACAAGCCTTCCGCTTAGCATGTCAATATATTCCAGTTCCGCATCGCTAGAAGCGATTAGAGCTAGAATTTCTTCGCTTTCGGGTGTAGTATGGGTTTCTGCATAGGTATCAATTGCAGAATCGGTGATGGGTACGACAGGTTTGCCACGGTGTTTTTTCATACCCTAAAGATAAGAGGCTTAGCATTAATTTTACCAACCTATCTATCGAATTATTTATTGAGCGAAATTCCAATACTTCACCCCTGTTTAAGCGTTCGCACTAATCGGTATTATTTACAAATTTTGGGAATTCGCTTTAATTGATTCTTCCTCAAAACCTGAGCTTATTATGGTTTTAATACCCTTTTTATAAACTTTACTAATTTTCTACTTATAGTTTCATTTTAGTGCTGTGTTAGTCATATTAGCAAGAGATGAAAGTAGTGATTGAAAAATATCTCAGGTTCTTAAGTGTGGAGAAAAACTTCTCTGAACACACTATTATTAGCTATAAAACCGATTTGAATAGCTTTCTCGATTACTGTGCTTTGCAGCAAGAGGTTGAGACTGACAACGTAGCCATCGAAAGTATCACACGCATCAACATCCGACTTTGGTTGGGCGAGCTTTCTGGCAGAGATTTGGCCAAAAGCACTATCGCTAGGAAAGTAGCTTCCCTTCGCTCCTTTTTTAAGTACGCTTTTAAACGAGGCTATATTCAAAAGAATCCGGCTCATTTGTTGGTGGTTCCTAAGAAAGACAAAGTATTGCCCAAAACGGTGACTTCCGAAGATATAGGACGGTTAATGGAATCCGTAAACACCGAATCGGCTACGGGGAAACAAGATTTAGCTATTTTGGAACTTTTCTACGCTACAGGCATTCGTTTAAGTGAACTCGTTAACTTAGATGCCGAACATATTAATTTTCGTCAAAATCAGGTTATTGTACTTGGGAAAGGCAATAAACAGCGAATTGTTCCATTAGGGAAAGACGCAGTACATGCATTGAAAAATCATCTATCAGAAAAACCAAAACTATACGGAGCCCGAACGAGTACAGACGCACGGAGAGCAGCATTTATAGCGGCAAGTGGCCAACGGATGTATCAACGCGCAGCACAGCGTATAGTCGAAAAATATCTAACTAAAACCAGCGAGGTAACACAAAAAAGCCCTCACGTTCTAAGGCACAGTTTTGCAACGCATATGCTTAATAACGGGGCCGACATACGAATAATAAAAGATTTTCTGGGACATGCGAGCCTTGCGGCTACTCAGATATATACACATACAAGCGTTGAGCGATTAAAAAATGTGTACGAACAAGCGCATCCAAGAGCGAAAACTTAAATTATTTTATAGGAGACTTATGAACATTTCACTAACTGCTCGCCATTTTGAAGCCAGCCAAAACCTAAAAGATTTTTGTACCGATAGCGTTGATAAACTAACCTTATTTTACGATCGCATTGTCTCATGCGACATCATCTTAGAGCCTACACCAAGCGATAAAGCCCCACAAAAAGTGGACCTTATTATTAAAGTACCAAAAAAGATTATTACTGTATCTGAATCTGCCGAATCATACGAAAAAGCGATGGGTACCGCAGTTGATATTGCCAGTAGGCAACTAAAAAGGTACAAAGAGAAACTATACGCTACATCCTAATCAATTAATTTATGCCCTTTTCAGCCAGTGAGCCTATTCCACGTAAAAACGAAATAAGCGTAAGCTATTTGGTTAAACGATTGCAAGAACGTGTTAACCTTGACATCGTTTCTTGTTTAAAAGGTGATTGTAGCGATCATCGTTTTGTTCGGGAAATTGAATTGCATCGCCCTGGAATGGCTCTCGCTGGCTATATAGAGCTATTTACATTTCAACGTATTCAAGTAATTGGGAACACGGAGTCCCAATTCTTGGAGCGTTTATCAAAAAAGAAAAAAATTGAGGCTTTCTCAAATCTCACTCAGTTTGATATTCCTGTCATCTTTCTAACGGATGGCAACACCCTGCCCGATTACATCATTGAGATGTTACAAGAGGCCAAAATCCCCGTCTATTATGTTTCCAAAGAAACCACCCGATTTATGTTTCTACTTCGGGATTTTTTGGAAGATCAATTTGCTTTACAAACCATGGTTCATGGTGCAATGGTAGATGTGTATGGAATTGGAATTCTGGTTACGGGGAAGTCTGGAATTGGAAAAAGCGAGGTGGCACTAGACCTTATAGAAAGAGGCCATCGCCTTGTGGCAGATGATGTTGTGATGCTTACCAAAAAGAATCATATACTCATGAGTTCCGCTACAGAGATAAGTAAACACTTTATGGAAATTCGAGGATTAGGCATTATCGACGTAATGTCAATGTTTGGTATTCGGTCTATCCGCTATCAAAAACGATTAGAAGTGGTTTTGGAGTTAACATTGTGGGACGAAACGCACGATGTTGAGCGCACAGGACTTAACCATGACTCTGTAAGCATCTTAGATTTAGACATTCCTCTTATTCAACTCCCTATAACGCCTGGTAAAAACATTACGGTAATTGCCGAAGTAATTGCGATGAATTATTTGCTAAAACATTACGGATATGACCCCGCAGAGGCATTTCAAAAGCGAATTAAGGAAAGTATTGCAAGTAAGACGCCTGGCTCTGAAGAAGTTATGAAGCGCGCTATTGAATATTTCGAAGGCGACTTTGAGTAACATTAGAATATGTAACTACTCTTTGTATCATACGTCTAGTGTTGGTAATTTATAACTTTTCGGGAATTAAATAATCTATGCCGTTGAAAAACCATTATTATTACGACGAAGATTCTTGTGAATTTTTACCCATCGAATACAGCCGCTCTGAGCAGATTGTATACAATTTGTCTATCTGGATTTTAACTGGCGTTGTACTTGCTAGTTTGGGTATCATTTTCCTTTCTAATTATGCGGCTACTCCAGCCGAACTTAAACTTCAAGCAGAAAACGAAGTGCTCTTTGAGCAGCTAGAGTCTACAAAGAACTCTATTATTACATTAGACGAGCAGCTTAGATTGATTGCCACTACCGATAACGAGCTTTACAGATCTGTTTTAGGTATGGAAGAAATTTCAAAAGATGAACGCGAGGCGGGCGTGGGTGGCTCTGATGCTTACTCGAAGTTCGATTCATACAGCGAGTCTACTGCAGATTTACTAAAATGGACAGCCGAAAAAGTGGATAATTTAGAGCGCCGTATCAGCATTCAGAAATTAAGTTTCGAAGAGCTTAAAAGTGCTTACAACACAAATCGTGACGTGCTTAAGCATTTACCAGCTATTAAGCCTGCAGGCGGCACTATCATTAGTGGTTTTGGAATGAGAGACCACCCTATTTTGATGTACAAGAGAATGCACAACGGAACTGATTTCCGTGCAGATATTGGAACTCCTGTTTATTCTACTGCAGATGGAGTTGTTAAATTCACTGGTCTCCGTGGAAATCTTGGTCGTGTTATTATCATCGATCACGGTTATGGATACGAAACTCTTTACGCTCACCTTTCTTCTTATCCTAAGAATGTTAAAAAAGGTGTTAAGCTTAATCGTGGCGAACTCATTGCTTTTTCAGGTAACTCTGGCTTAACCGAGGGTCCTCACCTTCATTACGAGATTCACTTGAATGGAAAAACAGTTGACCCAATCAACTACCTCTTTGCTGATATCTCTCCTGAGGAATTCAAAATGTATCAAGAGATTGCTGAAAAGAACACGAAGTCAATGGATTAAGCATCCAAACACTTTTTAATAACTTATTTCACAAAAAAAAGGAATTAGTCTAGCTTTTTCCTTTATTTGCTCATTAATTAATTCACCCAATTGATAATGATGCAAAGAACATCCCTCCCTCTTCTCCTTTTACTTTTTGTAGCTAGCCCACTATTCGCACAGCCAAAGTCTGTGCTTACTAAAACTCAAATTGAGACTGCTAAAAATTTAATAAATTCATCTATAGAAAGTAATGAAGGTTTTAATCGCCTCACAGATTTAGTAGATACTTTTGGTTCTCGCTTAAGTGGATCCCAAGGTCTGGAAGATGCCATAGATTGGATTGCTGAAAAGATGAAATCTGACGGTTTCGATAAAGTATGGACTCAACCTGTTAAAGTTCCTCATTGGGTTCGGGGTAACGAGTCTGCTACGCTAATTTTACCGCGCGAAAAGGATTTACCTATGCTAGGACTAGGCGGAAGTATCGGAACGCCTAAGGAAGGAATTAAAGCGGAGGTGATGGTGGTAAATAGCTTCGATGAATTGAATGAACGAAGTGCTGAAGCCAAAGGTAAAATTGTGCTCTTCAATGTGGAGTTTACAAGCTATGGCAGAACCGTTTCTTACCGCGTGAATGGTGCTATTGAAGCTTCAAAACATGGCGCAGTAGCTAGTATAATCTCTTCTATAGCTTCTTACTCAATACAAACGCCTCATACTGGTACCATGTATTATCAGGAAGGCACAAAGAAAATTCCGCACGCGGCCATTACCGTAGAAGATGCACATATGATTCAGCGTATGATTGACAAGGGAGATAAAGTAGTTGTTCAGTTAAACATGGAAGCCGAAACTCTTCCAGATGCAGATTCCAGAAACGTAATTGCAGAAATAACGGGAAGTGAATTTCCAGACGAGATTATTGTAATGGGTGGTCATATCGACTCTTGGGATGTTGGACAAGGCGCAATGGATGATGGTGGCGGATGTGTGGCAGCTTGGGAAGCTTTGCGTTTGATTAAAGAAACTGGCGTCCGACCAAAACGTACCATCAGAGTGGTTTTATGGACGAACGAAGAAAATGGCTCAAAAGGTGGCTTAGAATATCACCGATGGGTAAAAGAAAATGAAAAGTCTCTAGATAACCATGTTCTTGCAATTGAATCAGACGGTGGAGTTTTTGATCCAATTGGTTTTGGCTTTACCGGAAGCGATGTTGCTTACGAAATGCTAAAGGAAATCGGAACCATTTTAGAGCCTATTGAATCTGGTGAAGTTAGAAAAGGCGGCGGAGGAGCGGATATTGCACCATTGATGAAAGATGGTGTTCCTGGTATGGGACTTATTGTTGAAGGCGAGAAATACTTTTGGTTTCATCACACCGATGCAGATACTATCGACAAACTAGATATTGAAGAGTTTAATCAATGTGTAGCAACGATGGCTACGTTTGCGTATGGCGTCGCAGATATGGAAATGAGACTACCTAGGTAGTCTCTCTTTCTCTCAAGTACTTATCAGCGAGTTGTTCTCCAGCTTTGATTGAGCTTCTTAGCCACGTATAAAGAAGTTCATTTCTTCTTTCTTCGGATAATTGCCAATCAATGTTGGAGTTTTCTTTCTTCATCCTTGTGGTTAAGTCATACATACAAATTGCGGCACTTACCGAGATGTTGAAACTTTCCGTAAAACCATACATGGGTATTTTAACAAAACCGTCCGCGTGCTCTAACACCGTTTTGCTAAACCCATCCAATTCGTTACCAAAAACTAAAGCCGTTGGTTTCGTAATATCTAGGTCATTCAGGTTAGCTTCTTTCTCGTGGGGCGTTGTGGCTATAATCTGATAGCCTTTGGCTTTTAAGTTCTCTAAGCAGGTTACGGTATTATCAATGTCTGGATTGTTATATCGAATAATATCGAGCCATTGGTCAGCTCCGAGAGTAATTTGAATATGAGGATCAAACTCGCAGGTATTTTCAATTACATGAACGTCTTTAATGCCAAAGCCATCACAACTTCGAAGTACAGCACTAGCATTATGTGGTTGGTAGATATTTTCGAGAACTACTGTTACATGCTCAGTACGTTTATCTAAAACCTCGTTAATGGTTTCCCATCTACCCTCTTTAATAAACCCTTTTAGGTAGTCTATTACTTCTAATTTTAAACCGTATTCCATAAAACAAAAAGGGCTGCACGTAGCAGCCCATAATTTAATCTATTTCAAAAATGATTATTCACAGCGAAAAGTGAATCCTTTCTTACGAACTGTTTCAATGTAATCAGTTTCAGTGTATTCTCGAATTTTCTTACGTAAATAACTGATGTATACGTTGATATAGTTTGTTTGTGTATCGAAATGAATATCCCAAACCTTCTCAGCAAGTTCTTCTTGGGTAATAATTCTATTTCTATTCTTCAAGAAGTACACAAGAAGGTTAAACTCGTTATTGGTGAGCTGAACCTTTTCATTATTAACATGGAACTCTCTTCTGAGAAGATTAACCTTAAGCTCACCACAGTTAATAATTTGATCACCCGATGCTTCCGACCTTCTTTTAATTGCTTCTAGTCTTGCAATTAATTCTTCCGTATTAAAAGGTTTCGTAAGGTAATCGTCTGCACCTACTTTAAGGCACTTAACCTTTACATCTGTTTCTTGTTCCCCAGAAAGAATAAGTACAGGAGTTGTAATATTCTCGTCTCTTAAATTTTTGCAAACCTCATAACCATCGCCATCGGGTAAGCCCAAGTCTAAAATAATCATATCATAATTATTTTCAATTGCTTTAGCTTGACCTTCTGTTGCAGTGTCTGATGTGCTTACTTGATTGCCATTATGCTCAAGTACCGCCTTTACTAAAGTCCTTACTGATGGATCGTCTTCTACGACAAGTATGTTCATACCTAAATCTTCGTTATTAGTTCAATCACTTTCTTAATCGTACGCATTTATGATAAGCAAAGCAATAGTATAATTAGAAAATATTAACAAACATTAGAAACTGCAACATAGATATGAATACAATCTCGTCTGTTAATAACCTTGCTTTATTAACCAGCTTTTAGACGCTTCTACAAATGGTTTAGTTAGTTTATGCCCTTCATTAAGTTGCACAAAATCTGCAACAAAACCTTCTTCTTTTAACTTTTCTATTTCCTTTTGCTGTGGTTCGGGGTACACATCGGTGTCATCCTTGCCATGAAGTGCCAAAAATTTAATGTGTTTTGCTAACTCCAGTTTATCTTCAAAGAGCTCTGTCTTAATTCGTGCTCCAATAATAATAGATTCGGAAACATGCTTCCATCTTGAAAGCGCAAAATAACCTGCTTGATAACCACCCATCGAATATCCAAAGAGACAGACTTTATTCACTTTAATTACATTGAATAATCCTTCGACTATTTCTTGAATAAATTCAGAAGTAACTTCAAGAGACTTCGCAAATTGGCCGCGTTTGCCATCATATAGGTACCAAGATCTTCCCCATTTAGAAACACTCACCTTTCTTGATTCATCATAAATTGGATACGGCCCTTGAATAAAAAGGTGGTACGCATTCAGTTCCATCATTCCTTCAACTAGCGCCTCAAATTTCTTGATATTCTGCTTGTATCCATGAAGATATACAATAAGTGGCTTTTCGCCCTTCGGCCCTGTTTCAATCAATTTATAAGGAACTTCGATTTTGAAAGAACTCTTCCCCGATATTAAAACTTCTTTTGCTGACATTAATTTGTGTTTATTAGTTTGTCTATTGCTTCTTGAGCTCCCATCAGAAGTAATTTATCACCTTCTTTAATTTTAAAGCTAGGTTCAATAACTCCTAGAACATCGTAGAGTTTTACTTCTTCTTCTGTATCACTCTCTTTAATCTTTGGCCGTTTAATTGTAAGTAAATTCAAATTGTACCTTTGGCGGATTTTTAAGTCCAACAAACTATAGCCAATCATATCTTTTGGTGCTTCTATTTCGAAAATACCAACTTCATCGCTCAGTTTAAAATAATCAGTGATAGAAGAACTCATTAAACTTGTAGCCATCCTAACACCTTCATCTTTTTCTGGATGAATTACTTCTTTGACTCCAATTTTATTGAGAATCATTTGCTCTGTATTACTAGATGCTCGAGCAATTATCCTTCCCACTTCTGCTTTCAACAATTCCATAGAAATAAGAACCACTGGCTCAAAAGAATCACCTATTGCAACGATAACAATATCTGCACTAAAAATGCCATGTTCTTTTAGTAATTTTGGATTTGTGGCATCAAATTGAATGGCTTGATCAACGTAATTCTTTATTTCTTCAATTCGGACTAAATCATGATCTACAGCTAATACATAAGCACCATTTTCTGCCAACGACTTTGCCAAGGAGAATCCGTATTCACCAAGCCCTATTACTACAAATTGATTCTTTTTCACCTATACCTCACTAATTAAGCTACAATCACCGCTTCTGTGGGATAATTGTAATTGGAAATTCGTTTTCGGTTTGCAAAAGCTAATGCCAAGGTAACACTTCCCACCCTTCCTATAAACATGGATATGATAATGATATATTTTCCGCCATCGCTTAAAAGCGGTGTTATTCCACGGGAAAGTCCAACAGTAGCAAATGCAGAGAACTCTTCAAAAATTAAATCTAAAAATGGTAAATCTTCTGTAATAGTAAGTGCGAAAGTAAATACAAATAAACAAATTGCTGCCAGAGTAAACGCTGTTAACGCAGTGAATATAGTTTGCGGCATTATCGTTCTGCGCGAAAACTCTACTTTATTCTTACCCGTTATCACAGCCCAAGCAGCAAGTATAATAACAGAAATTGTTGTTGTTTTAATCCCTCCCGCGGTTGAGGCTGGAGAAGCACCTATTATCATTAAGGCTAGAAAAATTACGGTAGTGCTCATATTGAGCGCACCAATATCCACAGAGTTAAAGCCTGCTGTTCTAGTAATTACACTTTGGAATAACGATACGAGAAATTTATCGGATGTGGCATAGTCTTTTAAGATGCCATTCCATTCTAGAGATAGAAACGCTACCGTTCCTCCAACAATTAGCACTGCCGTTGAAATAAGTACTAACCGAGTATGAATGGATAAATTCCACTGTTTAATACTTCGATTTCTATTTCCCTTAACTAATTCCCATATAGTTGTGAAGCCTAACCCTCCTATCACAACTAAAAGTATGGTGGTAATATTTACCCCCCAATTAAGCGCATTTTCAGGATCAGCCAAACTATTACTTATTATTGAAAACCCCGCATTGCAAAAAGCTGAAACAGAGTGAAAAACTGCATTATAAAGCCTAAAGCCTGAATCAGAAAAAACTTCCGTCCAGCTTATATAATAGCCAATTGCACCTAGAATCTGTATAAAAATGGAGATCCCTAAAATCTTCTTTATAGTATTGAGCGTTTCTCCTGCGCTGTCTTCACTTATTACACCTTTTAAGAAAGTCATTTGTCCAACGCCCAAGCCAGAACTTAAGAACAGAGCAAATAAGGTTGCAAAGGTTAAGATTCCCAAACCTCCAATTTCAATGAGCATTAGAACCACTACTTGCCCAAAAGTGGTGAGTTGAGTAGCCGTATCAACAACTACTAGCCCGGTTACACATACCGCACTAGTTGAAGTAAACAATGCATCGATAAAGTCTAATCCTGCATTATCTACGGTTGAGCGTGGGAGCATTAACAAAATCATTCCCAAAAGAATAAATGAGAAGTATGACGATACAATTACTTGGGCTGGATGTTGCTTTAGTGCCAACAGGATTGGAAGCGCCTGAACTACTTTTACAATAAGGTAAACGAGTAGGTATATTTTTGTTAGGATAGCAAGCAGAGCAAACGCACTTTCGATACCGGTTAACTCAAGCAGAATCTTAAGAATATTTTCGTAGTCAAGGAACATCAAAAAGCCTGAAATCATCAAAAAACCAAAGAGAATGGTTTCAAGTATTTTGCTTTTTATTAACTCCATTCGTTTCGATGTAAGAATTAATCGAAACAGATAATTGAATACGAAACCTATAACAATGGCAAACTCAAAATAACTATTGATGAGCCCATAATGAGAGTCTAATAACAAAATATCGGACATTACTAAGCTTATAATAGTAAGCGATGCAAGCACTATATTTAAAAAACGAGAGTAAGGTGCCGCTTTCTTATTGAGGTCGTAAAGCTCAACCTCAACATCTTTAAAAGAGTTTCTCAGAGATTTAACCTTGCTCCTGGTCTGAGCTAAGTAGTATAGAAATGAGCGTCTCCATTTTCTCGGTGTGTGCATTGTTAAATATAAAAATTATCTTACCAGAGTTAGTAAGAATTTTTACTCTAGAATAGTATTTACAGTAAAAGCCTCTTACTTTCTTAAAACTTTTTTTGAAACACAGGGTATTCTATGACGATGATTCGCAATAACTGGACACAGGAAGAAATTACTGAACTTTATAACACCCCTTTGATGGAGCTTATTTATAAAGCGGCTACCGTTCATCGGGAATATCATGAGACTGGTGAAGTTCAAGTATGTACACTCTTATCGATTAAAACTGGTGGTTGCTCTGAGGATTGCGCTTATTGCCCACAATCAGCTCGTTACAATACTGAGGTAAAAGCTGAGAAGTTGATGCCTAAGGAGCTAATATTAGCCTCAGCACAACGTGCAAAAGACGCAGGAAGCACTCGTTTTTGTATGGGTGCCGCTTGGAGAAGCGCTCGGGAGAATAAAGATTTTGATCAAGTGTTAGAAGTTGTTTCAGATGTTGCTTCCATGGGCTTGGAAGTTTGTGCAACCTTAGGAATGCTTACCGACGAACAAGCTGCAAAGCTGAAAGAAGCTGGATTATATGCCTATAATCACAATCTTGATTCTAGCGAAGATTTCTATAAAAAGATTATCACTACAAGAACTTATGATGATCGTTTAGATACCATTAAGAAAGTTCAGGATAATAACATCTCTGTTTGTTCTGGCGGTATTATTGGAATGGGAGAAACTCATGACGATAGAATTGGTTTACTATTCACATTATCCAACCTAGATCAGCACCCAGAATCTGTTCCTGTAAACGCGCTTATTGCTGTAGAAGGAACACCGATGGAAAATCAACCTAAAGTACCTAGTTGGGACATGGCACGAATGATTGCCACCGCTAGAATCTTAATGCCAGCTTCTATGGTTCGTCTTTCAGCGGGACGTGTTCGAATGAGCTTTGAAGAACAAGCACTTTGTTTTATGGCAGGTGCTAATTCAATTTTTACGGGAGAAAAGCTTTTAACCACCAACAATAATGAGTTGGACCAAGACATGCATATGTTTGAATTATTTGGCCTAAAGCCTCGCCCCTCGTACAAAAATGCAAAACCCGAACACTTACCAGAGCTAGCGTAGTTTTTAATAAGTACATAGAATGCTCTACCTATTTCAATGGAACGTCCAATCAAAAATAATACGTGTATAATCTCTCTCTAGAATAAATTCGAACATCAATGAATAACGCTCCAATTAAAAGTAATGAGCTTGAAAGAATTCTTCGTTTAGCCGAGTATGATTTCGATTATTCTCAGAATCAAGAAAACTTAGACAATCTTACAAAGTTAGCAGCACATATAGCTGGTACACCTATTTCACAGATAAATTTAATTGGCCCAAACAACCAATGGACTATTTCACATTTTGGGCTGGAAGACAAACAAATTGCCAGAGATCAATCTGTTTGCCAATACACCATACATGAGGTTGATTTCTTTGAAGTGCCTGACTTGGCCACCGATCCACGATTTAAGGATAAAAAATATGTAGTAGATACTCCAAAAGTTAGATACTATTTTGGAGTTCCATTACAAACTTCCGACGGATTTAATATTGGCTCGCTATGTGTTTTAGATCAAAAAGGCCACACTTTTTCTCAAAGCCAAATAGAAATGCTACAGACTATATCTAATGAGATTATTTCTGTGCTTGAACAAAAGAAAACAACACGAGAACTACGTCTCAGCTTGGGTGAAGCTACAGAACGAGTATGGAAAGTTAGCCATGATATTCGCGGACCTATTAGCGGAATCATTGGTTTATCTGATATGATTAAAGTTGAGTCTATCGAGATAAAGTCTGATAAAATTACTGAATTGATTGACCTCGTTAGCAAAAGTGGAAGATCAATAATAGATCTAGCAGATGAAATACTTACCGATAAAAAAGACAGTTCTCATCTGAAAGATCAAAGTGACGATAGAATCACCATTTCTGAGTTTCAACATAAATTAACCGATTTATACTCTCCTCAAGCCTTAACAAAAGGTATTTCACTTACTATTCGCACAGATATAGAAAATAGAAATGTTCTTTTTCCAAAAGCGAAACTTCTTCAGATTACGGGAAACCTTATTTCAAATGCTCTTAAGTTTACTCATGAACATGGCGAAGTTACTGTAAGAATTAGCCTTCTAGGTGAAGGACAATTTAAAAATTTAGGCATTACGGTAGTTGATAATGGAATTGGAATGAAAGAGAACCAAATTGAAACTATGCTAAACTCTGATAAAAATAGAAGCACTGAAGGTACGATTCACGAACGCGGCTTTGGGTTTGGATTCCAGCTTGCCGACCATCTGATTAAATCCTTAGATGGTAAAATTCAAATATCTTCAACAGAAGGAATTGGAACTACTATTTCGGTGAAATTACTAGTAAAAAGCTTTTTAAATTAGGTTTATTTATAATCTAATTCTGTTTATATATGAATTGAATTTAATCTATAATAATTTTCGCTCCATGGTTAAAACAAGTTCTCTACTATTGCTTAGTATTATGTTATTAAGCTGTCAGAAAAATTTACCCGAAAGTTTTAAGCTGGATACAACTCAGTTTCAAGATTCTACCCATATTGACTTTAGCGTTACAGAAGGTTTAAAAGGTCCAGAAGCTGTACGATACGATAAAATATTGGATGTTTTCTTTATCTCTAATTTTAACGGAGGTGGAAATGTAAGAGATGCGAATGGGTTTATAAGTAAGGTATCGCAGCGAGGGAAAATAATAGATTTGAAGTATATGGTGGGAACTAAAGACCATCCCCTTCACGCACCAAGAGGAATGTTTATTGTAGATAAAGAGCTATTTGTTGCAGATATAGACGGCGTACATGTGTTTAACATAATTAATGGAGAGTGGCTTCAATTCATAGATTTCACTTCATTCAATCCAGGTTTTTTAAATGATATTTCTTCCGATGGAAGCTCAACTCTTTTTGTAACAGATACAGGAACAGCAAAGGTATATAAAATTGAAGATTACATTCCTTCGGTCTATTTAGACTCACTTGCTACCTATCCAAATGGCATTACTTATAACTCTGTAAATGACGAATTTCTACTTTTGCCTTGGCGCGGAGAAAGAGCGTTCTATAGTTTTAATTCCAAGAATAGCACTCATAAACTATACACCGAATTAAGCGGTGGTTTTTTTGATGGTGCAGAATATGTAGGGAATACCTTACTGGTTACAAGCCAGCTTGATTCTGCAATTTACGCTTATGATGGGACTAATGAATCGCTAATAATTAAAACAGTTGGTAGTCCTGCTGATATTGGTATAGATACCAGAAGACACGTTCTTGGGGTTCCATACATCAACCTAAACAGAGTTGACTTCTGGAAACTCCCAATGAACTAATTTTTTTTAGGTGGTAATTATTTAATCACCCAAGTTTCAGGTCCTTCTAGCAACTCATCTAGATTTGCAGGACTCTGAGTATCTTTTACATGCTGAATTTGAGCATTTGCCTCAACATCGTAGCAAGGGCGATCAATAGCATAAAGCACACCAAAAGGGCGTGGGAAAGCAACTCCATCCCCATTTCTTGGATGCTCAAAGAAACGAGATAGTAAATGTGCTTTTGTAGCATCTTGCTCGTCATGAACCCATAAATCATCTTTCGTAAAATGATTGCCAAGTTCAACGACTTCAGGCATTAAGCCATTTAAGCGAACACCCTTTTCGCCGTCTTTACCAAAAACTAATGGTTGCCCATGTTCTAAATAAATTGCTTCTGTTGGACGAGTTTTCTTATCCGTGAACAACTCGAAAGCGCCGTCGTTGAATACAATACAATTTTGATAAATCTCCAGCATTGATGTCCCTTGGTGTTTATGACTTCTCAAAATCATTTCCTTGAGATGCTTTGGATCTCTATCCATCGCACGAGCTACAAAAGTTCCATCAGCGCCTAAACTTAACGCTAATGGGTTGAACGGGTGATCAATCGAACCATAAGGTGTAGATTTAAATACGGAACCTTCTGGTGTTGTTGGTGAATATTGGCCTTTTGTTAACCCATAAATCTGATTGTTAAACAATAGCATATTCACATTCATATTACGGCGTAATAACTGCACAAAATGGTTAGCACCGATAGATAGTGAATCTCCATCTCCAGTTATAATCCAAACGGTTAAATCTGGGCGAGATACTTTCAAGCCAGAAGCAATTGCAGGTGCACGGCCATGGATGGAGTGCATTCCAAACGTATCCATGTAATATGGAAAACGTGATGAACAGCCAATACCTGATATAAATACAATATCTTTCTTGGCAAGACCTAGTTCTGGCATCGCATTTTGAACCTGCTTCAAAATCGTATAATCTCCACAACCTGGACACCAACGTACATCTTGGTCAGAAGCAAAATCTTTGGAGGAATACGAAGGTAGAATATTCAAGTCAGCTTCGTTATTTGATACAAATTCGTCAATTAGAGTTTCAATAGACATAGTGGTAGCAATTTAAGAGTGAGCTGATACTTGATCAGATTCAATAACTTTGATGATATCGTCTTTAAGTTCGTGAACATTAAAAGGACGTCCTGAAACTCGGTTTATACCAACTGCATTCAGCATAAATTCAGAACGAACTAAGCGAACAAGTTGACCGTCGTTAATTTCAGGAACGATAATTTGTTTATAGCTTTTCAAAAGCTCGTGTAGATTTCTTGGAAAAGGACTTAGATAACGAACATGAATATGAGATACGTCTCTTCCCTCTTTTCTAAGTTGGTGAACCACCGTACGAAGCGTGCCATACGTTCCGCCCCATCCTAGTACAAGAACGCCTCCACCAACAGTACCTTGATCGATTTCCTGTTCAGGAATGTTAAAGGCAACTTTATCGCGCTTCCCTTTTCTAAGGTCAGTCATCTTTTGGTGATTGTCCGGATCGTAAGAAACGTTTCCAGTTTTGTCTTCTTTTTCTAGACCACCAACACGATGCTCAATTCCCTCAGTACCAGGAATAGCCCAACGTCGAACAAACCGATCGTCACGTTCATACGGCAAAAAAGCAGCATCCGTATCTTTTCGAGCTTTTTGGAACTCTATATTTATATCTGCTAACTCAGCACTAGTTGGGAATTTCCATGGCTCAGATCCATTAGCAATGTATCCATCCGATAGATACATCACAGGAATCATGTGCTCTAGAGAAATTCTAACCGCTTCAAATGCCATTTCAAAACAATCAGCGGGCGATGACGGAGCCACAATAACAAGAGGACTTTCTCCATTTCTTCCATAAAATGCCTGAAGCAAATCAGATTGTTCCGTTTTGGTTGGCATTCCTGTTGACGGCCCAGCTCTTTGAACATTCAAAATAACCAAAGGAAGCTCCAACATTACGGCAAGCCCAATAGCTTCACCTTTAAGCGCAATCCCAGGACCTGACGAGCTCGTTACGCCAATACTGCCACCAAACGATGCTCCAATTGCTGAAGAAACTGCCGCAATCTCATCTTCTGCTTGAAAAGTGGTAATCCCGTATTTCTTATACTTAGCTAACCCATGAAGAACATCCGAAGCGGGTGTAATAGGATATGAACCTAAAAACATAGGCAAGTTACTTTTTCTAGCTGCAGCAACAAGACCTAAAACAGTAGCTTCATTTCCAGTGATATTTCGGTATCGACCAGGTTTTAAGTCTGCCTGTTTTACTATAATTCTAGAACTGAAAATCTCTGCCGTTTCTCCGTAGAAATAACCAGCCTTCAACACTCTTATGTTTGCTTCTGATATTCCCGGAATTTTACCAAATTTCTTATTTAAGAAATCAACAGTAGAATCCATTGGACGATTGTACATCCAATAAAGCAAACCCAGAACGTACATGTTTTTGGTACGGTCCTCGTCTTTGTAAGAAAGGTTTAAATCTTTTACAGATTCTTTAACCATCTTGTTTACATCAATTTCAATCAGTTCGTAATCCGCTAATGAATTATCTTCTAACGGATTAACTCCTTCTGGATATTTAGCTAGATTTAAATTCTTTTTATCGAAACCAGCGGTATTAGCAATGATTATACCACCCCGTTTCAAAAGACTTAGATTAGCTTTAAGCGCGGCAGAGTTCATCACTACGAGAACGTCACACACGTCACCTGGTGTTAAAATTTCATGGCTACCGAACTTAAGTTGGAAAGAAGAAACACCAGGCACTGTACCTGCAGGTGCGCGGATTTCAGCAGGAAATTCTGGAAGGGTTCTTAAATCGTTACCAAGGAGAGCTGCTGTGTTGGTAAAAAGTGAGCCGGTTAATTGCATACCGTCTCCGGAGTCACCTGCAAAGCGAATGGTGACCTCCTCTCTAATCTGATCTTTGATGCTCATTAGGAGTAAATTATGTTAGGGCTAATTCGTTGTGTAAAATGTGTTTTTTTACTATCAAAAGAAAACCTTTGCTCGCCAATCACCAAAAAATAGATGGAACCGCTTCTATACTTTAATTCTAATATTTTAAAGTGGCACCATCCTCACAATCCTAAAAAAAACTCAATCTATCAGTCAAACATCTGCGAAACTTCCAGCATATTATCAGTTCGACTTGTTAGATATCTACGCGATTCAAGATATCGATTAAGGTTATACTCACTGAAATTTTCAGCGTTCGGATCTACACTATTTATCTGTACACGCGATGATGAGTGAATGTACTCATTGTTACCAATCCACATTCCAACATGCACCACACGTTGCGGCTTATCGGCTGTTGCAGGAACACCAAAAAACAATAAATCACCTGGCTCAAGATTTTCAAAGTTCTTAGTTAAATCTACATTTTCGCCAGCAGTAATTTGTTGAGATGCATCACGGGGGATAATATCACCATTCATCAAGTAAATAGTTTTTGTGAATCCACTGCAATCTACTCCTTTTGTAGAAGTTCCACCCCAAAGGTAAGGCACTCCCATTAACTCTTTACCTGTAGCAACTAAACTTTCTTGTGTTGCTTTCAAAGAAGTTCTCCAACGCTCAAATGGCTGTGCTTCGCTACGTAATACAAACCCTATTCTTCCATCTGGATATTTTACTTCATAGAAATTTCGTTGTGTGTCAACAAGTTGCAATACATTACCCATCACCAAGTCACCAATTTTTGGTGAGGTAGATTTTGCGCTTTCATAGCTAAAGCCATAATTAGATAGATAGATAATTTTATCGGCTTTTTTCCAACTATCTAATTCTTCTTTATTCATAAGTTTGATTCCACCTTGGTCAATCCAAGAAATATATTCATCTGGCGACTGCACAAGATACCAACCACCACTCTTCTTCAATACATTTAATGGCATTCCTAAAAGTGCTTGAGTTGCAAGTTCAGCCGAGTGGCGAGCATTAGAGCGCATATTAACTACAGAGTTATTGGCAACAGCGTAAATCTTATCACCTAACTCAGCAGACGGTAGGGTTTCAATTTCGTTTTCAAATGCAATCCCTGCTTTCTTAAGCGAGTCAACAAACAACTCCATTCCTTCAACCTTATCCGTCTCTCCAGTTAAAGTAATTGCACCATTTTTCTGTTCAGCTTTAACATTAAATACCGCAACTCTTTTATCAGGAGCGTATTTAGTTTTAAAAATAGTTGCAATTTCATTTGTTTTATCAACAGTTTGACCAGAGTTACACGCTAATAAAAGTACAGCAATAACAAGAGTTAGAGGGGATAAAAAATTCTTTTTCACAGTAAAAAAATTATTTTGATTTAGATTGTACTGAAACGTACTAAACTTTTCGGAAAGCCACACAATCTCCTTATCTTTACCGCCATGAAAAAAGTAGCATTTGAAACTCTAGGCTGTAAGCTCAACTTTTCTGAAACATCATCGATGCGCAGAGATTTTGAGATTGAAGGATTTGCATTGGGTGAATTCAATGAAGAAGCCGATATCTATATTATAAATACCTGCTCTGTTACCATGGATGCTAACAGCGCTTGTAGAAAAACCGTACGCCAAGCTTTACGCCGCAACCCAGAAGCTTTTGTAGCTGTTGTGGGATGTTACGCACAGCTTGAACCTGAAGAAATTGCTCTAATTGAAGGCGTAGATGTAGTTCTTGGCGCTAAAGATAAGTTTAAGCTCCTCGACCTTTTCGATGATTTTGTGAAACAGGAAAAAACCATCATTCATAACACCGATGTTAATGAAGCGGTTGATTTCCATAATGCATTTTCTTCCGATGATAGAACTCGAGCTTTTCTTAAAGTTCAAGATGGTTGTAACTATAAATGTGCGTTTTGCACCATTCCATTAGCACGTGGTGCAAGCCGAAGTCCAAAAATATCTACGGTTGTCAGAAATGCACAACAATTAGTTGAAGAAGGATTTCAAGAAATTATTATAACAGGCGTAAACTCTGGAGATTTTGGATACGGTACCGACGAGAACTTCTTTCAAATGCTTCAGGCTTTAGAACATGTAGACGGACTTGAGCGCTTACGAGTCTCTTCTATTGAACCGAACTTGCTCCACGAGGATATTATCCATTTTGCGGCAGAGTCAAAGAAATTGCAGCCTCACTTTCATCTTCCCTTACAAAGTGGATCCGATGAAATGTTGAAGACCATGCGTCGACGTTACAACTCAGACTTGTATAAAGGTCGTGTTGAGTTGATTCGTAAACTTATTCCGGATGCTTGTATTGGTGTGGATGTAATTACTGGCCATCCTGGTGAAACTGAAGAGCTTTTCCAAGAGTCATTCGATTTTATAAACTCACTCGATGTTTCTTATCTGCATGTGTTTACTTATTCAGAACGCCCAAACACTCATGCGCTTACTTTGAAGCCTATAGTTGATAAAGCCGAACGTAAAAAACGTACTCATAAACTTCGCCGACTTTCTGAAATCAAACGATTCGATTTTGATGCTCGGTTTGAAGGACAAACACGTCCTGTTTTGTTTGAAGAAGAGAACAAAGATGGCTTCATGCTTGGCTGGACTAATAATTACGTTCGTATAGCTACACCGTTCAATCCTCGATTAGTAAACTCCATTATTGATGTTGAAATTGGATCTCGCTCTAAAGATGGTTTCCATTTTGGAAAACTTCCTAACGAAGTTATTGACGAACAAAAAACTATACAGGAGCTTATCGGTTAATGTCAGATTCTTTTAGTCCCGACGAACTTATTGAACGCTCAATAAACCTTATTAAACAGCAGCGTGAGCTTTATGGTGATTTTTCAACTAAAATTGATGCTACCAAACCTGCTGAAGAACCAGTTATAAAATCAACTAAAGTTGAGGAGCCCTCTGTATCTTTTTCCGAAACAACTCAAGATACAGAACCTCAGTCGCCTCCTACCATTAAAGAAAAAACAGTTTCTATGCCTTCTAAATCAGATTTAATTGCTCAGTGCTCAACTCTAGATGAATTAAAAGCACTTTGTGAGAAAGAAGAAGTTCTTAGAACTGACTTAGAAGGAACTAACCTCGTTTTCGGTGTTGGTAACCCAAATGCTGATTTGTTGATTGTTGGTGAAGCTCCTGGAGCTAATGAGGATAAAATTGGTGAACCTTTTGTTGGTAGAGCTGGAAAATTGCTAGACCAAATTATGGAAGCAATTAACTTTACTCGCGATGATATCTATATAGCAAATATTCTAAAGCATCGTCCGCCGAATAACCGAGATCCAAAACCTGACGAGCGTAAACGCAGTCTCCCCTATCTACTACGCCAAATTGAACTCATTAATCCCAAATTAGTACTTTGTGTTGGGCGAATATCCGCAATTACGCTTTTAGGCAAAGACATGTCGTTAAAAGACATGCGTCAACAATTTCATGAGTTTCATGGTCGTGAATTA
>TARA_R110002096_G_scaffold66928_2_pt1 | contig 20506 bp, 25 predicted proteins | sample TARA_R110002096 | Tara Oceans TARA_R110002096 (sample SAMEA4397295) | marine metagenome | biome: Polar Biome; feature: [DCM] deep chlorophyll maximum layer (ENVO:01000326); material: water (ENVO:00002006), including particulate matter (ENVO:01000060) such as... | depth 35 m
CTGTTGATACAGCTACTGGAAGTAATTTAGTAGCACAAATAATGCAACAACAGGCTCTTGAAGATAATAGGAAAAGTAATTTAGATACGATAAGAACGTTAGGAAATGCTGGATACTTTGGTAAAGGGACTGCGTAATGGCTGAAATTAACCCATTAGCTTTTATTGGTCGTAGTAACGATCCTTCGTTAACAAAACGTACTACTGATGCTTCTGCTTCTAGTGATGCATTACAAAGAGGTCTTGCACAGATATCTTTACAAGGACAGAATGCTGATAGACTAGCTGGTATAAATAATGAGAGTCTTGAAAATCGAGGTTTAGCTTCACTTGGTTTAACTAATAGAGGTGATGGCGCAAAAGATTTAGCAGCTGGTTTAAATAGAATATCAACAGATGCAAGTAAGTTGTCTGGAGCGCAAACCTTTTCCAATCTAGGTTCTGGTGTTAAGGAGTTTGCTGGTGGTGGTTATCAAGTTGCACCAGAGTTTAATGCTGACGGAGACATATTACCACAAACTTTAGGAGACGTATCAAGTCTTGACAAAGTTTTGCAACGTATTACTCCTACTTCTGTAAGTGCTAGTGCTGCTGGTGTACCTGTACCTAAAGTCAAAAATGAAGCTGGAACAGTAATAACTAAACAAGTTAACACTGATGCCGAAACTGGTAAGCCCCTTAGTCCTATTATACCTACTAAGACAGTGACAACTGACAGTACTACTACAGAACAAAAGGGTGGAGCCAAGGCAACTAAGCTTGCTAATGCTATGCTTAATAAACTTATACTGCAATTACCTAATAACAAGATAAGTTTTACTATTGATCCGAAAACCAACGGCCCAAAGGAAGATGATGACTACATTTATGTTACAATTAGCGGTGTAGGCGAGAAGAGAATTAAAAAGAAGGGTAACTGATGGCTGAACTCATTCTTGAGGACATTCCAGACGATGACTCACTCGTCCTTGAAGATGTTCCAGAAAAAATTAAACCTAAACCAGAAACGATTAAGGTAGCACAGAATACATCTGATCCTTTTAAACAAGGATTAGCTGGAATAACTGATGCTATTTCTGGTGTTCCAGCGTTAGCAGGAATGATTGGTAGTGCTGGCGAAGCTACATATAATAAAATTACTGAAGGCCCAGATATTAATAAATCGTTTTCTACTTATTATGATCAAGCAGCAGCTGATGGATTTGATAAAACGTTATCGCAAGCTGGTGCTGGTATGCGTAGGTTTGTTAATGAAGGACTAGATATTGAAGAACCTGTATCTACTGAAGATCAAGCTGCTAGATTATTAACATCTATGATATTGCCTATTCCAGGCTCAACTTCAACTAGTCTTGCTAACAAAGCTGGGTCGTTTGTTCTTCCTTTAGTACGTAGAACTGCTGGTAAACCTTTACTTAAAGACAAAGGATTTGCTATTAGAGCTGGTGCTCAAATAGGAATAGGAACAGGCATTGATCAAGGAATACGAGCAAAATTTGATACACCATTAATGTTTTCAGAAGAAGCATTAGCTGGCGGTTATGTGCCAGTAGAAGATGTTCCTTCTGATTTAGTTATTGATCCTGATAACAAATCAGATGACTCATTAGAAGAAAGATTACGTGAAGCTGATCTTAAATCAGAACGAGAAGCTGAACATGAAGCAGCTATTAATACTTTACTTGTTTTGGGAGCTTCTCTTATAGCTGTTCCTGTTGCTTCTAGACAATATAAGAATCTTAAATCTAATTATGTGCAAGGAAAAGGTGGAGAATCTTCTAAGTTTTCCAAGTATGTCTTTGAAGACATAGTAGATAAATCATCTGCTCTACGTGATGGATTAGAAAAAGTAAACGCACCTTCTAAATTTACAAACAACGCTGTTCATAACAGCCATGCTAATACTTCTGATATTGCACAAGAATTTCTTAATACAGGTAAAGTTGCTGATATGACATTTGATTCAGGAGGTATTACTCCTAAATCTATTCATCAAATAGAGCAACAACGCACAGCATTGGGACCAGAACGTGCTGCTACGTTTGACGAAGCAATGAAAGCGTCTGTAGAACGTGTAGATATAGATAAACTAGCTCCGGGTGATCTGTTTCCGGGAAGAAGAACTAAATCTGAACTAGATAAAATTATTAAAAATGCTTGGTCTGATAAAGAAATCAAAACTTTGATGGAAGATTTTGGCGATCAGATGGAATACTTACTTCGTTATCAAAAACATGTTGGTATTATTGATGATGCTGGTATGGCTCTTTTTAGAAAGAATAATACTCTTCCAGCAATAGGTAATGCTCCTAAACGTGTAGCATACATGCCTACTTACGTGCCAAACGAATCAAAATTTCTAGCTCGTATGGCACAGAGATATTTTGGCATAGGTAACAAAGTTAAACGTGACACTAATTTACAAGCTGAAATGATGGCTCGTGATCCTAACATAAATCCTCAAACAGTGTTAAGTCCTATACAAGCAATAAAGCAATACACAGTTAGAACAATGGCTAATGCTCATGAACAAGCATTTAAGGGATCAGTATTAGATAGGTTATCTAGTGTTAGACTGGCTCCGTTAACTGGTGTTACAACAAGAGTTAAATCTGGAGCAAGAGAAGCTGCTACAGCAAGGAAGACTACGTATATTGGAGAAGTAGAAAACCTTGAAGTACCTCCTACAGATTATAAAATTACTTTATTAAAAGGTGACAAGGCTTCCAAAAAGTTTAAGACAGATAACTTAGCTGGTTTGCAACAAGCTAATCCTGGTGAAATTGTTACTGCACAAATTAACGGTAAGTTACGTGTCTATCATGTTCCAGATAGAGGTCTTCGTGCTGCTATAGATTTGAATCCACAGCTTACTAACTTTGAAAAAGTGGCTTCTAATTGGAAAAATCTTTTTACTATGGGTACTACTGGTAAATTATCTTTGTTTGCGCCTTTTTCTCATGCATTTTCTGCTCAACAAATAGCACTGAATACTGCTGCTGCAAATAGAAGTGTTTTGTCTGGTGTTGCATCTGTTGGTAGATCACTTAAAGGTACTGTTCAGTTAGGGATAGCTAACGGAGCTAAAGATATTGCTGATTATATGTCTAAGAGAATAGGCAGACATCTTGCAGAAGGTAATACTCCCCAAAAATTGATAGAAAGACAGCAAAAACTTGAACGCTATTATACTGAAACTATGCTTCACAAAGTTAGAGTAGCATCTGGTCGCACACAAACTGGTGTAGGTAATGTAGGCAAAGGTTCTACTGAAGAAGTCTTAGAAGTATATGGTAGAAATATTAAAGATCATATTGGTAAAGATCAAATAGGATTGTTTGGAAATTTATGGGACAGTTGGAACAATGCTTGGCATGAAGGACCAGCTTACGGTGCTATGTTAAAACACATAGGCGACAACACAAAAGCTGGTAAAGTACTATCACCACAAATAATACGTGATGCAGTAGATATTAGTAAAGACTTAGCTGGTGACATGAGAAGAGTTGGAGCATCTGGATTTGCTCGTAAATTTAATGCCGCAGTACCATTTTCTGCTGCTATGATTCAATCATGGAACAGTATAGGTAAAGCAGCTAGAGCTAATCCTGCTGGCTTTTTAGCTGGAGCTACTGCATTAATAGGTGCTCCTACTATTGGTGAATTAGTTTGGAACAGTACTTTAGATCAAACTGTAAAGTTCCCTGATCCTGATCCAACTAGTAAAAGAGAATGGACATATGAAGACTATTATTGGAATGGGTTTACGACACAACAACGTGCTGATAATTTTATTTATATGATGCCTGGTGTTCCTCCTTGGGAAGCTATTACTGTACCAGTATCTCCTGAATGGGGACTGTTTCGTAGTGTTGTAATGGATAGTATTGATTCTATTTTTCATCTATCAGCAGTAGGAAACATGGGGAAATTCTACGATCAGATTTCAGTTGACCAAGCTAAGACTAATCGTAGTCAAGTACTGCAATCTATGGCTCGTGTTTTAGATGTACCTTTGCCGCCACTACTTGCAGCTGGTGTATCTGCTGTAGGTGGTGGAGTAAAGTTAGGATTGTCTTCTAAAATTAGTACTGATCCTGACGATCCTGGAGCAGGATTTAGTTTGGTTCGTAACATTCCTATGGGACGAGGAGAACGTGTAACTAGGATGGGAGGTAAAACTAAATTTGCTGAAGGTTATTTAGACACTACTGTATCAGCAATTATACAAGATATTTTTGGTGCAGCAGGAGCTGCATACGTTAAAACAGCAGAAGCATTTATGTCTGGTGTTACTCGGTCTGGTGAAGGCTTATCAACAACTTTATCTAACCTTCCTGACACATTAGGAACAGGTCTAGCAAATGTTGGCGGAGCCTTTGTTGAAGAGGCAAAACGTCAAAGTCGTTATGGTGCAATTTTATGGGGAAAGTCGTTACATCCTAATGCATCAATGGACGAAATTACATCATCTCTTATTGCAAGAAAAACTGCACTTACTAGATTGTCTACTATGGATTTGAATGCTTATATTGGTGCTGGAGTTGTTTATTCTGATGGTACACCTATACAGGGCGACACTGTTATAGCACCAGATGATCCAATAAACTTACAGTTAGCTACTTCTGCTAAACCTATTTTATCTGATCTTAATTTATACAAAGATAAAGAAGCTACAATAAAGAAAGATCTTGACACTATACCTAACGCCAGAAATCTAGGTACTTACAAGGAACGTCAAGATAAAATTGACGCTAAGACGTTGGAGTTACAAACTCTTCGCGCACAACAATTAGCAACTATTAATCATTATGAAAATTATTTATCTGAAGTTCTTACTGATACATATGGCCGTGAAATTGTGATAGACTTTTCTAAATTTAAACCTCGTCCTGATTTTAGTGAAGGTTCAATTTTCCAAGTACTTCAGAAGTAACTCCAAACTTCTCAATGTCTTTGGTAGCTCTATACATTTCGCCACGTTTCATCTTAAAGATTTGAGCCATCCCGCATTCATGCATGATGTTCATTAGTAAACGTAACTCAGATGCATCTATATACCTAGCCATCTTACGATGCAGATCACTATGTTTAATGCCATCAGTACCAACTGATATTAAAACTTCACGGACTTTCGCCACGGCTCCTCCAAGTCTAGCTTTAGTTGATAAGTTTCCTCCGAACAATCCATTAGCTCTAAACTTAATGTTGTCGATAATTTGTATCCCTTTGTTGATGTGGTTGTTTTGTAACTCAAAGGTTCCGTCGTTAATTGCGAGGCATCCAGCAAGTCGTAACACATGATCATCTTCTCTAGCCTCGAAGCTAGATTGGAATGGGTCGGCATGAGTTGCTCTATTGTTGTACCACTTACGGAACTTGTCGAGTCCCCCTTTCGAGATTCCAAGTACTCCATTTGCTGTGGCGTTAGCGATACTTTCATTGAATGTTTTGACCAATCGTAATCGATCTCCGTTGGCTCTGTTTTCGGGCCACGCGATTGCTCTCTTTCTAGTATCGTCAACAACGAAGATAACTCTACTAGTAAAGCCTCCCTCGATGACGGTTGGGTTAATTGCTGTAACCAGCCAAGCCGGAGTTGAAGCTGAGATGAAGTTAACATAGACATTTTTTTGTATTATCTCCCCTGATTTAAGTGTTCCTGGTGAACGTCTTTCTTTTGGACAATCATATAAGTCTGTTAGCAGTCCCGGCATACCAGCTAAGTATCCTTCTTTACCAAGAATTGTGACGAGTTCAGACACTGCAAAGTTTGTTCGAGCACCGCCACTTTCTCTGCTGGATTCATGTAAGAGAAGTTCAAGACTTTCTGGGCTAGTTCTTCCGGTAAGTGTTTGCCCATACCCACTAACAATATTTCGTATGCTACTAATAGCTGTAGACTTTCTCGTAGTCCCACTTTCAGCAGCCAGAATAATATACCAATTACAATGAACTGGACTATTAGGGCGATCCACAAATACGTCACGACCAACTCCTACTCCTATTGCCCAGAGCGCACACCAAAAATCGTATGACTCTGCTGTTTCTACTACAGACATGTACTCCATGTACTGTCCAATGAAAGATTCTTTTGGTACTAGTTTCTTATAGTTCATCATCCCAGTTGACCCAGGATTCCTTTATTGCCTGTAATGTTGACCATCTGTGTATTCCTTTTTCATCTGGTACTGATTGTTTGAAGTCTGTAAGGATAACTACTTCTTGTCCACGTATAAGAATGGGAGATTCAGCATGACGTTTCATAACTTGTTGTACAGTAGTAGCATCTTCGGGACGATGTATTGCAATGAGCGCATCATGTACATTAAGTAACATACGAGCATCACTAGGCCATTCGGGATCATCGTGACATTGGTATATAACTGATGAAACTTTGTCTCCGATGGTTGACTGTGGACGGAAAGCAATAACACTATCGAAGCTATCTTCTGTTAATCTTTCTAACCAGATCATTCGTCTACCTAGTGGAGTAAACAAAGTCTTATGCTCTCGTACATCTTTGATTGTATTAGACCATCCTATTTGTATTTCAGGGAATGCTCGATGATAACTAGCGTATGCTTCGTATGCTTGTTGCATAGGAATACCACATACTTCTGCTAACTTAGGAGCTTGCATTCTATAGTTGAGTCCGTGCACACATCTCTTACCAAGGTATCGCATGGTAGGATTGTCGTCTTTGTCTCTGTCAAAAGAGGGAACCTCATTGTAATCTACTTTGAATATAGCTGCGGCATTAAGACGATGCACATCGTAACCATCTTCTGTCTCAGCTTTGATGAAGTTTTCTATTAGTGCTTTTACATTCCATAGGTATGCTACTACTTTTGCTTCTGCTTGTCGTAAGTCAAAGTAACTAAGCATGTAACCATCGTCTGCTATGAACATAGGATACGCACGATGTGGTTGGTTCTGTAAGTTCATGCCGCTGCCCCATAATACTTTGGACGAACTTAATCTGCCTGGAGCTGACTGCACACCGAACTGTTTATATTCACATCTGATTCTTTTATCTTCGTCTACTTTCATAGTTGCATAAGTCCCATAGAATTTATGCTCTCGTAAGTAGTCATCTATAACAACAAGCAATGCTTTTTGCTCTGGCGTTGTCTTTGGATTGTCATGCATACGTTGTCTGTTGTCTTTGTTAGTACTGCTGCCTCTACCTACTAGACCTAAGTAACTAAAGAACAATTCTTTTAATTGGTTTGGTGACTTTGGATTAGGTTTGAAGTCCATGTCGCCTGTTAGTTGATGTACTTTGTGATGGAAATCTATTAGCTTTTCTTCGAGATCATTCTTAAGACTGTCTGCAATTGAATCTTTAAGTGTAATGTCTGCAAGTACACCGCCGACTTGCATTGCAATAAGGTGGCCTTGTAATCTTTGAACATGGTTGAAATAAAAGTCATCAAGCCTTTGTTGTTTGAGTTCCTTAAGTAATCGAGCGTGTACGGCCCAAGTAATACAACAGTCTTTGAGGTTATATTCCCAGAACTGGTCGATATTCCCACCTTCTCGCCATGTCTTACCTTCGTCTTTGTAATACGGATGGTCTGTATATTGTGCAGTGAGGTAGCCCAAGTTATGCGGAAGCCTTGGGTACAACGTGTGGTGTGCAAGTAACGTGTCGAACCAAATTGAAGATACATTTATACGATCCTTAAACCACAACCATCCCATATCAAATGAACCGTTTTGTGCTATAAATTTGTTATCTTTATTACGAAAGAACTTTTGGATTCTATCACGTAATATTCTTTCTTGCTCAAGACTGTATCTATTGGTACGGCTGTCTCTGAAGTTAATACAGATGCCTGTGTATGGGTTGTTAGCGAATCCAATACAGGCTGTTTCGTTTGCAATAACTTCAATGTCAAATGCAATTGGTTCATCACTGTCATCAAGCTCTGTGATATATCGCATAGCGTCATCGAAGCTTGGATTAATTGTTCCGTCAACAACATGTTTTGTGAATGTTCCATCTATTACTCTCTTAAGTTTGTGGACATCTAACCTAAACATAGGCTCCATAGTTAAGTTACGTTGGATATGTGCAGGATTGTTGGTGCATATTACTTTGACAGTTCTTCTTTCTCTACCTACAACACAGTCGAACACACTGCCACGCCATTTAGTAATACCTGTGTCATTTGTAAGTGCATGTAAAGCAAAGCTACCAAGAGCTAATATATATTTAAGGTTGGGTAACTGATCTAACTCCCAATCAAGCAGCCCTTCCCAATGCTCTAACTCTATACTTTTGACTGGGTTTTTGGAGTCAGCTTTCATGCCAAACGTTACTTGCTTCTTAACTACGTTAGTAACGTAACAATCTTTTCTTGTTATATCGTAGCCACGTAATACATCCCAAAGTAAACGACCTGATCCTCCGACCATTGGCATCTTTTGATTGGCTTCTTGTTCTCCGGGTGCTTCACCTATGATTGCTATCTCTGCTTTTAAGTTACCGGCTCCTAAACAATTTATAGATAAACTACATGCCTTTGCACGAGTAGTGAACTCACGCATCAACTCCCCTTCACTTAGCATTCTTATTTCCTAACATAAATTCTAGTACGGCTAATGCATTCCATGCCTCATGTGCTGCATGTAGTAGTCCCGATTCGGGATCATGTAACTCAGTAACACCATCTAACATGTGTCTAACTTTTGCGTTACTGTAACGAGGAATAGGATCACGGACTGAAGCCCAACCATTAGGTGAATACTTCTTAGCACCATAAGTTGTGACTTCAGCTACAGCTTTGAGTGCTTTACTGAAACCATACATCATTAGATATGGCTGCATTTTTCCGTCATCTAACTTGGCTCCAGATTCGTGTTGTCCCTTACCGTTAGGGTCTTTCTCCATTATGTATCTCCCTTTTTATACAGGCTTAGATCAATGGATCGCGCATCAGTGATGAGAGTTACATGGGTCCGTGCTCTACTAATAGCAGTGTACAAGTTCTTTCTATTAAGTAAGTACGAGCGTGACTTATTCATTATGTAACACACCTTATTGTACTCAGACCCTTGTGACTTATGTGTAGTAATGACATAGGCCAAGTCTAAATCCTTTTGGGGGTTCATAAAGTAAGTGCCATGCTTGCCTTCCATCTCTAATGACACAGGAATATCGATATCTTTATCACCAAAGTCTACGATGATGCCGCCTTCTGGTGTAAAGCTTTTAACTATTCCTGTTTCTCCATTGAACACATCGAGGGCATAGTTATTAACTGTGAATATAACTTTGTCCCCTTCGTAGATTCTTTGCTCTTCTATCTTTACCCACTTATGTCTTTCAACAATGGTGTATGGTTTAGCTGCTGGTTGTAACAACTGTTGGATAGCAGAGTTCATTGCTTCACAACCAACCCATCCAACCTTAGTAGGTGATATGATTTGATTGTCTGTTGATCCGTAATCAATTTCGTTAGCTAAGTTATCTTGTATAAAGTCGAGCACTTCTTGTACTGGCTCGTTGGTAATCTTAATAGCAAAGTCTTCTGTTCTTCGTGGCATACTACCAGCAATGATACGTTGTCCATTACTGATGATGTTGCTGTCTCCTGCTTGTCTATGAATAGTATTTAGTCTGATGCCATCGAACTTGTCTAACATTTTGAGAAAGGACGATGGTTCTGATTGGATTCTTTTGTTAGATTCTATTGGTTGTAGTTGATTAGCATCACCGAACATACGAATGACACCACCATTAGGCATAGCGTCAAGAAGATTACGATGCACTTCGACACTAACCATAGCATACTCATCACACAGTATAACTTTGTAACCTATAGGATTAGTTCTATCTTTTTTGGGATCAGTAGATACTAGCATCTTGCCTGTATCTGCATCACGTTCGCCTGGATGAGGATATTCTAACAGTCTGTGAATAGTAACTGCTTGGATACCTGTAGCTTCTGTAATACGTTTTGCTGCTTTGCCAGTAGGCGCACAAAGAACAACTTCACGCCCTTGTCTATACAAGTGCCGATAGACGTTTTGTAAAATAGTAGTCTTACCAGTACCAGCAGCCCCTGTAACAGCCACAATTCGTTTTGATAAATCATTACACACATTAATGGCTTCAATTTGTGTAACATCTAATTGAAAGTCTTCCTCATCTTGTATCTTTGCCAATGCATTCATCCTCGTCATCTCCTACCGACATGCTAGTAGACAGTGATTCTCTATGTGCCTTTAATTGTTTGGCTACATGGACAGCGCACCATCTAGTGAACATGGCTAATGTTATACCAAGGGAGTAAGCTTCGTGTGCAATAGCGTCATACTCTGCATTAGTACAACGTACACGTAAATTTCCTCCACGATTACCTGTGGAATTGGGACCGAAGCCGTGTGGTATTTCATTTGGTGTTGTTATTGTTATTTTTAGTGGAGGTTCGTAAGACATTAGGACGTACCCTGTGTGATATAGAAATTACATTATTTATTCTGTGACAATAAGAATGATTATTGAAAGTGATGTTTATTCCGCAATGAATACAATATTCTGACACTAAGTTATATTCGTGTTTGTTTTTATTAGATGTATTCATATCATATATACCTTTGTGTGTCAAGTATTATATGGCACACAGAGAAAATTCCCTAACCAATTAAGGCTAGGGAACTATTTTCTGCATCGAGTATTAGAGTGAGATACGTTTATAGAAGCTGCCGTTTGGTAAAGTTCCAGCATCTAATGCATTTAGCACAGCATCAGCATCTTTTTCTACTTGATGTATGGTAACATTTTCTTTGGTAACGTTAATTGTTTTGCCTTCATTGTCTTGTATAGACATGATGACGTAGATAGGTTTTACAGTACGAGTAGCTTTAGGCTTAACAGTCGTAGATTCGACCATTTTATATTCCCCTTCGTTAAATAGGAGTGAGGGTATCAATACGAAACAACTGTACTGACACCCTCACAATTACTTATGCAGTTTGGACACGATTAATAACTGCACGAGTTACACCTTCATAGGTGTCATGTTCTACTTCGAGAGCAGCTTCCATTCCAACCCATTCGGTCACATCAATCTTCTTAGAAAGGGGTGCACCAATGGCTTCGATAAAACGCTTTGCACCATAACGTGCTTGTGGATTATCTTCTAGGCCACAACGACGATATACTAATGTGATACCGTCATCGTTGCCATCTTTGTAGTCGGCTGGAAATTGATCGGCTCCAATGTGGAACGCTACAGCAGCATACATAGTGCCACGCTGAGATTCTTTAACCTCTGCGTTACGAATGACACCTACATACTTCCCGCCTGGAAGTGGCTCTGGAGCATCTTGCTTATTAAGATCGACACTAAACTCAACGATAGAACTCATTTCGTCTGACATATTATTTTCCTTTGTGGTTGGTTGTGTGCTGATTGCACTGGTTTGTGGAACTGGAGATTATATTTATATTTCAACTACTTGTACAGCCCCATAATATAGTAGTTGTTTGTTGTTCGACACACTATATATTGTGTGTGTGTCAAGGTAGGTTGATCTTTTTACCATCATTGTCTACCCATCGTGTATACCAATCTGCTATTCCTTCTCCTTTCCATTCTTCGGGACTGAACTTCCAAATAAAGTCTGTATCTCCATCTTGTTTGAACATACGAGACTTCATTGGTTTTTTCATACGGTTAGCACGGATGGTAATCTTACGTTCCTTACCTGTGTCTTCCATATGCCAAACTTCGGAAAGTTTGATTGGTATTTCTGATTGCATTTTACCACCGACTAAGATGCTAACGGTCATTGCGCCAGTCATCTCATCTTTGGATGGTGCGTCTTCGTGAGCGATAAAGATGCAATGTTTATTGAGTGCTCCAGTTGTTCTAATGACTGACATAATTCCTTGCATTGTATAACTGTTACGTCTGCCATAGCCCTGCAACGTGGGTAATTCCATACTAGCTCCACGTACTTCTGATACTGCATGTTTAAGTGCCATCTCATTAAACGAAGTGATTGAATCAAATACCACTGTTTTAATGTCAGGATGGTCATCGAGAACTTGTTTAATACCGCCAGCGTTTTCATGTTTAAATGTCACCACTTTGTTAGGGTTTTCCATACTAAAGTCTGCTATGTGGATATCTTCTTGATCCATAAGGGACGAAGTACCATCAGGGTCAAAGTTAATCCATAAGATAGGTCTAGGCGCAGTAGCAGCTATGGTAGTTTTACCACAACCACTTGGTCCCCATATAACCATAGACATACGGGTAACTTGTGTCTTAGGTGTAGTAACTTCTATAGTACCTAATGTAATCTTTGGTTTGTCAGGCATGGTTACTCCTTTGTGTGCGGCACCCATTGTGCGCCATGTTGGCTTTCATATTCTACTAATGCATTCATAATTAATTTGGCTGATGTCTCACTGGCTGTACGAGCCATTGCTGTATACTTGTTATCTTGATTTACTAGACATCTTCCTACCGTATAATCACAGCCAGCCATTTTTACCACGATGTACTTATATTTTTTCATGTAGCTAATACATCCCATTCATCTACGACCATTTCTTTAATGATACTTTCTTTCTCTTCTACTGAGTCAGATGCACAAAAAGGTAAGAAACTACAGCTACGGAAATAACGGTTACAACTGTGAGTATACATTGGGGCATCAACTACATGATCCCGATACTCTTGTTCCATTAGTACTGATGTTGCAAACCATCCTGCCCATTTCTCAAACATGATAGGCTTACGGTTTACTTGTTCTTTACGTATACCTTCATTGGGATTCTTACCAATAGGTATACGCATTCCTGATACAATAGCGTATGTACATGGAAGCTCAGTAAATGTTTGCGCTGCTATACAATAGCCAGTTATTTGATTAGACAGAATCCATTGGGCTAACCAAGAGTCATCTAATCGTGCGCCTGTTTTGTTTTCTTCTATGAGTAATGCATTGTTCTTCTTAGGATCAACGTGTAAGCCATCTAGTTTACCAGTGAAGCGTACTTGTAGTGTACTAACTTCTCCTTCAACTATTGATCTTCCATAATCAGTTTCGAGAATGTATGATTCTTTTGTTGAATACTCTATATCAACTACTATATCGAATGGTATTTCTATTCCGATATCAGTCTTAGGGTCTAATGGGTCACGTATCCAGATGGGGTAACGTTCCATGTCAATAGAATCAACGTATGCAATTAAGGATTCACTGATGTTTGAGATGGTTCGTCTGTTGTCTGATATATCATCGTAGAACTCAGTCGATTCGAGAGCTTCGATGGCGAAGTTGATACAATTAGTTCTATGTGTTGCGCTCTCGGAAAGCACATTGAACATACGATCAAAGCGACCATTTGGAAAAAGGATTTTACCATGATATGTCGCGTTCTCGTGTTGTATCGGTGTCTTGCATTGGAAGTATTTATACTGATACCAGCGAACAGCCGCAAAAGCTTCATGCGATGCTGATCCAGCTTCCAACGCCATTGACCTGGCTGAAGATGGCATTGACTTGTGATGCGAATAACGAAGGATACCCCACGTAGGACAAGTATTAATCGCAGATAGTTTAGTGTGATCATAGGGTTTGAGATTAGCATCATCATTTGTTGCCATCCTTGTAGCTAGACTTATGAGTTTGAACATGTCGTCTCCTATACTGTTGGACCATCTGTTGGATCACCTTCGATGCTTTTCATTTGATCTAATGCACCTTTCATATTTCCTGCTATAGTCATAACACTACCAATCATTTCACAGATACGATCATAGCCTTGTGCTACTACTAGCAACTGTTCGCGTTGCACTGATTGTGTTTCAGCAAGAGCTTCAATAACTCGTGACACATCAGCGTCAACTTTACCTTGCAGTAATGTCCGTACTTCTTGTGCTTTCATTGTTGTTCTATCTCCAACTCTAGTGTGCGAAGCTTACGTGATCGTGCTTCGAGGGTTAGTATTGCTTTGTCTACTCGTGCTAAATCTTTCTCAAACATTTCTAATGCTTTCTCCCATTGTTGTTCGAGCTTTTCTTTACGTGCTTCATTTTGCATGAGTGATAGTTCTTCGTATATCTTGACTGGCTTGAGTCGTCTGTCTCTAATACCCTCTAACAATAGCTCACGTTCTTCTACTGTCATTTGTTCTAAGTCTGCTAACGCAATAGGGGTGTCATTCTTCATCAATCATCTGCCTCTATTATGTAGTACGTGTTACCTTTCTTAGGTTTATTGGCGTTGCTACACGCCTTATCAACGATAGCTTTTTCCACACCAAGACAAGCTAACTGAGTTAGTACGTCAGTCAGTGACGTTGTATTACCATCTTTGTTTTGACGCTTAGAGAATTTAATGCCATCAGCATGGTATAAAGTTTTAGTCTCACCAGCTATACCTTTATAATCAACGCCCATTCCTGCTAGTGCTAGGTCAAGTCCTTTCTTGGACTCATCAAATTCTTTCTTGATGTATGAATGTTGTGCAGCTAACAGCTCATGTTTTATTAGTCTTGTATGCATGTCATATGCATCTTCAGTATCTTTGTTACTGCTATCAGTACTTGTGTAATCTTCTGCAAGTTTTGATACTATCCTTTTATTGTCGAATGATATTAAGGATAAGCTGTCGGCAAGAGCTATTGTCACATCTCTTTTCTTCATTACTTTACCTCCCTATATAATGGAATACATAGTGGCTTGAGTCCTTTATTCTCTTTGTATCTATCAAGTGCTACTTGTGCTGACTTGAACATGTTAGATGATACGATCCAGGCTTCGTAACCAATGCGACACTTAAATGCTACATCAATCTCATCTCTATTAGTTGTGCCTGATATTTCTAGTTCAATGTTCTCGCCATCAAGATTATTAGTTAAGAATTGCACAGCTTGTACGTACATCATAGAGATGTCTTCGTGAATAGATTCCATTGTCTTGTCAGTTGTATTAGGTTCCATAGGCTTAGACTCCTGTATAGATTGATCATCTGTTACTAATTCATAGTCACTTGGGTCAACGTAAGTATATTTATGTTCTTGTCCTTTAATTTTTTCTAGTTCGACATGAACTGATTCTGAGCTATACTCCATGTCTACAAGTACACACACAATTTCTCCGTCACCTTCTTCAGTGATACGGCGAATAAGATCACCTTGCTTAAACAGCTTACTCATTTTATTCTCCCCTTTCATGTTGGGCTTATGCAGCCAGAGCAATAAACTCCTCTGAGTTTTGCCAGCCACGTACTTGTTGTTCTCTATTCATTAGTGTTGTTGCTTTATGGTCTGTTCCAGTTTCTCGTACAGCAAATTGTCCTGCATCACTTGTCGCGTAATACGTAGCTGCTGAATACAATGCCCACACAGTACGTCCGTGTGATTGGCATTCGATGGTAAATTGTCTCATAAGTTGTTGCACTCTTCGCTCAGATATATTGGGCATGGCCTCGAAACATTCTTTTGCTTGGTCATTGTTAATCTCTTTGCCAACCCAATCTTTCCATTGATCAGCTTGTTTATAGAATATGTCAATGGAATTTCGTAGCTTGTCAGTTAGTTTAGGCACAGTTAGTCCTGATGTATGACGTTTTACCATCATATCATATGATCCTGTGACCATTCCATTTGAACAGAAGAAGTCGATAGCACCGTGGTAAAATTTGAAACTGGATGAGCCATCATACCCATTAATAAGGATAGCTCGAAAGGCGACATCTGATTGTCGTGATCCGATATCAGCTCTGATATTGGGGAAGATGTAATCTCTGATACTAGTACCTCCCATGTATGATATGGAGTCTCGTCTTTGCACATTTTTAAGCTCCTCATGGGATAATGTATCCATGAAGGTCTGCTCTACTCCTTCACACAGTTCTTTATTCTTGAGTAATTTATAGTTCTTTCCTACTAAACCTATTGATATTGGTTCATCGTGCCATTGTCTGACAATATGTTTATGGTTTGGGTCTTCGTAATATGCAGCTACACCTTTAAAGTAAGCGGGACGTTCCCATACATCGAAGTATAAGTCTGATTCGTCACTAAATACTGGAGGTTTTGTAAATTCTGCTGTTAACGCAGCTGGTAACGTGATGATGTTATTCATAACCTTATCTCCTTTATTGGACACATAAGAAAGTTTTTACCACCGTAATATGTGTGTGACAACACAAAAAGAACCCCACACTGGGGGCAGTGCAGGGTTTAGTATGTTCACAAAGGACTGTATGTTCACAGGGAAAAATACATCAAAGTTAGGATGCATTAGTTAAACATATATGTCAATCCTTTTTGTTTCGTTCTGTTGTAATTGCGGATATGGCTTCTCTAGAAAGTCCATATAAGTCAGCAATAGTTTGTTGAGTGCTTCCATTTTGATATAGTTTACGGATAGCGCGAGCAACTGTCTTTGGTACTCCATGTCTATCCCTCCCTTTCATATCATCCATGTTATCTTGATGTGATCCCCATTTTAAATGATGAGGACTACAACAAATAGGATTATCGCAATTGTGCCTAGCAACCATGCCTTTCTTTTGTTTAACGCCCGTAAAGCTTTCAAGGACAATGACGTATGATGGACGGCGTTTCCCATCAATAGTAAAGTAAGGTCGTCCGTCTTTTTCATTTACATTTCCTTTCCATTCCCAACAGTCGTGATTTCCACACATGTTAATGTGTTTAAATACATCTTGTGGTTTGTTTTTAATTGGCATGATCTTATTCCTTTAGATCAAATACTGATTCAGTGCCATCTTCGTGCAATGTAATACGTTGAATAGTTCCGTCATTATTTAGTGATATATATGTACCTAATGACCAATCGCCATTAGCTGTCAGCCATATTATCCATGCTTCATTAGATGAGTACTCTACTCGTAACTGTCTGATTGGTGATTGTAAAGCTACACGTTGTGGAATATGCATATTTATATCCTTAAGGCTAAGACAAGGCACGAAATACCATTACAAATAAAAATGGACGATCAGTATTTCTACTGATCGCCCTATCAAATCACGGTTGTTCAAGTTTCCTCTACTACCGTAACCTAATTTAAGTATTAATAGTTAGTGGCTTTTTATTAGTTTGCCCATTACACCTGGAATAAACTTAGTCAGCGTTCTCAGGAGTGCTTCCTAGATAAATCTAGGCTCTTTCAAGCTGGATTCGGCTACTTAGCTGATACCACTAGTATCGAGGATAAGGTTTTGCAGCGTCGATCACTCACCTTATAACTTTATCTGATGCTACGCCATCAGTTCCAGTGTTAGCTTTACTGGCCTCAACCTGTAGATTTTTGTCTAGCCTCACGATTAGATGCTGACTTAGCTTTGATACCTGAGTATGTAAGCTGTTGCAAGTCCATACTAATCTCGTCATGTGCTTTGAGTCGAGTTACGAATAGAATAGCAGCAGTACGCATCCTTACTTGTAACTCACCTATGAATGTTTGTTGGTCATCAAGTTGTTGATCGAATGATATCTCATCATTAACGTGTGGATCATCTTCATTAGCAGTTCCAAACCAACTATCAATGGTATAACTCTCTCCGATTATACCTTTACTAGCCATTCGCGCAGCTCTGGATTGTGCATTAGGTAATAGTGTGCCGCCTAGATATTCAAGCTGACGTTCCATTGCGCCAGCTGATCCGAAGTGATCCTGTCGAGCTAGCCAAGGATCATCACATATAACATTAGTCAATTCGATAATGTCATTAGCTTTGATATACTCTTCGTCATCTTTGGTAACAACTAATTCATTTAGGTATGTGTTTAGATTGAACATGTTATTTTCCTTTGTGTATGTATTTATGTTTGAAGTCATCTATTGTTTGTTCATTGTGTGATTTACGATGATCTCTGCCATCTTGTTCAGTTTCTAATTGTTCTTGATTGGTTGGTGGTCTACATGGAAAAGTTAAGCTACGTGCTTGTAATTCGTGACGTAACCATGAAGGCATATCACTGAAACCTTGCTCATCATACTCATATAGTTCCATTACTATTTCTTCGTCAGTCATGTATGGCATAAGTTGTGACATAATGATTCCTTATTTTTCCAAAACAACAAGCAGCTTTTACCACCCAAACCAAACCCTTATTCAGTTTGAGCATTGTAGTTACTCGCTGCTATCTGTGAGTATGCTGACTTAAGCCTGACTAACTCACGTTGTAAACATGTCCATGTATTTTCAGGAGTTTTATTGATCCATAATGGTCTTACTGTGTCTGTGCTAATAATCTTCTCGCATTCTTTAATGCTGGCTGTGACACCTTTGATGCGACTAAGAACTCTATCTGATTGAAACATGCTAACTCCTATCTTGAAAGGTTGAGTGAATCATAGGAACGAAGAACAATACAAAGCCAGAGATCATCAATATAAAGCTCATAGCTGTTGTTATGTTGCGTGGCTCGATTAGAAATAAAACACTGAGAATCATTAATATAATTCCCAATGCCATGAAACAGAATGTGTCTATTGTATCCATTTTCTAACTCCTAATTAACTTCTTAAACAAGTACACAGCACACACCGGACAGACGACGAAGATGTATGCACTGACACCAATTACTGCTACATAATCATACCATAACATATTGTTACTCCTACTTATTATACCCTAACTGTTGAGGTTACTACATACCTACGTGATAGTATGTAATTGTTAAGTCTTTGTAATGACTAGTTATTAGTTATTCATGGAAGTTGGATTGTTATGCCCCACTAACACACCTTAATTGACGTTTAAGTATTGTTAATGGCACACTAACTGTTATAATTGACACACAAGACCTAAGACAAGGCTGTAAGTACCAACTAAGAAGCTAGAGCTGGCAACTAATGTTACCAGCTCTAACTATTACTTACGTCTAAACATCTTCGGTAGTTCTAACTGTTCGTTGTGTTGTCGTCTTGTTAATTCAGCTATCAACTCCTGCTTGAACTGAAGAGGTTGATAGGGTGAACCGATAGCAACCCTGAGGTCACTATCGGTGTAGTCTTCGATGCGATGTTGCATACTAGATGGTGAAGTTAACGTGTTGGAAGAGTTTAGTCTGCTCTCCAGTGGAAGGATCAGTAACGTTGTAGTTAAGATTACCAAGCTCCCAGTTATCGCCCTTGACGGTACGAAACTTCTCTCCAGCTGCAACTGCTTGAGCTTCAGTCCACTCAAACTTCTTACCAGTCTTAGGATTCTTAGCGACATACTCTGCGCCACTGTTGCCATTGGCAAACATAACAGCAAAGGTGAATCCGTGGTCGCGATTCCAAGTTACGATCTTCATAGTGAGGTACTCCTTAAGTTGAGATTAAGTTGCGTAGAAGAAAGTAAATCTTTCTTCCTTAACAACACCAACACCACCGGTCAGACGGTAGTGTTGTAAGAAGAAGAAGAACCAAGCGACACTTGCTTACTTGCTTGCTTCTCTTTCTTACTATGCCCCTACCCCCGGTCAGACGTTTGTAATTAGAACGTCCCCCGTGAATAAAAACATGGTGTTAGATAATGTAGCCGTCAGGCTATAGTAAGATCGAACATCACCCCCATAGCCAATAGTCCCCCGTTGATAGATTAATACCCCAGGTAAAATAAATAAGTACCTAAGTAAAATATTATAGATTGTTAAGAGTGAGTAGCGGAGGTAGATGGTGAACGGGCCTCTAAACCGTGGCCCGATATTTATAAACGTATTACCTTGACCGATATATATAAGTCATGATACCTATATTATACAAACACAGGGAACAAAGACTTATAATAAATATATTGTCACACATCCTAACTTAACCATTTAGCAAAACAAAACAGGAGATAAGAGCGATGGCTACTTCAACTGGATTTTGGGAAGACGATGCTGGAGCATCTAGTACGTACTCCTTACTGTCGGGACGTTCACCTAATCGTTATCATTTAACTCGTATGCTTCGTAAACGTGGTATGAGAGAAGTAGGTGAGATACTATTTACTGCTCTTGATGAAAACACTCCTAGTAATTCAGCTAGTGTTACTATTTCACAAGTAACTGCTAATGCTACTCCAGGTGGTACTAATTCTTACGGCGGCGTTGTAACTGTTGCTGCTAAAGAGTTTATGGGTTCTACACTTGATGGCGGTGCTAGTGATACTGCTGCAACAGCTCGTAATGCTACAGCGGCTGACGTAACTACTCTTAATAAAGAGATGATTCCTTCTGGTACTCAATCCCAACGTAAACCTACTGAGACTGACATGATTGATCTTAGTGGTAATGGTGGTGGTGGGAAACAAGATTAACAGGAGTTAAATTATGGCTGAGTTTGAAGATTCACGAGCACCTGATATTTCTGTTCCTATGGACAGAAATAAAAATAAGATTGATACAACAGGCAGAAATATAGACAATTTTCTGCGTGATCTTATAGGTGGCGAAGGAGAAGATGGACGAGCTTCTCCTGTTATGGGAGTACTTCCACGAGCAACAGGAATAAATAATCCTACTATGTAT
>TARA_R110002096_G_scaffold24664_5_pt1 | contig 20485 bp, 16 predicted proteins | sample TARA_R110002096 | Tara Oceans TARA_R110002096 (sample SAMEA4397295) | marine metagenome | biome: Polar Biome; feature: [DCM] deep chlorophyll maximum layer (ENVO:01000326); material: water (ENVO:00002006), including particulate matter (ENVO:01000060) such as... | depth 35 m
TTGGAAGATACGAGTCTGGGACGTCGATTCAACGGTCCTGGCGACCCAACCTGGAACCCTCTCGAAGGCGCTTCGGGGGAGAATCGGATCCAGGTTCGTGACGCGTGCTCGTTGACATCCCGAATTCTCGTTGGAAGGATGGCTCCCGCGTCACGGCTTTCCGTCCCCACGGGACGCCACCAAAAAAAGATCCCGCTCCAGGGCGGAGAAGGAAACACCACCATGGCCAAGAAGAAAGCCGCCAAGAAAAAAGCCACGAAGAAGAAGGCCACGAAGAAGGCCGGCAAGAAGAAGGCCACCGGAGATCTGATCATCTCCAAGGCTCGCACCAAGGCCGCCGCTGGCCTCAACGTGTCCGGTGAGTTCTACGGAGCTCTCGACGAGGCCGTTCGCGCCCTCATCGCCGGCGCCGAAGCGCGTGCCGATTCCAACGGCCGCCGTACGCTGCGCCCCTACGATCTTTGATCGCTCGTCCCCGTGGGCTCCTTCGCTAGAAGAGCCAGCTCCCAGGGGACACCACTTTCACCTCGGCTCGAAACGTTCGCGTTTCGGGCCGAGGTTCTTTCGTGCCCGAACTACGCGTCCCGCGCGGATTCGATCGAGGCCGTTGGGTGACCGAAGTTCGACGCCCGAAGCGTCGTCTCAAGCCTGCTCGCCGAACGCGCGCAGGTAGAGCGGTTCGAGCTGTTCCGCAGGCAAGGCGCCTTCCAGAGCGAAGCGCAGCGCGGCGCGTTCGAGCACGCCGGTGGCCTCGGGCAACGCATTCGTGATCAGGCGTTCCCGTTGCTCGGCGGTCAGGTTCGCACGGTCGGCGATCGTCGTGTCCCCGAGAATTGCATCGCCTTCCGCCAGTCCCGCGCTCGCGCTCTTCACGGCGATGGCGCGCGGTGCGACACGTTCGATCCAGGCCGAGCCGTCACGTTCGTATCGTGCGTGGTACGCGGCGCCTCCCCGCGCGTCGAGCAGTACGCTGACCGACCCGTTCTCGACCAGGTGCTTGCCGGCGAGAGCCTCGACGGACGGAATGCCCTGCAGTTCGGCTCCCGTTCCGCGCGCGAGCCCCAGAGCCGTGGCGATGCCGACGCGGAGTCCCGTGTAGGACCCGGGTCCCAACCCGACGAAGATCGCATCGAGGTTCGCCGGTGCGAGTCCAGCCTCCTCGATCAATCGTGCGATCTCGGGCAGCAGGTCGCTCGCGTGCGCCGCGGCCGTCCCGAGCTTGGCCGTGCGGATCCCCACAGGAGTGGCGAGCGCCACGGACGACTCACGCACGGACGTCTCGAGCGCGAGCACGTTGCGATCGCCCAGGGCGGTTCGAACAGCGTCCTGGGTCCAGACGATCGGATTCATGCACCCGAGCCGAGCACGCTGCGGAAGCGGTCCGCAAGGGCGTCGGCGAAGCGTTGGATCGTGTCGGCGTCGGGTCCTTCGACCATGACGCGTGCCAGGTTCTCGGTGCCCGAGTAGCGCAGGAGCACGCGCCCCTCGTCGCCGAGATCCCGCTCGACCTGAGCGACGTGCTCCAGCAGTCCCTCGATCGTCTCGAACGCGGGCTTCGAGCCGACCGGCACGTTGATCAGGATCTGGGGGAACGGTTGGTAGGGGGCCGCGAGGGCCCGCAGCGACTCGCCCGTCGCATGCATGACGCCCAACACCGCGAGGCCCGTGGCGAGCCCGTCGCCGATGTGGTCGTTGCGTTCGCCCAGGACGACGTGGCCCGATTGCTCGCCTCCGAGCGCGAGTCCACCATGGCGCATGCCCTCGACGACCGCGCGGTCGCCGACCGCGACCTCGACGACGCCAACACCCACGTCACGCAGGGCGCGGTGCAAGCCGCGGTTGCTCATGACCGTGGCGACGACGTTGCGCGAGGAGGCCGTGCCCGTGCTCGCCGCGTGGCGGCCGAGAACGGTCAAGATGCCGTCCCCGTGCACGATGTCCCCGTTCGCATCGACCAGGATGCAGCGGTCGCCGTCCCCGTCGAGGGCGATCCCGATGTCGGCCCCGTGGGCCACGACGTCGGCCTGCAGGCCCTCGGGCTTGGTGCTGCCACAACCTTCGTTGATGTTCACGCCGTCCGGGGCCGCGGCACGCGCGATGAGCTGGGCGCCGAGCCCTTCGAGGACGCGCGGTCCGAGCACGCTGCCCGCACCGTTGGCGCAATCGAGGACGATCTTCAGGTTCGACAGGTCGAGTCCCGCGGCGAAGTCCTCGAGCAGGTGACCGGCGTAGGCGTCGATCAACTCCGGGGCGTGGGCAAGTTCGGCACCCGCGTCGACCTTCGTCTCGCCCGAGCGCAGGATGTCCTCGATCGCGGCCTGCGTGGCGTCGTCGGGCTTCTCACCCGCACCCCCGAAGACCTTGATGCCATTGTCCTGGGCGGGATTGTGCGACGCGCTGACCATGAGGCCGAAGGCGAAGTCGTGATGGCGCGCCAACCAGGCGAGCGCGGGCGTGGGAATCAGTCCGGCGGACGTGGCGCGCACCCCTGCAGCGGCGAGTCCGCGCGCCAGCGCACGCTCGAGCTCCGGGCCCGAGGCGCGACCGTCGTGGGCGAGCAGGGCGTGCGCGGAGCTTTCGGATCGCGTTCGCAGGACCTGGCCCGCAGCGAAGCCCACTTGCTCCGCACCGCTCAAGGTCAGCCAACCGTCGCCGTAACGTCCACGAATGCCGTCCGTTCCAAAGATCGAATCGCTCAAGGGTTCTCCCCGTCCTCGCTGTTCTCGACGTTGTTCTCGACCGGTACGAGCAACAGCTCGCGGTCGCTCTCGCGCAAACGTACGCGCAGTTCGATGTCCTCCGCGCCCACCAGGTTCTCGGTCACGGACTCGGGCAGCTCCTGGAGCCAAACGGCCGGATCGATGCTGCGGACCAGGACCTCGCCGCGCGATTCACCCGCTGAGACCGCGCTGACGTCGACGAACGCGCGCGCGTCGCGACGCACGAGGTCGCGCAGCCGAATCAACAGGCTCGCTTCCTCATCGACGTCCAGCGGCACGCCGATGATCTCGATCTCGAGCGTCACGCGTTTGTCCGGGGGTTGATAGGTGTGGGTCAAGTCGTCCCGTCTCGCGTCCAGCCAAACGAGCGTGACGTCCATCTCGACGTCGCCGACCGAGATCGTGGCCGGGCGGACGGGGAAATCGATCTTGATCTCCTGGACCAGCTCGAACCCCTGGTCGAGGAGCTCCTTGGACAGTTTCAAGGTCGCAGCCCAGCTGGGAGCCGCGGACCAGTCCTTCGCGGTTCGGTCCGCGATGTCCACGCTCTCGAACGCGAAGGTGTCCTTGATGGAATCGATCGTCTCGGCGGGCCCGCGGACCTGGACCTCGCTGAGGCTGAAGGTGATGCCCTCGCGCACGACCTCGCGGCCCTCGACCAAGTTGTCCGTGTTGATCACGACGTGCTCGGCTTTCGGGGTCACGGAGACGAGACCCAGTTGTCGCAGGTTCAGCCGGAGCTGCTCGGAACCCCACTCGACGTCGAGGTCCTCGTCGTACTGCTCGTTGCCCAGGACCCACGTCAGGTCCGAGATCGAGACCGTACGGATGCCCGTCTCGCCGCCCTGGATCTCCAGTCGCGCGCCGAACTGGTTGCCCTTGAAGCGGTTGATCTTCTCGCGTTCGGCATCGACGTCGAGCTTGCAGATCCCGTTCTTGCTGGCCTTGTCGAGGAACTCGAGGCTGACGTTGTCCGGGACGACGATCGTGAGTTTGTCCGGGACGAGCGTGGGCAAGCCGGAGCCCTTGGACACGACGTTGACGTCCAGGATGAAGCCCTCCTGGGTACGCACCGCGCTCCAGGCCGTGAAGAAGATGATCGTACCCAGCATGAGGGCCGCGATCTTCTCGCCCGGTCGCGAGACGAGCGCGCCCAAGAGCGCGCTGCCCCAACTGCGGCGGGGCCCTTGCGCGTCGGTCGGGTCCGTTTCTCCCAACCGTTCGCGCAGGACTTCGGCGACCGTGTCGCGCGCGACGCGCCGGTCGAGCTCACCGCCCTTGCAGACTCCGATGGCGCCGGTCTCCTCCGACACCGTGACGGTCACCGCATCCGTTTCCTCGGTCAGGCCGATCGACGCGCGGTGACGCGTACCGGTCGACTTCGAGATGTCGCGGTTCTCGGTCAACGGGAAGATGCATGCGGCGGCGACGACCCGCTCGCCGCGAATGATGACGCCACCGTCGTGGAGCGGCGTGCCGTGGTGGAACAGGTTCTCGATCAAGAGGCGGTTGACCTCGGCGTCGATGCGCACGCCGCGTTCGGCGAAGCCGTCGAGGGGTTGCCGCATCTCGAACGCGATCAACGCGCCTTCGCGGCGCTTCGCCATCGAGACGACCGCGTCCGCGACCTCCTGGATCACATCGCGCCGATCGGGGCGCAGGAAGCGACCCAGCAATCGGTTGTCGCCGAGGCTCATGATCCCGCGGCGCAGTTCGGGGTGGAACAGGATCGCCAGCACGATGACGGCGACCTCGAGGATCGCCTGCAGCACGTGCTTCAGTTCCTCGAGTTCCAGGTACCACGCGATGCCCCACAAGCCGAGTCCGCCGACGGCCAAGGTGACCGCCATACCACGCAGCATTCCCGTTCCGCGCGCGGTGCGCAGGAACGAGATCATGAGCAGCGCGCCACCTGACAAGATCAGGACTTGCAGAACTGCGCTGAAGGCGAAGTGGGGGAATTCCATGGGGATGCGGGCGGTCCGATCGGCGTGGGCTCAGTCGACTCCAGGACCCGTTTCCGGAGCCTGGAGCGCGCGAGCCACGAGGAGCGCCTCACGCATGATGCGAACGTCGTGGACGCGAATCACGTCTGCTCCACGCTGAACGCAGGCGAGTCCCGCCGCGACCGTACCACCGATGCGATCCTGGGGCCGGTCGTGGCGACCTTCGGCCAACCAGTCCCTCTGTTCTTCGGCTCCCGTGAGGTGTCCGATGAAGGACTTGCGGGAGACCCCTAGAAGAAGCGGGCAGCCCAGGGCGCGAAGCTCCTCCAGGCGGCGCAGCAGGGCCAGGTTGTGCTCGAGGCGTTTGCCGAAGCCGATCCCGGGATCCAGCACCAGGTTCTCGAGTCGGATTCCCGCTTCCAGGCAGGCTCGACCCCGGAGGCGCAGGGCCTCCCGCACCTCGGTCACGGGGTCCCCGTACCGGGGATCGGCCTGCATGACCTCGGGTGCACCTTGGCAGTGCATGGCCACGTAGGGAACGTCCAGGGCCGCCGCGGTCCGCAACATCTCTGGGTCGAACGTCCCGCCGCTGACGTCGTTGATCCAGGTCGCGCCCGCTCGGACCGCACCCGCGGCCACCGACGACTTGCGGGTGTCGACGCTGATGGGGATGGGCAGGTCGCTGAGGGCCTCGATCACGGGCAGGATCCGTTCGAGTTCCTCGTCCGGGTCCACCGTCGTGGCGCCGGGACGGGTGGATTCGCCGCCCACGTCCAAGAGGTCCGCACCTTCGGCGTGCAAGCGCCGTCCATGTTCGATCGCCGCCTCGGGGGAGGCATGCAGGCCCCCGTCGCTGAAGCTGTCGGGCGTGACGTTGACGATCCCCATGAGCCGGGGAGGGGTCCGCGGGAGTTCGTGGCCCCCGCGGCCGGTCGTGATGGCCGCGTCCGAGAACGCCGTCCCGCCGAAGCGTTCAGGAGGGGACTCGGCTCGCTCGGCAGGCACGGGTTGGAACGCGTCCGCTAGGCGGGGGACAGACCGGCTTCGCCGGAGAGGCCGCCCAGGTCCTCGTGACCGTCCGCTTCCGGTTTCGGATCCGACTTGGACTCCGTCTTGCGCGCGGCGGGCTTGGACGGCTCGTCGGGACGCAGGTCGGCCGGCTCGGTGCCGTCGATGAGGCGCACGATCTCGCCGCGGTCCAGGGTCTCGTACTTCAGCAGTGCCTGCGTCAGGCGCTCGATGGCGGGCGTCTCGGCCGCGATCAGGTCCTGGGCGACCTGGTAGGCCTCGCGCAGGATCCGTTCGACCTCTTCGTCGATGACGCGGGCGGTCTCCTCGGAGTGCCACTTGCCGCTCATCAACTCGGTGCCGAGGAAATCGGAACCCTGGCGGTCGCCGTAGTTGATCGGTCCGACCTTGTCGCTCATGCCGAGCTCGGTGACCATCGCGCGCGCCAGTTCCGTGGCTCGCTTGATGTCGTCGCTGGCACCCGCGGAGATGTCGCCACAGAAGACGTCCTCGGCGATGCGGCCGCCGAACGCCATGGCGAGCTGGCCCAGGAGGCGCTTGCGCTGCATGTGATAGCTCTCGCGGTCGGGGAGCATCATCGTCGAGCCGAGCGCGCGTCCACGCGGGACGATCGTGACCTTGTGAGGCATGTCCACCTCGGGGATCTTCGCGGCGATGATCGTGTGGCCAGCCTCGTGGTAGGCGGTGATCTCGAGGTCGTCCGCTTCGATGTTGCGCGCGATCTTCTTGCGACCGTAGCGCACCTTGGTGGCGGCTTCCTCGAGGTGGCGCATCTCGATGGCCTCCTCCTTGTCGAGGACGGCCATGATCGCCGCCTCGTTGACGATCGCGGCCAGGTCGGCGCCGGAGTAACCGGGCGTGGACTTGGCGAGGATCTTGGAGTCGACCGTCGGAACGGCTTTGACCTTGGCGAGGTGCACGTCGAGGATGTGGCGACGACCTTCGAGGTCGGGCAGGTCGATCGTGACCTCGCGGTCGAAACGACCGGGGCGCATCAGAGCGGGGTCGAGCACGTCCGGGCGGTTCGTCGCGGCGACGACGATGATGCCCTCGTCCGTGCTGAAGCCGTCCATCTCGACGAGGATCGCGTTCAGCGTCTGCTCGCGCTCGTCGTGACCACCGCCCATGCCGCTTCCGCGACGGCGACCGACGGCGTCGATCTCGTCCAGGAAGATGATGCACGGCGAGTTCTCGCGCGCCTGCTTGAACAGGTCGCGCACGCGGCTGGCGCCGACGCCGACGAACATCTCGACGAAGTCGGAACCGCTGATCGAGAAGAACGGGACCTCGGCCTCGCCGGCGATCGCCTTGGCGAGCAACGTCTTGCCACAGCCGGGAGGGCCGTTGAGCAGCACGCCGCGCGGGATGCGTCCACCGATGCGCGTGAAGCGACCGGGGTTCTTGAGGAACTCGACGACCTCGCGGACCTCTTCCTTGGCCTCTTGAGCACCCGCCACGTCGTCGAAGGTGACGCCCGTGTGGTTCTCCTTGTTGTACATCTGCGCGCGGCTGCGGCCGAAGCTCATCACGCCTGCGCCGCTGCCCTGGTTGCGCATCTGGCGCATGAACAGCAGGAACACGAAGAAGATCAACGCCCACGGACCCCACAGGATCAACATGTTCGTCAACGTCGTGTCGGCCTGGCCGTGCGACGTGCCGCCGCCCTCGGTCAGGTCGAAGCGGTGGGGGTCCGCGATCGAGCCCTCACCCATCAGGAACTTGTTCAGGTCGCCAAGGTTGCGCGCTTCGGCGACGCGGAACCAGACGGTGCCGGAGTGTTCGGGCAGGTCGAGGATGTTCGCGGGGGCACCCGGTTGGGCGGCCCAGGCGGCGGCGGCCTGCGCCGTGCCCTCGATCATCATCAGGTCGGTCTGCGGCAGCAGGGTGTCGACGACGGCCTCGGGCTTCTCGCCCTGGCGTTCCGGTCGCGTCTGCACGGCGCGCTTGGTGGCGGTCAGGTGCCGGTGGGTCTCGGGCTGGAAGAGGCCCAGGTCGATCGCGCTGATGAGGTCGGAGACCTCGACCGTGCGGATCTGGCCCATGGCCTTGGCGTCCTGGATCTGTCGCTCGATCAGCGACGCATCGGTGAAGCTCGTCTTGTGCCGGGTCGGCCCGTCACCGCCGTCACGCAGCACCGCGGTGACGTCGTTGCCACCCTTGAGCTCGATCGATGCGTAAGCACCGGTGTAGAGGTTCCACCCGAACTCGTCCTGGGAGACGGTCTTCGGCTTCGAAAGCTGCGACGACCCGAAAGCGACCAACAAGACCACGAGGATCATGAGGAAGATCAGGAACGTGCCGAAAGGACGGGGCCGTCTGGCCTTATCCCCCTGAGGTGTCGGACTATCCGCCATGGGCTCTGTATCGTCCTTCCCGCTCCATCACTCCAGGACGGAACTGCGGGGGACTGTAGGGATCAGTGTAATCGGCCTTGGCGGCCATGAGGAGGCCGCTGGATGGGCCCGGAAAAGGAACGATGGGTCCACGGCGTGTTCCCGGGCTCGGAGGGAGCCGGGGAAGCGCTTGCGGAGGCCTGAATGGGGGGCGCGGTGGCGGACTTCCGTGCGGAGTCCTTGGAACGGATCCTGGATCCGTGATCTTGGGGCGGAATCGGGTCCGTCCGTCGCTGCCGGGGGCGCGGCGCAGAGTCTAGATGCCCGGGGCCCGGAGGGCGCACCACTTTCGTGAAGCTGGCGTCAGTTCGCCCCAGGGCTGGCCTGGGGCGGCACCCCATGATCGTGCGCATGGCCCGCATGGGGGTCCAGCGCGTCCGGAGCGGGTTTCGAGGCGTTGCGGTTCGCATGTGCGGCGAGGTCGAGGACGAGGGCATCGGCCAGGTTGGCCAGCGCACGCGCGGATCCGGTGCGACGGGCTTCGACCCCCTCGAGCAGGAACCCGACGTCGATCGACTCCTTGAGCGGGCCGGCCATGACCTCGCCGCTCAACCGATCCACGAGTTCGCCTTGCAGCAGGATCGTGACGCCCTGTTCCCTCAGAATGTTCTCGCGGTCCCGTACACCACCGCGCGTTCGCCATTCGAGGATTCGTCCACGAATGACGAGGTCCGCCTGGGACGGACGTCGCAGGTCGCCCTCGATGTACTGCTGCACGGCGCGGCTGATCTCCTTGTGGAGCGTGCGCTCCAGGTCCGGCTCGCGGGAGTCGTTCGCGAAGATCTCGACCCCGATGGAGCGCGGTTCCGGACCCATGGCCACCCGCGGTTGCAGTCCACAGCCAACCAGTCCCAGGAGTCCCGCGATGACGATCCAGCGTTTCACGGTGTGGTTCCTTCGGCCGCGACCTTGGCCTGCAGCGCTTCGGCTTCCTGGATCTGCTTGATGTCTCCACCGTCGCGGCTGAGTTCGACGGCGCGGCGCGCATGGAACTGGGCGCCGGTCGCGTTGTCGACCCTGTCGTAGAACCGCGCCACCGAGAGGTCGTTGTCCGCCAGGCGCTGGATGCAATCGAGGCGGTCGAGTTTGACGCTGGCTTCCATCGGATGCCCCAGTCCCCCGTTGTCGGCCAACCAAGCATCCAGTTCGGTGCGCGCGAGCACGAGCACGCCGCGGTCGTACTCCGGGCTGGCCAGCATCGCCAGTCGCAGGCGCGGAACGTGCGCGCGGCTCTCGATCGCTTCCGGGGAGTTGGGATAGAAGAGGATCAGGTCCTCGTGGTTCAAGATCGCCGAGTCCCACCGACGATTCTCTTCGTGCCTGTGGCTGAGGGCCAGGTACGCCTCGGGGCCACGCGGGTGGTCGGGGTAGTTCGTCGTGAAGTAGACCAGCACATCGGGGGCGAGCGCGGCGTAGTCGAAGAACAGGCCGTACCAGCCGGTGTCGTAGGCGAGCGACAATCCGGCCTCCGCCAGGATCGATCCGGCCGCGAGGCGCTCCGCGTGCAGCGGATACTGCTCGTCGAGCTTCTTCAGCACCTTGTACGACTTGCGGCGTTCCCCGATCGCCAACCACTGACTCGCAGCTTCGACGGTCAGGCGCACCGCGAGCTCACCCGGCAGCTCCAGTTGCGCGATGGCCTCGAGCGTGCGCGCGTTCGCTCGGCTCGGTTCGCCACCGGAGAGCTCCTGCAGGCGCGCTTGGGCCGCGCGCGTGCGCAGTTGCTGGATCTCGCGCTGTTGGTCGTTCGACAGGCCGTTGGTGTCGATGGCGATGTCCAGGCGACCCAGGGCGAAGCGGACGTCCTCACCTTCGGCGCGCGCCAACTCGTCGCGTGCCGCGGCGACCTCGAGCGGGACTTCGTCCAGGTTGTAGGAATTGGGCAAGCTCCCCGGGCGCACGGCGTTCGAGCCACATGCGGTCAGGAGCGGAAGGGTGAGGAGCGCGAAGGCGATCCAGCGAAGGGCGAACATCAGGTCGAGGCGGGAGCGTTGCGGTTGGCGCGCGCGAGGAAGCGGCGATGCGAGCGCGGGCGGTGTTCGAGGTGGTAGTCGAGGAAGCGGCCGATGAAGTCCCTCAGGCGCGGGACCAGGTCGTCGGCGGATGCGGGATCCGGCGGCGTGCCGTCCAGCAGGGAGGCCGCCGCTTCGAGGACGCGGACCGGCAGACTACCGACTCGTCGCCCGGAACGTCGCGCTTCATGGGCGCAGGGATTGCAGAGTCGCCCCCCGGCACCCGCCGAGAAGGCCACACGGGGCCCTGCACCGCCCGAGGCGGGTTGGGCCGCCGGAGCCGGACCGCCGCAAGCTGCGCACTGGGCGAGGCTCGGTGCGATGCCCAACTCGACCCCGAAGCCCAGTTCGAAGCGCACGAGGGCCAGGGCCGGACGCACCTCGGGGTTCTCGAGCGCCGCCATGGTGCCCAGAAGCAATCGAAAGAGGCCCGTCTCGACGTTGGCCGGTCGTGCGGCGAGGGCGACCAGCTCGAGGCAGGTCAGGGCGGCCTCGTAAGCATCCAGGTCCTGGCGCGGTCGCTTGCGGCGGTGCAGGACGTCCGCGTCGCTCAGGTCGCCGAGACCCACGCCGCTCGATGGCTCGCGCCACGTCAACTCCAAGGTGTCGAACAGGTCCAGCTTGCAGTACAGGCGTGACGTCTTGCGGTACGCGCCGCGCGCCAGCATGCGCACCGAGCCGTGTCGCTCGGTCATGACGTGCAGGATCAAGGACGACTCGCTCCAGGGGGTGCGCCCCAGGATCAGCGCGCGGTCCACCGTGCGACCCATCACGCCACCTTGGAGACCTGCACCAACAGCACCCGCCGATCGCTGGCCTCGGCGACGTCGTAGCGCACGCCGTCGTGTTCGAATCCTTCGCCTTGCTTCGGCAGATGCCCCAGCTTGGCCAGGACGAATCCGGCGAGCGTCTCGTAGTCCTCTTCCTCGGGCAGGTCGAGGCCGAGGCTCTCGTTCACGTCCGACACGTGCAGTGCGGCGGGCACGGCGAAGCAGCCAGGGGCGAGCGTAAGGATCAAGTCCTCGTCGTCCGCTGGTTCCGCCAGGTCGCCGAAGATCTCGCGCATCGCGTCCGTCACGGTCGCGAGCCCTGCGGTTCCCCCGTACTCGTCGACCACGATCGCCATCTTCTCGCGGCGGTCGCGGAAGTCCTGGAGCAGGTCGTAGACGAGCTTGGTCTCCGGAACCAGGACCGGCGGACGCAGGAGCGCGCGCAGGCCCGCTTCCCCGACCTGGGAGTTGGCCCGGGCTCCGGCGATGTCCAAGGCCGAGACCGTTCCGATGATCGTGTCGATGTTGCCTTCGAACACCGGAAGTCGGGACTTGCCGTTCTCGATGGCCAGGGCCTCCGCGGCCTCGACGCCGTTCGCGACGTCGACCGCAGTGATCTCGGTGCGCGGCGTCATGACCTCGGCCGCGTCGACGTCGCGGAAGTCCATCACGTTCTCGATCAACTCGCGCTCGGCTTCATCGAGTTCACGGTCGTGGTCCGCTTCCTCCAGAACGCCGCGCAGACCCTCGACGATACGACGCTGCGCCCCGCGTGGATTGGGCACCCGCAGGATGCGCAGCATGGCGCCGCGCAATCCATCGAGGCCCTTCGAGAGGGGAGCGATGGGGAGTTGCACCAGGTGGAACGTCGGCAGCAAGCGCGCGAGCAGGACGTCGCCCTTGGCGCGCGCCAGAGCGAGCGGCAGCGCGTTGGCCATCAGGAACAGCGTGGGGGCTGCGATCGCCAAGGCGATGCCGAGGTCGCGGGCTTGCAGAGCTTGCCCTCCCGCAACGATGTCGAGCAGCAGGCCCACGAACACGACGAGCGCCGTCGATTGCAGCAGCGTCGCGCTGGTGGCGAGTTGGTCCACGCGCTCGAGCAGAGGCTCCAGACGAGCTTGATGACGTTCGTCGCGCGCATACGGAAGCACGCGTGACGTCAGGCACTGCAGGAGTGCCGCACGCAGCGTCGCCAGACCGATCAACGCGACCAGGGAGAGCGCGATCCAGATCGGTGCGTCCTCGCGGAGCGCCTCGGTGATGTCGATGGCGGTGGCGAGAGCTTCCTCGGGCGATCCCAAGGGGAGCACCGATAGGCCGGTAGGTGGAGGCACGGGTACGGGGGACAAGGGACTTCGGATGGCTCCAGGGCGCCCGACGCGCCGGGCGGGGTATCGGAGCCCCTATCCTAGCCAGAGGGCGCCCAGGAGCCGACATGTTCCGCCAGGGTACGGTGGGGGCGCTGCGTTACGTATTCGTAGCGCCCCCAGGGCCGCTGGGGCCATCCCAGGGCCCCGGAAGCACCCTGGAGGCCACCTGACGGACCTCGGCATGGGGCTCGCTAGGGGTGCGGCGTGCAAACACCCCCTATGACCCTGCCCGTCGGATCCCCGCTCCCGTCCGCGACCCAAGTCCTGGAGCTTCCCCAGGATCTGGTCCAGGCCCTCCGGCGCAAGAAGCTGTCCCTGCGCCGGCTCCGTGGGGAGGATCCCGAGCGCTATGCCCGCCGGATCGAGACGAACCTGATGGTGCTCTTCCGCGAGACCGGTTCGGAGGAGGCCTTCGAGGCCCTCTACCGCGTCACCTCGAGGGCCATGGGGACCTGGGTCCTGCACCTCATCGGGCGCCGCCCATGCCCGGCCGATCCGCTGGAGCTCGTCCAGGACACCTACCTCAACATTCACCGCTACGGGCATTCGTTCCGTGACGGCAACGGTCACACGTTCCGGTCCTGGGCCCGCACGATCGCGGCGAACGTGTTGCGCAGGGCCTTGCGCAAGGCTGCCCGGGGCGTCGTCTACCTCGACCCCGCCACGCTTCCGGCGGTGGAGAGCCTCGATCCTGGCCCGTGCGATCGGGCGGTCCAGGACGAGGAGCAGCAGCGCTTGGGTCGGGCCTACGTGTTGCTGCTGGCTCACTACCACGGGGCCTGGGAGGCGCTCGCCCTGCGCGACCGGCACGCCCTGGAGTTGATCGAGGTCGAGGGTCTGAAGCAGAGCGAAGCGGCCGAGCGCATGGGCATCGGCAAGTCCGCCATCAAGATGGTGGTGTTCCGCGCGCGCGCCCGCGTCCGCGCCCGGATGGCGAAGGCGATGGGAGCCGATCTGGACGGGCCTGCGTCGAAGTCCCGCGCGGCGGGCTGATCCGGCTTCCATCCACGGACTCCGGCGGTCATCCTGAAGGCGACGCCCGTTCGGATTCGAGCGGGCGGAGCCATGACCGAACCCAAGACCGCCATCGACCTCCTCGTGCACGGCGCCTCCGAGGTCGCGACGCCCGAGGGACGCGCCGCGCGAGGAGGGGCCCGCTTCGGACCCTTGCGCATCGTGAAGAACGGCGCGATCGCCATTCACCAAGGACGTATCGTCGAGGTCGGAGATGGGGACGACCTGCTGCGGCGCTTCGATGCGACCACGAAGCTGGATGCCCAGGGCGGGACGGTCGTTCCGGGTCTGATCGATGCCCATACGCATCCGGTCTTCGGCGGCACGCGCGAGGGGGAGTTCGAGCAACGGCTGGCGGGCGCGACGTACGTCGAGATCGCCGCGGCCGGTGGCGGTATCGCTTCGAGCTTGCGCGGCGTACGCGAAGCGAGCCACGAGGTCCTGGTCGCCAACCTGATGGTGCGACTGGATCGCTTCCTCGCCCTGGGCACGACGACCGTCGAGGCCAAGTCCGGCTATGGCCTGTCGCTCGAGGACGAACTGAAGTGCCTCGAGGTGATCGCGGAAGCGAACCGCCTGCATCCCGTCGACCTGGTGCCGACGTTCCTCGGCGCCCACGACGTCCCGCCCGAGTTCCGCGGACGCAAGGACGAGTACGTGCAGCTCGTGGTGGACGAGATGCTCCCGGCGGTGGCCGAGCGCGGACTGGCTCGCTACTGCGACGTGTTCACCGAGGCGCACACGTTCGATCTGGATGACACGCGGCGCGTCCTGCACGCGGCGCGCGACCTGGGGTTCGGCCTGCGTCTGCACGTCGATCAGCTGACCTCGTTCGGCGGTGCGGAGCTCGCGGCCGAGTTGGGCGCAGCGAGCGCCGATCACCTCGAACACGTCTCACCCGCGGGCATCGAAGCCCTGGCCGGCGCCAACGTCGTGCCCGTCCTGTGCCCCGTCGTCCCGCTCTTTCTGCGCGAGTCCCAGGAGGCTCCCGGACGCGCGATGGTGCAAGGCGGGTTGGCCCCGGCGTTGGCCACCGACTTCAATCCCGGCAGTTGCTACCTGCAGAGCCTGTTCGAGGTCCTGTCCTGGGGAGCGCTGCGCTACGGCTTCGGACCCGGCGAAGCGTTGACCGCCGCGACCTTGAACGCCGCCGCGTCCCTCGATCGCGCGGACACCGTCGGGACGCTCGAGCCGGGCAAGGTGGCCGACCTGGTCGTCACCGACCTGCCCAATCACCGCCATCTCGTCTACGAGTTGGGCCGTTCGCCCGTGCGAGCCGTGGTGAAGGACGGCCAGGTCGTCCTCGACGCCTCCATGCCCGTCCGTTGAGGCGTGGGGCCTCGATCCGACAACGACCTCGACTTTGGTGCCAGGTCGCACGCACGTCGCGGATACCCTGTTCGCGCCCGAGGGCACGACCATGAGCAAGAAGGACCTGATTCAGCCGCGCACCCTCAAGGGGTTCCGCGATCACCCCCCGGCCTCGATGATCCCGCGCGAGTGGCTCATCGACACGGCACGCAAGGTCTACCGCTCGTTCGGGTTCAGCCCGATCGACACACCGGCGCTCGAATACACCGAGGTGCTCCTCGGCAAGGGTGGGACCGAGACCGACAAGCAGATGTATCGCTTCCAGGATCACGGTGACCGTGACGTGGCGCTGCGCTTCGACCTGACGATCCCCTTCGCTCGCTTCGCGGCCCAGCACATCGGCGAGCTCGGAACTCCGTTCAAGCGCTATCACGTCGGGCCGGTCTGGCGCGGCGAGAACACGCAACGCGGACGTTACCGCGAGTTCATCCAGTGCGACTTCGACACGATCGGCACCGAGTCGGTCGTGGCCGACATCGAGTCGGTGCTGGTGATCCACGAGTTGTTCGAAGCGTTGGACGTGGGCGGGTTCAAGATTCGCTTGAACCACCGCGGCGTGCTCAGCGGCATGCTCGAACGCCTGGAGCTGACGGACACGTCGACCCAGGTCCTGCGCGCGCTCGACAAGCTCGACAAGATCGGGCCGGACAAGGTCGTCGCCGAGATGATGGCTGAAGGCGGCGCTACGGAGGCCCAGGGGCGCGAGGTCCTGCGCCTCACCGAACTGACCGGAACGCCCCAGGACATCCTCGCCGCGCTCCCGCCCTTGGTCGCAGGCTCCGATTCCGGCGAGGCCGGCGTCGCGCGACTCACCGAGATCCTCAGCGGAACCACCGCGGCCGGCGTGTCCAGCGACCGCGTCCAGCTGGACCTCGCCATCGCGCGTGGACTCGACTACTACACGGGCGTCGTGTTCGAGACGTTCCTGGAGTCGCTGCCCGGCATCGGCAGTTGCTGCTCCGGCGGACGCTACGACGACCTCGCCAGCCTCTACACCAAGGAGCGCCTGCCCGGCGTGGGCGCGTCCCTCGGCGTGGACCGACTGCTGGCCGCCCTCGAGGAGCTCGGCAAGATCGACGCGAAGCCCGCGGCGGCTCCGGTGTTCCTGACCTTCTTCGACGAAGAGCGACGGGACGAGTACCTGGCCCTCGCCGCCGAGTTGCGGCGTGCGGGGATCGGCGTCGAGCTCTATCCCGAGGCCCGCAAGCTGAAGGCCCAACTCAAGTACGCCGACCGGCGAGGTCACCGTCTGGCGTTGATCGCCGGCGGCGACGAGTGGGAGCGTGGCGTCGTCCAGGTGAAGAACCTGGAAGCCAAGACCACGACGGATGTGCCCCGCGCCGAGCTCGCCCAAGCTCTGCTCGCGCAACTGGGTTGACGCAAGAGCGGCCAGAACCGAACGTTGGACGGAAGCGACTTCGCTCGATGCTCGCGCTGGACTCGAGCTACGGGAACGACACCTGCACGACGTTCGAGAAGTTCGAGGACGAAGCTCCCGCCCCATCCAGATCGCGGTGCCAGGCCTGGAAGAACCACGTGTCCCCGGGCTGAATGCTGCCGGCGGGCAGGTTCGGGAGCAGGACGGGAACGTCGAAGCCCGTCCCGGTCGATGACGTGCCCGAGATGTTCTGCATCACACCCGCGGCATCGAATTGACCCAAGGACTGCAGGGTCGGGTCGATGCTGGCCGCGGCCACGCCGTTGTAGCGACCGATGGGCAGGCTGAGACAGAGGATGCCCTGGAACACCGGCGTGGTCGCTCCGGCCGATGCGCTGACCAGGAAGAACCCGAACTGACCCGGCGGACCGTCCGTCGACTCCAGGCGCAGTCCGCTCTCCACGCCGGTGCCGATCACGGTCGAGTTGAGCTTCGTGTACGTCCCCCCGACGTGCGGGTTGGCGGGATCGCAGAGGACCAACGGCGGGGGGACCACTCCGGTCAACGACGCGAAGATCGAGACGCTGACGCAGTCGATCGGGTCCCCGATCCAGTCGACGATCCGCAGCGAGATGTTCTGCGGCGCGCCCGTCGTGTTGGTCCAGGGCCCGAGCACGGCGTTGTCCGCGAGGAACTCGGGGTCCAGCGTCGTCTGGCTGTCGATCGCTCCCGTGAAGTCGGTGGGTTCGTCCGAGCAAGCCAGTTCCGGTCCCAGGAAGACCTCGAGGAACCCCACGGATGCGGCGTAGCTCAAGTTCACCGTGAGCGTCGCGCCGGCAGGAACCGGGATCGTGTAGACGTCGGGACTCTCCTTCTTCAACAGCGTCGAGAATCCAATGTTGGTGGGCAGGACCGCGGCTGTCGCGCACGTGTCGTTGGGTTCGAAGCCATCGTCGGGGAACAAGGCACAGGGGTCCAAGGCGACATTCAACTGTCCGTTCCCTGCCTGCGCTTGGGTCCCCCAACTTCCGGTCTGGATCAGGAACGAATCGCCGATGGACACGTTGAAGAGCCGCACCTTGGACAGCGCTTGTCCGATCACGAACTGCCCGCCCAGGATGGGGATGAGTGGAGCCAAGTCGTCGTTCGAGACCAGGCACGTCGCAGCGCAACCACTGCCGCTGTGGACGTTGAGTTTCGTGTCCCAGATCGTCCCGGTCGCCACCGTGTCCACCACGTAGTCGCCCGCGTTGAGCGCGGTCCACTGGAAGAACACGTCCCGATCGATCGAGTCCAATGCGGCCGCAGCCGGACCGAAGCACGGAGGCCCGCCTCCATTGAAGGCCGTCGTCGTCGCCAGCGTGTTGTCGAACAGGAAGCCGCCCAGTCCCGAGATGGCCGTGGCCGTGGAACAGTCGTCGTTGAGCGCAACGGGTCCGACCTGGGCGATCGTCAGGTTGCCCGCGCCCACGGGCGTCGTCGAATCCCAACTGCCGAGTTGAATGAGGAACGTATCGCCGGTTGTGACACCTTGCAGCACGACTCTCGAGGTGGTGAAGAGCGGTGACAGGACCGAGTCGTTGGCATCGAGGCAAGTGGCGGAACAATCACCGCCCTGATGCACCGACAGCTTCGTGTTGATCACGGGGTTGGACCCCAGCGTGTCGATCGTCCAGGCACCAGCGGCCGTCGCCGTCCATGCGTAGAACAGGTCCGACTCGATCTGGGTGTTCGTCGGCGGCGAGACGCCTGTGGGGCTGAAGCACAGGCCGGCGCCGCCATCGAAGTTCGAGGTCGTGGCGGCGGAGTTGTTCCAGACGAGTGCGATGCTTCCGCTGATCGCCGTGGCGCTGGAACAATCGTCGCCCTGCGCGTGGGCCGTTCCAGGAACCAGGGCGACCAGCGCCAGCAGGATGGGAAGTCGTGTGAACATGGAATCGTTCTCCCGTCGGTGGTGCCAGGTCGGAGCCCCACGGGGGGCGTACCTCCTGAGCCTACCGCACCCCTCCGATCCTGTTTCCCGGGCACTCCAAGAGCGCGGAATTCTCGTCCGACCGAGAACGGGGGCGCCCCGTGAAGGACGCCCCCGTGCAGGTCATCGCATCCGGAGCTCCGGAGTGCGGTGTTTCGATCCGTCCGTGTGATTTCCTAGGGGAACGTCACACCGATCACGTTCGAGAAGTTGGCCGACGCGGCGCCGCCCGCATCCTTGTCCCGATACCAGCACTGGAAGAAGTAGGTGTCGCCCGGGCCGATCATCATGCCGGCCGGCGAGAAGGGCAGGGCCACCGGAACGTCGAAGCCACTGCCGGTCGTCGACGTGCCCACGATGTTCTGCAGGATGCCCGCCCCGTCGAACTGGCCGAGCGAGTTCAAGCTGGGGTTGCCCTGGTTCGTCGCCGCATTCGGGTTGTACCGACCTTGTGGTGCGCCGAGGCAGAAGACGCCCTGGAAGATGGCGAGGCTGGCCGAGCCGTCCGGTGACGCGAGCAGGAAGCCGAACTCGTCCGCCGGGCCATCGATCGCTTCGATGTGCAGGCCGCTACCGACGCCGCTGCCGAACGAACTGGTCTCGAGCTTCACGAAGTCACCCAGGTAGTGATCCGCGGCCGGGTCGCACGACGTGATGATCGGCGGGGGCGGAGGACCCGAGAGACCGGTGATCGTCATGCCGTAGTTGGCACAGTCCGATGCGATCGACGGGTTCCAGTGATCGACTCGAAGGATGAGTTGGCGAGGTGCGCCCGTGTTGTTCGTGTAGACGAGGAACGCGTCGTCGCCGAAGATGCTGGTCTCAGCGGACACGTTGCTGGTCAGATCGTCGGGGATGTCCGAGCAGAACACGCTGAGCCAGGCGGCGGCCTGGAGATCGATCTCGCTGACGAAGTGGTTGATCGTCACGTTCATCGTGTTCCCGTCCGGGACACTGACCGTGTAGTAATCGGGGTCACCGCGGTGCAGCTGAAGGCTGCCGTAGGGCATCACGATGTCGCTCGCGATGACGGCGGCGGTGGCGCACGTGTTGTTCGGCTCGAACATGTCGTCGCCCAAGGTCGCACACGGGTCGATGGAAACGTTGAGGACTCCCGGTCCGAAGGACTGGTTGTCCGCCCACGATCCGAGCTGGATCAGGTACGTGTCTCCCACGTTCACGCCGGGAATCCGCACCTTGGACGTGAGCTCGGTGGGGAAGGTGGGCGGGTTCTGGAAGGGGAACACGTTGTCGTTCGCGGCGACGCAGGTTGCGGCGCACCCGGTGCCCACGTGAACGTTCAACTTCGAGTCCAGCAGGTTGGCCGATCCACGGGTGTCGAAGACGTAGTCTCCGGCCGCTGCGGCGGTCCACTGGTAGAAGAGGTCGCGCGTCATCTGATCGTCGATGGGCGGATTCGTGCTCGCTCCGAAGCAGGGCGCTCCGCCTCCGTCGAAACCGGACGCCGTGGCCGACGTGTTGTCGTAGAGGGTGACGCCCAAGCCCGAGATGACGATCGGCGAGGCGCACGAGTCGTTGGTGGGCGGCGGCGGAGCAGCGATGACGTTCAGCACGCCCGCATCCGGGGCGATGGTCGCGTTCCACGATCCGACCTGGACCACCAGTTGGTTGCCGGCCACGAGGCCCTGGATGAGGACGCGCGAGTAGCGGAACGGGGAATTGTCGTCCGGTACGGCGTCGTCGTGGGAGATCAAGCAGGTCGCCGAACATCCCGTTCCCGCGTGGATGCTCATCTTCGTGTCGAGGACCGCGCTGCCTTCGGTGTCGAAGATGAAGTCCCCCGATGCGGTGGCGGTCCACTCGAAGAATCGATCGAAGGTGACCGGTCCGTTCGCCGGCGGGTTCGTTCCGGGGAACGTGAAGCAAGGTGCTCCGCCACCGTCGAAGTTGGAGGTGTTCGCTCCGGTGTTGTTCCACGGGAACAGACCCGTTCCGGAGATGAGGTCCGGTGAGGCGCACGTGTCTCCACCTTGCGCCGTCGCAGAGGTCGTGAGAACGCACATGGCCAAGGAGCCGAGGAGCATGGATTGAACTTGGGGTCGTTTCATGGTCTCGAGTGTCGGGGTCGAGGAGAGGGACAGCCAGGTCGTGCCCCGAGGGGGCTTGCGCGAGAGAAGGCGGACCGACGCGGCTGTACCTTCAGCATAGCGACGGCTTCGATTCTCGCCCTGGAGCTACCCACGAACTCGGCGCGGTCACGAGAGGACATCCCCCAACGGGACGGAGCCGGAGCAAGGCACCCGTAAATCGGCCTCGGGCCGAGCCCGACGAGGAACCTGCGCCACGGACGGCGGATCCGATCGGGCTGCGAGCGGATTCGCCCGCCGTGACACAGCCACCCAGGCGTCCGGCCGGCCACGAGCCATTCCGCAGTGCGCCGCGATCCGTGCGGATCCAGGCGGCGGGCTCCACGCAGAGCCAGGCGCGATTCGTGGCTTCCGCCAACGCCGAGCCGCGTCGAACGAGGTGGACTGCGGAACGGCTCGTGG
>TARA_R110002096_G_scaffold97694_21_pt1 | contig 20457 bp, 13 predicted proteins | sample TARA_R110002096 | Tara Oceans TARA_R110002096 (sample SAMEA4397295) | marine metagenome | biome: Polar Biome; feature: [DCM] deep chlorophyll maximum layer (ENVO:01000326); material: water (ENVO:00002006), including particulate matter (ENVO:01000060) such as... | depth 35 m
GAGAAGTTGAAGCAGTTAAATTGGTTATTTCATTTCCATCAACACTAAATGTATAGATGTCAGCTTCAGTAATGCTATGCCCGTCGTCCTTGATTTTATTGGCAACAACATATTTACTATCAGGTGACCAGCTTGGATGGTTAGCAGGACCAAGGTCGATTAACTGGCTTCCATCCACATTCATTACATATAAGTTTCCACCAAAAATTTCAAAGGCAAGTTTTTTGCCATCTGGGGACACTTGAAGATTTAAATAAGTAGCGTCTTCGAAAGGAGAGATGTTCTCAGTACTGTTATCAGGAATCATGCCTTTAGCTAGCTTATTTCTTTTTAATAGATAAAAAGACTGATCTGGAACCATTTTCTGCTTTTCAATATTGGTTTTTTTACCAGAATCAAAAGCTTCAACCTTTTCATCCGAAATAAGAACAACCTTTTCATCAAACTGTGCCCATTGTGGCATTGAGGTCATTCCTGAACGGAATTCAGAAAGCTGCATCTCCTCACCACTATCTTTATCGAAAAGCATTATAGCAGATTGCTTCCGTCTATTTACATACTCTGTTGCTCTAGTTAAAATAGTTTTCGAGTCAGAAGACCAAGAAAAAGCGTAACCAGCATTCTTGTTTGTGATCTGAGTTACCTTCGATCCACTTTTATCAGCAACCCAAATTCCTTGAAATTGGGTTGATGTAAATGCAAAAGAGCTTCCATCGGGTGCCCATACAGCATTTTGATAAAGCTGTCCATTACTAGGAACCAAGATTTTTGGCTCACTTGTTGCTTTAGGTTGTGCCTTTAAAGCAATTGGCATTTGGATGAAGGTAAAAAGGGCTGCAAATACAGCTAATTTTTTAAGTTTCATAAGTTAAGGTCGTATTAATCGGATTTATTCAAACATAGTGTAAAGAATATATCCGATTTAGTGTTAAAGATTAGCTTAGGAATGTGTAAAAAGGATTTACTGAGAAGGTATCCTAAAGTGATTTTGTAACAGAATGTAAAAATAAATTTGATGCTCATTCTCATTAATTTAATCAAAAAAGGGCTTTCTTATTCAGATTGTATCCATAATCCATATCTTACGCAACAATCCACCTAATTATTACATGCAAAAAGAAATACAGCTTAGAACTTCACCCGAGGTTGCCGCGCAATCAGATCAATTAGTTAATTATATTAGCAAGAGTGTTGGGTTACCACAAAACGAAATTCACCACGTTGAAATCATAAAACGCTCTATCGATGCTCGTCAACGTGAGATTAAAGTGAATCTCAAAGTTCGCATTTATCTTAATGAGGAATTTGTTGAAACGCCCATTTACTTACCCAACTACCCGAATGTAGCAAATGCAGAAGAAGTATTGATTGTTGGGGCAGGGCCTGCTGGACTTTTTGCAGCATTACGTTTAATTGAGGTGGGAAAGAAACCCGTTATTCTTGAGCGTGGAAAAAATGTGAAAGATCGGATTAAAGATTTAAAAGGAATTAATGTAGACCATATTGTTAATGAAGACTCTAACTATTGCTTTGGTGAAGGTGGTGCGGGTACATACTCAGATGGAAAATTATATACACGATCTAAAAAGCGTGGCGATGTAAATAGAATTCTAGAACTACTTGTTGGTTTTGGTGCGGTGAAAGAGATTATGGTTGAGGCTCACCCACACATTGGAACTAACAAGTTACCAGCTATTATTGCAAAGATGCGGGAATGTATTTTAGCGCATGGGGGAGAAATTCATTTTAATATGCGAGTAACTGATTTTTTGGTTAATGGTAATCAAATGGAGGGAGTGAAAGTTCAAGGTGGAGAAACTTTTAGAGCCAAAAATGTAATTTTAGCAACAGGACATTCAGCCAGAGATATTTTCGAATTACTTTACCAAAAAGGTATCGAAATTGAATTAAAGCCACTTTCTATTGGGGTACGTGTAGAACATTCTCAATCTTTAATCGATTCAATCCAATACAATTGTGATGACAGAGGTGAGTTCCTGCCACCTTCACCGTACAGCATTGTAAAACAAGTTAATGGACGTGGAGTGTATTCCTTTTGTATGTGTCCAGGAGGAGTAGTGGCACCTTGCGCCACAAAACCAGGAGAAATTGTAACTAATGGTTGGTCTTCATCGCGTAGAGCTCGATCAACAGCAAACTCTGGAATTGTTGTAGAACTTAAAGAGGCGGATTTCAAACCATTTGAAAAATTCGGGCCTTTGGCAGCTATGGAATTTCAAAAAGCGATTGAGCAAAAAGCATGGGAGTTGGGAGGCAAAACGCAGACAGCACCTGCTCAACGATTAGTAGATTTTCTGAATGGTAGAGTATCTACAGATTTACCAAAAACCTCGTACGCACCTGGAATTACTTCAGTAGAGTTAGGAAATGTGCTCCCTGATTTTATTCATAAAGCGCTAAAAGGTGGGTTTAATGCATTTGATTCATCTATGCGAGGCTATCTAACTAATGAAGCCGTAGTTCATGCTCCAGAAACAAGAACTTCATCACCTGTTCGGATTCCTAGAGATTATAAAACCCTAGAGCATATTCGTATAAAAGGATTATTTCCCTGCGGCGAAGGGGCTGGCTATGCAGGCGGAATTGTTTCTGCGGCTATTGATGGCGAAAAAGTAGCCAATGCGGTGGCATCAGCAAAGTGATTTTGGTATTTATTTAAGAACGGTTTTCTTATAAAATTTCTTTTAACTGCTCCATTTAAATTTGATGAAAGCAGTTAAAAGGGATAGGTTCAGACCATGAACACATTAAATATTACTTTACTAGAACCTTTTTTCTCGGGTTCACATCGCCAATGGGCTTTAGGCTTACAAAAACATTCTTCCCACAATATTAGCATTCTCAGTTTGCCAGGTCGACATTGGAAATGGAGAATGCATGGTGGAGCTATCTCGCTAGCAAAACAGTTTAATGAATTAGAACAAACTCCAGATTTGATATTGGCAACTTCGATGTTGGGCTTGAGTACATTTCTTTCGCTTACTAGAAAGAAGTCTTCGGCGATTCCTATTGCAATCTATTTCCATGAAAATCAGCTTACATATCCGTGGTCGCCCCAAGATAGAGACGTTAAAAATAAGCGTAATAACCATTATGCTTTTATCAATTACACAGCGGCATTGGCGGCAGATAAAGTATTTTTCAACTCAAATTATCATAGAGATTCATTTTTAGAGGCACTACCTAAGTTTCTATCTCAGTTTCCAGATAAAAGAGAAAAAGCAAATATTGAGCTAATAAAAGCTAAAAGTGAAGTACTTCATTTGGGCTTAGATTTACACCGATTTGATGATTTTATAGACTCAGAGAAAGAAAAAGAGCCACAGGCTGTAATTTTATGGAATCATAGATGGGAATATGATAAACGACCAAAAGCCTTTTTTAAAGCTCTAATTTCCCTGAAGGAAAAGGGAGTAAAGTTTAAGTTAGTGGTGCTTGGAGAACAGAATGATATGATTCCTCCTATTTTTGAAGAAGCAAGGGAAACGCTTCATACTGAAATTTTGCATTGGGGTTACGTTGATAGCTTTGAGGATTATGCGCGTTGGTTGTGGCGAGCCGATATCTTGCCAGTAACATCGAACCAAGATTTTTTTGGGGGAAGTGTAGTAGAAGCGATGTACTGTGATTGTTATCCAATTCTTCCGAATCGCCTTGCCTATCCTGAGCATATTCCCAAAGAGATTCAAAGAGATTATTTATACGAAGAAGGGGAACTCGTAATAATGCTAGAAACAGCCATCGAAAATGTAATGGCTGTTCGGCAAGTAGATTACCAATCGTTAGTCAAAAAATACGATTGGAAAGAGCAAATTGAAAAGTATGACCGCTATTTTTCAATAACGTAGTAAGCGCAGGTAGTAAGAAAATTTCGTAATACTGGAATTGCAGAAATTAAAGACAGCTGCATACGAGGTCTCAAACCAAACTTATATTTATAAATTGGGTTTAAAAAGAAGAACTGCTTCTTAACAATCGAGTAATGCTCATTTTTTACAATACGCTCAAATCGCTCGATGGTAATTCCTGTATCTTTAATTTCTTCCAGACCCGTAATCGTTGCCTCCGATTCGCCAAACATCTTCAAAATGCCTTTGTATGCTGAATAAGGAAGTAAATGAAAATAAGGCAGGTACATCAAAACTTTGCTTTTCGCAATTTGTTGGTGGCCACCAAAAGGCATCTGCCATGGCGGGAAACCAAAAAATACTTTTCCATTTGGAGCTAAAAAGTCGTGTAGTTTTTTGAAGAATTTTTCTTGTTCAGGAATATGCTCAATTACATCTTTGAGGATGATTAAGTCGAATTTATAACCGATATCTTTCTCAATATCAATGTCATAAATATTTTTAACTATGAAATTGATTTTACCTTCGGCTACTTCTTCAGCCATAAATTTTTTGGCAAGCTCAATACGGGTACTTTGTAGTTCAATGCCAGTACAGGTATCACCGCGTTCGGTAAAAGCTTTTAGCACGCCAGCCTCTGCACAACCTATCTCAAGCACTTTAATATTCTTGTCTAATACGTTGTTCTTCTCAAGAAAAGGAATAATATATTCTTTAGCTGTTCGGTATTGGTAGTCGAAGTAAAGAGGTTTATCAGAGTGAAATTCGTGCATGAAATAAATATCGGTGTTATATCGGCTGAGACGGGGTATTCTCTGTTAAAATTTAATCATCAAAAAGTAGCATAAAATATGCTAATCCAAACGAGCTATTTTAAATTCAATTTGTTGGTGCAATTACTTCAACCCAAAGGTCTTCAACTTCTTGTCTAGCCCAATCGTGGCGACGTAAAAAATGAAGGCTAGACTTTATACTAGGATCTTTTTTAAAGCAGTTTATATCGATGTTATAGCTTAGTTGCTCCCATCCATAATACTCCACTAAGTCTTCTACCATTTGTTTTAATTTAACACCGTGTAATGGGTTATTTGGTTGTTCTGTCATTGTTCAGCAATTGCTTTAAGCATTGGTAGAGCTACTTTCCACCCTTTCATTGTCTCAATATAACGATCTTGACCATTCTCAACATAGGCAAATCCTTTTTGAGTGATGACAAGATGAGTTTCTTCTTCATCTGGTATAATCTCAAAGGTAGCAACGAGATAATTTTCTAGGGTATCTTCAAGCCCACTTCCCGCTGGAAAAAGTGTGTATTCCAGAAGTTTATAAGGTTCGGAGCGAATAACTTCACCTTTTATAATGGTACTTTCTTTTCCGTTTTGAAGTATATAAAAATTTGATTTGCTACCAGGCTTCCAATTGCTGTTGCAGCGTGCCCCAAACATATACTGCTCAATTTTATCAGGGTTAGTTAGGGCATCCCAAATTTGTTCTGGAGTTGCTTGAATCGTGGTTTTTAGTTCAATTCTATTTTCCATGTATTATTGATACTTATTTTTAATTACCTCAATAGAAGAAATTATCATTTCCGTTAAGATTTCAACATCAATATCTGAGAGTTTCTTTATGTAGAAACAGGATTTTCCAACTTTGTACTTTCCGATCTTTTCTAATTGATCTTTGCACTTTGCAAACCCCGATATTATATAAATAGTGATACTCTGCTTCCGGTTCGAAAAACCGATTAAAGGCATATCACCTTCACGCCCAGATTCATATTTATAGTGGTAGCTTCCATAGCCAACAATACTAGTTCCCCACATTATAGGCTGTTCTCCAGTAATTTCTTTCATCAAGGTGTTTAGCGTTAAGCAGTCTGCTTTACGCTGTTCATTATCAATGTTCTCGAGATAATCTAGAGCCTTTAAAGTTGTAGGCTTTGTTTTATTATCTGCCATTCCCCTCAATTTTGACTATTTAAATTAGTTAAACAATTTTTCTAAATAATAAATTTTTCAAGCAAATAAAAAAAAGCATCTTTAAATAAAATTCAATCCTATTTATGACTCAATCATAAAATTGGTGATTTCTATACCTATAACTACATTAAAGACTAATACTCAATTAAAATAGAACTGCCTTGAAGAGAAATTTTACTAAGTATTTTGGTCCAAGCACCTTGGTTACAGCCGCTTTTATTGGCCCCGGAACTGTTACGGTATGCACACTAGCAGGCGTTAAATCAGGATATATGCTCTTGTGGGCACTGCTATTTTCGATGGTGGCTACTATAATTCTGCAAGAAATGTCGGCCAGATTAGGATTAATTACTCAAAAAGGATTTGGCGAAGCTATTAGAAGCGAGATAAAAAATCCCATATTCAAGATTGTAAGCACTTTATTAGTTCTAGGGGCGATTGTTATTGGAAATGCAGCATACGAAAGTGGAAACATTTCTGGCGCAGCAATTGGGTGGGAAGAAATGATAACTGGTCTAGATATTAGTATAAATGGAATTACACTTCGTATAGCTCCATTATTGATTGGCATTATTGCTTTCTGGCTCCTTTTTTCTGGAAATTTTAAACGGATTCAAAACTTCTTGGTAGGGTTAGTTGTAATTATGAGTTCGGTTTTCATAACCACAGCAATTATCATCAATCCAAGTATTAGTGATATCCTAAAAGGATTATTCATCCCTCAAGCAGATGCTGGGCAACTGCTCATGGTTATGGCATTGGTTGGCACAACAGTAGTTCCCTATAACTTGTTTCTTCATGCGGCTACAATTTCTGAAAAGTATAAGGACAGTAGCGAAATCCATGATCTTAGAATTGAGAATGCAGTTGCTATAGTATTGGGAGGTCTTATATCTATGGCAATTGTTATCACAAGCGCAGCAGCTTTTGGAGGAACGGGTGCCGATATAAATAATGCAGCAGACATGGCAAAGCAGTTAGAGCCTTTATTGGGAAGTTGGTCGGCAGAGTTTTTAGGAATTGGATTATTTGCGGCGGGAATTTCCTCAGCTATCACAGCACCTCTTGCCGCAGCTTATGCGGCTAATGGTATTCTTGGATGGAATGCAGATTTGAAAAACGCAAAGTTCAGAAGTGTTTGGATGGGTATTCTCTTTATTGGCGTTGTTTTTTCGATGATAGGTTTTAATCCTATACAGGTCATCCAATTTGCACAAGTTGCCAATGGTATCTTACTTCCATTTGTGGCCATATTCCTGCTTTATATTATGAATAGAACCGATTTGCTTGGAAGCTTTGCAAATACCCGCCTACAAAACTCACTTGGGATTTGTGTGATAGTAGTTGCACTAATAGTAGGTTTTAGAAGTTTAAACACTGTATTCCACTTTCTACAATGAAGAAAATAGATTTAAACTGCGATTTGGGTGAATGGAAAACAGAGGATGGTTTTGCTCGAGATGAAAAGATAATGCCATTTATTTCCTCATGTAATATTGCATGTGGTGGACATATAGGCGATGAATTCAGCATGAAAAAAACAATCGAGCTTGCGTTAAAACATAATGTGGCAATTGGAGCACATCCATCATTTCCTGATCGAGAAGGTTTTGGCCGCCGAATAATTCCCATGACTTCTGATGAACTGACACGAGTAATTAGAGAACAGCTATATAACTTCGGAATCATACTTAATGAAATGGGTGGCAAACTTCATCATATAAAACCACACGGGGCTCTGTATAATGCGGCTAGTGTTGATGACCAAATTGCAACTTCCATCCTAGAAGCAACTAAAGAACTTTGTCTCGAAACTTTGATTTATGGACAGTCAAGTTCCATTTTCGAAGATGTGATTTCATCAGGGAATTTAGAATTTGTAGCGGAGGTTTTTTCAGATAGAGCTTATGAAAACGATTTGAGTTTGAGAGACCGGAACTTAGAGGGAGCTGTTCTTCACTCAGAGAAAGAAGTTCTAGAACATGTTTACTCAATGGTGATAAATGGGAAAGTGAAAACTCATTCTGGCGATTTTCTGCCTATTAAAGCGGAAACCGTTTGCTTGCATAGTGATACGGAAGGTGCAACTGAATTAGCCGAAAAGATATGTTACTTTTTAAAAGAACATGGTGTCGAAATTGTTGCAGCTTAACAATAAAACTTGGGGTGTTACATCACTTGGGGAAAACTCCATTCTGTTAGAACTTCAAAATGATGAAGGGGAGACTCTTTCAACGGTTCATAATACGGTATTACTAATTGAGGGTGCCTTTTTTAAAAATTTGGTGGATGTAGTTCCCGCTTATAAATCAATTGCGCTAATATTTCGGAAGCCTATACATAATTTGGAGCAAGTAATTAGTCAACTTCAGGAACTTGCCCACCAATCAGCGAGAGAAATTCCCTCTAAAAAATTTACAGTTCCTGTTTGCTACAATCTCGGTTTAGACTGGGAAGAGGTAGAACGGGAAACAGGATTGCAACGGGGTGAAATTATCCGTCGGCACGTTTCTCAAACTTACACGGTAGCAATGATGGGCTTTATTCCAGGCTTTGTTTTTCTTGATGGATTAGACAAATCAATAAAATGCCCAAGAAAAAAATCGCCAAGAATGGCAATTCCTAAAGGCTCAATAGGGATTGGAGGTACGCAAACTGGAATATATTCGTTAGAAAGTCCCGGAGGGTGGCAAATTATTGGAAGAACACCGCTTTCATTCTTTGATGTACACCAAATACCTCCTTCAGCAATTCAACAAGGGGATAAGCTAGAGTTTCAGGAAATTTCGGAAGAAAAATTTAGAGAGCTTGAGGCGAGTGATGGGTAAACTTTCAGTGGTAGATGGAGGAATTTTTACGACCATTCAAGATGCTGGACGGCACGGGTTTAGGAAATATGGTGTCCCAACTTCTGGCGCGATGGACATAAAAGCATTTCAACTAGCAAACACCTTAGTTGGAAATCCTCAAAATCTACCCGCTTTAGAGTGTACGCTTAAAGGAGGTTGCTATAGATTTGAAACGTCAGCTACTGTAGCATTAACTGGTGCTGATATGCAGGCTACATTGAATGGAGAAACTGTTGAATTAGAGAAAGCTTTTAGTGTAAATCCGCAAGACATCCTACTGCTAGATTATGCTAAAAAAGGTTGTAGAGCATATATTGGAATTCGAGGTCTTTTCGATATTGAAAAAATCATGGATAGCTACTCTACCTATGTAGTGGGTGGTTTTGGAGGCTTTGATGGAAGAACGTTGAAGGCGGGTGATGAATTAAACTGGCTAAATCTAAATGTTGAGGCGAATGCACGATCACCGTTAAATCGAAAAAAACTAGATTATCCAAATAAGGTTAACGTTCAGGTTAGCACTGCACCTGAATGGAATTGGCTAGATGATGATTCGAAATCATATTTTTTGAACGAAGTGTTCAGTATAAGTTCGCAGAGTAACAGAATGGGAATTCGGTTGGCAGGAAAATCATTACATATTCCACAGAAGCATATGCTTTCTTCTGCGGTAATTCCAGGTATTATCCAGTTACCTTCTAGCGGACATCCTATTGTGCTAATGAACGACGGACAAACAATTGGAGGCTATCCAAGAATTGCCAAGGTTCTCGATAAAGACTTATGGAAACTAGCCCAGCTTAAGCCAAGGGATGAGGTCACTTTTGAATTGAATATTGACGATTAATCAGAGAAAAAATAAAATGATTAACTGTGATTTAGCTCAAATGATTTTGGTGAAATTATCCGTCAATAAATTAAATAAGAGCTTTATAGGCACTAAATAAAGGTTGTATTAATACTGAAACAATGCATTAATAATTTATTAATACGACCCAAACCAAAGCTAATTTTTAGATAATATTTTCTTAACGCAGTTTCCGTTTTTTTTACTCGAAGTAAAATAATACGGATACAAAGAGTGAAAATTTTATCATTAGTAAACTTTTGTTTGTTGTTTAGCCTCTTCTCGGCAACAGCAAATGCTCAAGACGGCAAGATTTCTGGAGTAGTTACAGAAACAGAAACAGGGGAGCCTCTAGCAGGAATAACGGTATATGTAGAAAGTATACAAAAAGGAGTTAGTACCGATGGCGAAGGTCGTTATGTACTTCTGAGTGTACCTGCTGGAATATATGAGATGCGATTCTCATTTATTGGGTTTTCTGCACAAACTATAGAGCACGTAGAAGTAAACACTGGCCAAACAACTTCTATAAATGTTTCTATGGCTTCGGAAGTTTTTCAGGGCGAAGAACTTATCATTAGAGCCGAAAAGCCCATCGTAAAAGTTGACCAGACTTCATCGGTTTCCATTCTTTCAAAAGAAACAATCGATGCCCTCCCTGTTCTGGAAGTAAGTGATTTGGTGAAATTTCAACCGGGTGTGGTTGCAACGGATGGCGGATTTAGCTTTAGAGGAGGTCGAACTCGTGAGGTCGCTTATATAGTAGATGGAATTCCTGTTCAGGATATCTATTCGCAATCAGGTGGTAATACCATTGATGTTGAAATAGGTTCTGTACAAGAACTGCAAGTGTTAACAGGAACCTTCGATGCTGAAGTTGGGGGGGCGCAGTCTGGTGTAGTAAATGTAACTACACGCGACCCATCTCAGAAACTGGAAACAAGCTTCCAGTTTAGAACGGGAGGCTACTACTCTGGAGGTGATGATTTATTCCTTCAAGGAAATATACTAGACCCAGCTCAAACCAAAGATTTATCGATTACGCTAAGCGGTCCTATTGGTAGAAATTCTGAGAAATTAGGCTTCTTCCTAAATACCCGATACGAAGATCGAGAAGGTTATTTAAAAGGACGGAATATTTTTTCTGTTTCTGATGGGCAAAAAATTGATGCCTACCAATTTTGGTATAGAAATGTATATGCACCAGATAATGCACAGCTCATTGCTCTAGATACAGCTAAAACTCCATCAGGGGAGAAAATATTAGATAGCAATGGAGAAGCAATTACATTTGCTAGTGGTGACGGCAAAGTGGTGGCAATGGATTGGCGTAAATCGCTATCTGTAAATCCAAAGTTTGTTTATAGACCATCTACGCGAACGAAGCTTACATATAGTGCTATTTATAATAGTAGCGAAGGTCAAGGTTACAGCGATAGCAAGCGTTACTCTCCAGATGGACGAGGAGTATCAAAGAGCAATTCGTTAACTAATATATTCTCCATTAAGCAAACTATTAGTAACAACTTTGTTCTGAATTTGAGAGGTTCGTATAAGTTATCGAGAAATAATTCGATGGCTTACTCCGATTTTAACGATAGCCGATACTCTTATTTCTCTGGTTCCGATCAAACTACTGGATTTTATTTTGGTGGGACGGAATTAGGACGATCGTACTTCGAGGAAGATCAGTTTATTAGCTCAGGTGATTTTACTTGGCAGATTAACTACTTCAACGAAATTAAAGCCGGCTATCAGTTTCGTTCAAATCGATTTAACTCAAGAGATGAAGGCATTGGTTGGTACTTATCTGGAGATGCTCAAAAGGAACCTGTTGGCGTTGTTCGTCCAAATAATGCAGGTGGTTACGAATATTTTGATGAATACCTTGCGGCTCTTCAGGCAATAAATCTTGAAAGAGATGTCCTTAAGAATCTTACTAATGAGACTACAGAATTTGAACAATCTCCTATAGAGTTTGCAGCTTTTGCACAAGACAAGCTCGAGTTGGGTTCTAACTTAGTAGTTAAAGCCGGGTTACGCTTTGAGTATTACGACACCAGAGAAAAATATATCGTAAACACAGGTACACAAGCGGCTTTGGTTGGCGACGCTAGCAACTTAGAGGACTCAAAGGCTAAGATGTATTTAAGTCCAAGAGTTGGAATATCGTATCCAATTTCTACAAGAGGCGCCTTCCGGATTGCTTATGGGCACTTTACTCAAATGCCAGCATATAGCCAGTTGTATCAAAACCCTGTTGATGCGAATACTAACCAAGGAAGGTTGGAAGGAACTACTGTTGGAAATCCAGACTTGATTCCTGAACGAACAATTAAATACGAATTAGGTCTGCAACAACAAGTTTCTGATTTTATCGGTGTAGACATCAACCTGTTCTACAAAAACGTTCGGAATCTACTTGGTAGAGAAGTGTTAGCCACCTCAGATGGTATTCTTTATAACAGAACTGTGAATAGAGATTACGGCCTTATAAAAGGTGGAACTATTGCACTCTTTACAAACTCAAGAGGCTTGTTGAATGGAGCAGGTATAGATATTACCTACCAAGATGTACAAGGAAGTTCATCCAACCCAAATAGTGTTGCCGATGTGCTTATTGCTGGCCGCCGTGGCGAAGTTGGTGATGTTGTTGTTGACCGTCGAATTATTCCACTGAATTGGGATCAAACGCTAACTGCAAATGCGTATATGACAATTGGAATTCCTGGAAACTGGAATGTTGGCTTTGTACAGCAGGTAGCTTCAGGACAGCCATATACACCCGCTTTTATCGATCCAGATAAAGAGTTTCCCGAAAGTTACTTCGACAACACTGAGAAGAAACCACTTCTCTTAACGCTCGATTTTACTGCTGAAAAAGAACTCAATGTTGGTAAAACACAGCTTATGCTTCGGCTACAAGTAAATAATCTGCTTAACCATCTAAATGAAAGTACAGTAAATAGCATATCGGGAAGTGCTGACCAGATTGTACGCTTACCAGAGGATCAGCTAGAGCGTTCTGCGGTACTCAACTATGTAGGATTGTTTTCTGAAGCTGATGACAACGCACGTCCAACTTGGTACTCGGCTCCACGCCAAGTGCTACTCTCATTACAGATGAAATTTTAATAGAATGACCTCAAATCTTGTGAAAAAATCAAAATTTACTCTACACAAAATACTGTTGCTCCTACTTTTTATACAGCTTCCAGTTTGGGTTAATGCCCAAACTAAGGAGCGAAGTAAAAGTGAGCGCGAAGCCGAAAAGCTTCAAGAAAAGTATGAAAAAGGCATTGAGAGCTGGGAGAAAAACTCTGCCAAAAATAAAAGCCAAGCCAAAAGAGCGGGAAACCTTTCTCTAAAGAACTTTACCCGTGGTGGGTTACATACTGGTAACCTAATTCAGGTTCCTTACATAACTAATGTAAATATCTCAGCAGGATATTGGAGTAGTTTTGTATCTCCGAGTAGAATTATCTGGCCAAAAGGCTCTGGTGTTGAGTACGGGCATACCATGAGTTATATGGTTGGTGCTGAAGTTCAAGATGATGATGGCCAAAATCATGTTATTGTATCAGAAAGTTATAACAGAAGTGGTGGAGATACTGACCCTGATGGTAGCCATAAATATCATTTTACTCCTGTTCCTGGCTATTACAATATGTACGGTGATCAATCGTCAACAAATAAACTTAATGACAACTCCACTGATCGCCAGCAACTAGAAAGTGCTGGTTATTACTTTGTTGGTGGACTAAGTGAAGACTTAAATGGGAACGGTGAACTTGACGCCGGCGAAGATCTAAACAGCAACAACGAATTAGATTTGGTACTCGAAAATAAAGTCGAGTTTAACGCACAGTCGAATGTTGTTGAAACATGGCCAGAATTTTGGCCAGCTCAATCATATCCAGGTGATGACCGTCAAGTTGGTGAAACTCGCGCAGGAGTTAGAGCTGGACGTTGGAATGGTGCTTATGGGTCATTTATTAGAGCGGATCAGGAATCCTATTATATCTCAGATGACCGCGATAACGATGAATTTCCGTACTACCCGTTTATTGACCCCGCTACAGGTCAGCCAGATAACCGCGATTGGGAAGATGGCGGAAGAAGAGGTATTGGGATAGAAATTGAAGCTCGCCAATACCAATGGACAAGCGTACTTGCCGAGGATATTTTTGTTACCACCTTTGACGTGAAGAACGTCAGCCGTAATGAAATCAATAACTCCATTATTGCCATGTTGGTAGATTATGATATCGGCGGAAGCACAGGTAGTAATAACGCACTTTTTGATACAAAGGATGACATCACTTACCAATGGCATAAGAATAACCTTGTTCAGAATGGCTTCAAGGTTGGATATGCTGGTGTTGGCTTCCTTGAAAGTCCTGGGATTTCAAATGATGGTATCGATAACGATGCCGACGGTATGGTAGATGAAAGCCGAAACGATGGGATTGATAACGACGGCGATTGGAGAATTTGGGTAGATGTTGATGGAAATGGGCAATACGACAATGAAGATACCAATAACAACTTTATCCTAGATCCAAACGAAGACACCAATGGCAATGGAGTGCTAGATATTGAGCCAATTAATGATGACAAAGGCTCGGATGGTGTTGGTCCAGAAGACGAAAATTATCCAGGTCCTGACCCTGATGGCTCTGAAGCAAATGGTGTTCCTGATAGAGGAGAGCCGAACTTTGAGTTTACGGATAACGATGAGATTGATCAGATTGGATTAACCAATATGGTAATCAGAACTCCATCCGATTTTGATAGAGATATCGATGATGACGAATTGTTCTGGCAAGATTATATACAACCTTCAGATGAATCAGATTTCATCATACCAACAGAAACCGCAGATATAATCTACGCATACAGCTCGGGCTCTGTAGCTATTAATAAAAATCAATCACAACGCTTTTCAATCGCATTCTTTTGTGGTAACGATTTTGATGATATGCTTCGTAACAAACGTACTATGCAAAACATCTACGATGCAGATTACGATTTTGCAAAACCACCACGTCGCCCTTTCTTAACGGCAGTACCGGACGACAACAAAGTGATTTTAGTTTGGGATGAAAGTGCAGAGATTTCAAGAGATCCTATTTACGGCTTCGATTTCGAGATGTACAAAATTTACCGCAGTACAGATCCTGAATTTAACGATATAAAAACCATAACTGACGCCTTCGGAAATCCTCTTTTATGGGAAGCCGTTGCGCAATTTGATAAAAAGAACGGGCTAACAGGAGCGCATCCAATCCCAATTGGTAGTTTTGGGATTAGCTACGATATGGGTACCGATTCTGGATTAGAGTATCGTTACATAGATGAAGATGTTGATAACGGGCGTACTTATTATTATGCCGTTGCTTCTGTAGATCAAGGTTATGCACCAAACTTCTACGCGGATGGCATTTCAGAGTATTCTTCGTTGGCGAGTATATCTCCTTCAGAAAGTTCAAAAATAATTGAAGTGGATGCTTTTGAACGTCCAGTGAATATCGATAGAAACACTGCAGTTGTGGTCCCTCAGGCTCGAGCTACAGGTTATGTGCCGCCAACTATCGAGAATGATGAGATTGTAAAAATTTCAGGAAAATCTACAGGGAATATTCAAGTAGACTTCCTAATACCAGACTCGGTTAATTCAAAGGGATATGAATATGAGATTTCATTTACGGATGATGAATCTTATAAGAATATGGATTCGCTTTATCTAGATTTTGGAAAAACCACAGGCTTTACTTTCAAGAATACGACTACAGGTGAAGTTCTCGCGGTTAGCAATCCTGCGGATCAGGGCGCTGCTATTTTTGATTCACCAATACTAAATGCAAGGATATACGACGGAATGAAAATTGCCATCGATAATCCACTAGAACCAGAAGTAGAATCAGTGGCTTGGCAAGCAAATTCTCAAAGGACAAGAAAACCAAGCTTATCAGCTAACGTAAATGCTACGGACAACTCGAATACAGCTGTTCCTAGAGATTACGAAGTAAGAGTAAGTGAGCTTCATGCAGATACTTCAAGTTCAATCTCAGCATCATCAAGAATTGCGACCAACTACACCATTTGGGATGTAACCTATCCAAATGCAGCAAAACAACTGCCTTTCAGTTTAAAAGAAGCGGCAACGCCAATTTTCCCTCAGGATACTGTAAAAGGTATGCTAAGCCCAGGAGATGAAATTGATATTAAAGTAGGTGGAGTTAATACACCCTTTGGGTTAGTATATGCGAACTCTACCTGGCGATTTAATTTCAGCGTTTCAGAGAATAATTCAGAAATATTGGAGGGCATAAAAAGTCAAGTAAATGAATTATATGACTCCTTGGCAATCTATCAAGTTCGCGATATCGGTACCCGAAAATACGGTGCAGATTTAAGTGGGCGCCAAGTCATAGACTTTTTAGATGAAATTAATACTTGGTTTGCCGAAGTAGAAGATTCGCTCAAAAACACACCAGGCGTAAACGTGGCAATAGCTGCTTTCTACTCTCCTAAGGAATACAAAGAAGAGCTAGACGAGTTATTTAGCAAAGAGATGCCCATCTCTGGCGACAAACTCCTAATGGAAACCACGAAGCCTTTCAACAGAGACGATGTATACCGTTTTAAAGTGACTGGAAATATTGTTGAAGAGCAAATTCAGAAGTCATCTTTGGACAGTATTTACGTAGCTCCAGATCCGTATATCGTAGTTAACCCACTTGAGCCTCGCAACACTTCTTTACCAGGACGAGGAGAGCGTAGAATCGATTTTAGAAATTTACCTCAACAATGCACTATTCAGGTTTTCACTATGAGCGGACGGCTTGTAAAAACCATAGAGCACAACAGTAGCGAGTATCAAAGCTTAGAATCTTGGGATTTAAAAAGTGATGATGGTTTAGATGTAGCATTTGGAGTGTACATCTACCATGTGAAAGCTCCTGGGATTGGCGAAAAAATTGGAAGATTTGCACTTATCAAATAGAAAAAATGTATAAAAAGTTATCTCAAATAGTCTTAATACTAATCCTTTGCAGTGTTTCTGCAAAGGCTCAAGTTGGCTTCGTAAAAAATGTATCTAACAAAGGAACGGTAGCAGCTGCTTTCCTAGAAATAAGCGTGAATGCGAGAGCAGAAGCGATGGGGGGAGCTTATACGGCACAAAGTGGTTATGGCGACATGATTTACTGGAACCCCGCAGGTCTAGCTTCTATAGATGGTGTTAGCGCATCATTCAGTAATACTGTATGGCTAGCTAGCACGTCATTCAACTTTGCTTCAGCTTCTGTTCCATTACCGGCTATCAAATCGGTACTCGCGGGGAGTTTTACAACCTTAGGCGTACCTGAGCAAGATGTGAGAAATTATGATGGAAGTAAAACCGGTGAACGCTATGATGCGAGAGATTTTGCCGTAAATATTTCTCTTTCCTCACAACTTATAGAGTCATTCTCTTTTGGTGTAACAGCGAAATATGTAAACCAACGTATTTGGAGTGAAAGTGCAACAGGAGTGGCATTCGACTTTGGAGTGCTCTACCACACACCTGTTGATGGCTTAACTCTAGGAACAAGTATCTCAAATTTTGGTGATGATATTCAAATGTCGGGTAAAAATCTTACCGATGTAATTGACCCTGATATTAACAACCAAGGGGTTACAAATATTCCTATCACTTACGACACGGAAGAATATCCACTTCCTCAGATTTTTAGATTCGGTTTAGCCTACCAAAAACAACTAAAGGATTTTGACTTTACTACAGCATTGGATCTAATCCACCCAACGGGTTCTACAGAAAGTATGAATTTGGGAACAGAATTCGGTTTCAAAAAACTAGTGTTTTTCCGAGCTGGTTATCAAAACCTATTTGAAAGAGATCAAATTAATGGCTTAACACTGGGTGGTGGGTTACAGTATATGCTAAGTAGCCAAGAGCGCTTCACCTTCGACTATTCCTGGTCAGATTGGGGCGTATTAGGCAAAGCCCACCGAATTTCAATGAGTATCTACCTCTAAAACATCAATAAAAAAAACCAATGAAAACTAAAGTTACAATTCTGGTACTAGGTTTAGCATTTCTTTTTACGGCAACAACTTTTGCCCAGCAGAGAGATGACGGCAACTTACTACTTACTGAAAGGTACGGGTCTAATTACAACGAAATATTAGACAAGTACGGAGACAATCCTGAATTACTAAAGCTAGCCGAAGAAGAGCATGCTTACAGAAAAACATTACCAATCGGCAGCGGATTAGGCCAATTTTTCGCAAAGATGAATGGTTTTAATTCAGAAGTGTCACCTTATGTGGCTCGTTCAGAAGCTGAACCAAATAACTTTTTTAATGTAGCAGATAACATCGACGATGTACTTGCTACTCCTGGTGTATTAAATGACAAATACACAGGTAAACTAATCAGTGCTGAGTTTTCTGATGACGTTGATGTTGATGTGTACGAATTTACTGTAGACACTAGCATGATGTATTACTTTGCAGGCTTGCACGGTATTACTGCCGACGGCGAAGAAATGGCAGTTGGCGCTCGTATTTACCATGAGTCAGATCTTGATACTACAGTTGTACAGGATTTTAAAGGTATTGTTGGTAACGAGCAAAGTCGTGGCGACATTACAGGACGTGATTCTGACGGACGAGGCGGCGCTGGTTTGTTTAGACTTACAGGTTGGTCTGCTCCAGTTGATGCTGCAACAGGCAAACAATTAACAGGCAAGTATTACCTATGGGTATTTAACGAAAATGGCGATGTTGGTACCTACAACATAACGGCTTATTCTATTCCTTTTTCTAATTTCAAAGAAAAAGCTGAACCAAATTACCCTTATAATAACTTACTCCTTAACGCAGCAGATCCTGAGTTTTACTTACCAACCGATGGTGTGCTTCGTTCTTATATGTTATACTCAGATACCGTTCGTACTGTAACTCCAGCGGTTCCATCTCAGTCTAACTCTGTATACGACCTAATGGCTGAAGGTGACGAAGATGTTGATTTATTCTTCATTAACTACAAAGCAGACCACACTCTTGTTGTAGAAACAGTTCCATACTTTGGTTTTTACCGTGAAAATGACGGAAGTATTGCAGCTGGTAGCTCTCGACTTTCAGATACTAGAATCCGTGTTTATAATGGTGACTTCTCAACTAAAATTGCTGAAGATGATGACAGCGGTAGAGAAGCTATGGACGGTCCAAATAACATTCATGGTCGAATCGTACTAAACTCTGATCAATTAGAAGAGGCTGGTGCAAACACTGATGGTCCTCTTGTACTTTGGGTTTCTGCTTGGGCCTCTCAAGAATTAGAACGTACGGGTGGCGGAGACGGAACTCGTGGTGTTGATAATAGCGATCCAGGTCGTATGGTATACAATGTGTACGCTTACCAGTATAGCAACAACCCCGTTGAATTCGAGCCAAACAACACAACTGAAACAGCTACAATGATTGCTGCTCGTAATGACACTGTTATCAATGCAAGCCTAACTGGCGGAGATGTTGATATGTTTAGAATGTATTTACACGAAGCTCGTATGTATAGCTTGTTCTCAAAAGGTCAAGTAAGTGCTGATGTTAATGTTGAGTTGTTCTACGAGTCTGAAAATCCATCTTTTGATGGAAGTACAGATCTTTCTAATGATATTATTGCGGCAAATAGCATCCCCGTTAAACGATCTGGAAAAGATTTTCAAATCAATTCTTTTATCCCAGAAAATACTGGTGCTTATATCGTAAAAATCACTTCTTCTGGTAGCGGCGCTTACCAACTAGGTGTACTTGATAAAGGTGAAATTTATGGCGGAAGAATCTCTAACGAACCAGATAATAGTTTAGCTGAGGCACTTGAAAACGATGCAATTCAGGTTGGTCCTGGGGCAGCTTCAAAAACGGCTATGATTTTCCCTGCTAACGATGTTGACCAGTATCATTTCACTACAGGCGAAGAATTTACTTTTACTATCAAATCTACAAACGAAGATCTAGTAAAAGATTTTGACACCAAGCTTACTTTATTAGATGGTTCATTAACCGAATTGGCAACATCTGTAACTGGTTCAATCACCTATTCTCCATCTGAAGTAGCACAATTTATTCTTCGTGTTGAAGCCGTAAATAGTGGAGAAGTAGGTTTTTACTCAGTAAATGGTGGAGAGCCTTTTGTTGAAGAAGAATCAAACAATGAGTTTGCAACAGCAACTAACATTGTTCTTGACCAGCTTTACGAAGCTTCGCTCACACCTGATGATGTAGATTTCTTCAAAGTAGATCTAAAAGCAGGAACTTTGTATTCATTCCGTTCAATCGATAATAACACAGGTTCTGCGCTAACAGTAGAGTTCTTTGATACAATCGATGGTATTACTTTATTAGATGAGTCTGGCTGGGCTGACAACTATGATGGCAACTTCAAAATTGCGAACATTGTGCCTCAAACTGACAAAACTTACTACATAAAAATCTCAGGGAATCCTGGCGATTATAAAATTCTATCCAGATCAAACAATCAGTTTGCTGCTTTAATTGATAAGCACGAGCCAGATAACTCTATTGCAGAGGCTTCTACACAAACTGCATATTTGATGGATGGTACAGATAAAATGTACGCTCAATTTGCACCAGATAGCGCTCGTTACTATGGTGATACTGACTTCTTCCGATTAGAACTTAAATCAGGAATGAATTTAGTAGCAGAAGCTAAACCAGTTGGTGGTGCCACTGCTTCTAGCGCTGATGTTAACTTTTGGAATAAAGATAATGATACCAAAATCTATCTTTATGCTGCAGATGGAACTGAAGTAGCAAGTAACGACGATGGTGGAAACGAGTGGTATTCTAAAATTGAGTTTACTGCTACTGAAGATGCCGTT
>TARA_R110002096_G_scaffold194592_1_pt1 | contig 20448 bp, 20 predicted proteins | sample TARA_R110002096 | Tara Oceans TARA_R110002096 (sample SAMEA4397295) | marine metagenome | biome: Polar Biome; feature: [DCM] deep chlorophyll maximum layer (ENVO:01000326); material: water (ENVO:00002006), including particulate matter (ENVO:01000060) such as... | depth 35 m
GCGGCCAATACGTCGGACAATTGGTTGTTTGGCATTTCGCCTGAAGGTATTGGCTCAATCGGTATGTGCTTAAACTTTTTGGTGGCGTTTAGCGTGTCATCCCTGACCCCACCGCCACCACAAAGCGTACAAAACATGGTGGAGCGTATTCGCTTGCCGAATGCAGCTGCCGCAGCGCACGACCATTAACCGCCGTGCGTCGTTAAGCTGGCCGTGAGTGATGCCCTGCAAACCATTTGGGTCGATGCCGACGCCTGCCCCGTGGTAATTAAAGACATGCTGTTTCGCGCCGCAGAACGCACTAAAACGCAAACCACCTTGGTGGCTAATCAAATGGTGCGTGTACCTCCGTCGGCGTATATTTCCTTTTTACGCGTTTCAGCAGGTTATGACGAAGCCGACAATGAAATCGTCAAACGTATGCAAACCGGTGATCTCGTCATAACCGGCGACATTCCGTTAGCCTCCGATGTTGTCGATAAAGGCGGCATCGCGCTGAACCCACGCGGTGAACTGTATACCCGCGAAAACATTAAAGACCGTTTAAACATGCGTGACTTTATGGAAACCATGCGTTCCAGCGGGCTTGACGTTGGTGGTGGCCCTCCGCCACTGAACAATACCGACAAACAAAACTTTGCTAATCAATTAGATAAGCTGCTAACGAAGGCCGGGCGTTAACTGTATAATCGCGGCTATTCAAACTTAGGAAGCCATGATGCCTAAAGCCAGTGATTTAAAATCCGGAATGATTGTTGAAGTGAACGACGAACCGTATTCGGTTAAAAAAATAGACGTCCGCAACCCGTCCTCACGCGGCGCGGCCACCCTCTACAAGGTGCGCTTTAACCATTTAAAAACCAAGCAAAAGCGCGACGAGACCTTTAAAGGGGATGACTTTTTAAAAGACCTCGATTGCGAACGTGTCGCCTTGCAATATTCGTATCAAGATGGCGACAGCTATACCTTTATGAATTTAGAAAACTACGACCAATACACCGTCGATAGTGAGGTTATTGAAGATCAAATTAAATTTCTAAGCGAAGGCTTAGAAGGGATTGTTGGCATTTTGCTCGACGACATACTGGTTGCGATTGAACTACCCACCTCCATCAGCCTACAGATTGTTGATACCGCACCGGGCATGAAAAGCGCCTCAGCTACCTCGCGCACCAAACCCGCCACCTTGACCACCGGTTTAGAAATACAAGTGCCCGAATATATCGACAACGGCGAGGTGGTTAAAGTAAACACCAGCACCGGTAAATTTCTTTCACGCGCATAAATCAGGAGACCCTTATGTCTGATGCTCTAGACCCACTTCGCCAAGCGCTGGTCTCACTAAATTTTAGTGAAACCATGGCTGTTATTGACGCCCTTTATGACTTTACCCCAACCGGCTTTAGCAACGGCGAAACGCGTAATGAAGCTGGCGAAAACAACGGCTCGTGCAAGCTGTTTGCCTTTGCTCAATTAAGCAACTTTAGCGAGCCCGAAACACTAGCGTTGTTCGGTGAGTTTTTTCGCGACGTATTGGCAACGCCTGATGGAAAGGATCACCAAAACATTCGACAATTCATCAAAACCGGCTGGTCCGGCATTTGTTTTGACGCCGCCCCACTGACTGAAAAAAAATAATCACACCCTATGCCAAACACAAGTTTTTCAAGCCTCGCTATTTCGCCCGCACAAGTTAAAAACTTGGCCTCACTCGGCTATAAAGACATGACACCCGTGCAGGCGCAAAGCTTACCGCACGTGTTAAAAGGCAAGGATATTATTGCTCAAGCTAAAACCGGCAGCGGTAAAACCGTGGCGTTTGCTGTGGGGCTGTTGGAAAAAATAAACCCGCGGTTCTTTGGTAGCCAAGCCTTAATTATTTGCCCAACGCGCGAACTCGCCGACCAAGTGGGCAAAGAGATTCGCAAGCTGGCCCGCAGCGTACCGAATATCAAACTTGTGTTGTTGTGCGGCGGCAAACCCTTTGGCCCGCAAGTAGGCTCCTTAGAACACGGCGCGCATATCGTCGTTGGCACACCGGGTCGCATTCAGGATCACCTAAAAAAACGCACTTTAAAGATCGATCAATTAAAAACCCTGGTTTTAGATGAGGCCGACAGAATGTTGGACATGGGTTTTGCCGACGTGATGACCGAAATCATTAGCCATACCCCTAAGTCGCGCCAAACCCTGCTTTTTTCTGCCACCTTTCCTGACGCTATTAAACACATGTGCCGCTCAATTCAGCGTGACCCGATCAATATTACTGTTGAATCGAACCACCAACAAAGCGTGATTGAACAGCTGTTTTATCAAATAAAAAAACACGAGCGTAATAACACCTTACTGGCCTTGTTCGAACATTATCAACCCAAAACGGCGATCGTTTTTTGCCACACCAAGGCACAGTGTGCCGATACAGCGGACCTTTTACGCGAACATCAGATAGAGTCTTTAGCCATTCACGGTGACCTTGATCAGCGCGAACGTGACCAAGTATTGGTCCGCTTCGCCAATAACAGCTGTTCTGTCTTAGTGGCTACCGATGTGGCCGCACGTGGACTCGATATTAAATCGATTGCCATGGTGATTAATTACGAATTACCGCGCGACCCAGAAATTTACGTTCACCGGATTGGCCGTACCGGCCGCGCCGGGGAAAAAGGCCTCGCGATGAGTTTATTCACCGACAGTGAAGTGATTCGACTCAAGGCGATAGAGCAATACCAAAGCAAACCCTGTTTGATTGACAGCCCCCAATCCCTCGATCGCGATAGCAGCTTTAAACTCTACCCACCGATGGTCACGATTCAAATCGACGGCGGCCGTAAGGACAAAGTGCGCCCCGGTGACATACTCGGCGCTCTGACCGGAGATGCCGGGCTGGATGGCAGCCAAATTGGTAAAATTGATATTTTTGATCGCTCCAGTTACGTGGCGCTTGACCACGATGCAGCCCGCCAGGCGCTCAATTATTTGGCTAACGGTAAAATAAAAGGTCGCCCTGCTAAGGCCCGCAAAGTTAAGTAAGGCGTGGCCTGTCTAAGACCCTTTAATGCTGCGACCGCACAATTTCTGCTATAATTCAACATCACGTTAAGCACGACGCTTAGCCAACAACAAAATAACGCCCCTACCTATGTTTCAACTGATTATTTCTCGTTCTCAAAGCTTAAAAAGCGACCTCTTGTCTGGCCTAACCGTTGCGCTAGCACTGGTACCCGAAGCCGTTGCTTTTGCCTTTGTTGCAGGTGTTGAACCCTTGGTTGGTTTATACGCTGCCTTTATGGTGGGCCTGATTACTGCGGTTATAGGCGGCAGGCCGGGAATGATCTCTGGTGCCACTGGCGCGTTGGCTGTTGTAATGGTCAGTCTGGTTGCTGAACATGGCGTTGAATACTTGTTTGCCACTGTGGTATTGATGGGCTTATTGCAAATACTCGCCGGTGTATTCCGTTTAGGAAAATTTATCCGCCTCGTGCCACACCCCGTGATGCTCGGATTTGTAAATGGTCTTGCCATTGTGATTTTTATGGCTCAACTACAGCAGTTTCAATTTTTGGATGCGGACAGTGGCAAACTCGAGTGGCTGCAAGGCAATCAAATGCTCACGATGCTCGGCATGGTGGCGCTCACCATGGCAATTATTCACTTTTTACCTAAACTCACCAAAGCAGTGCCTTCATCCTTAGTCGCGATTGTGACGATTGTTGCCTTATCGGTTGGCCTAGAGATGGAATTACGCACCGTTCAAGACGTATTACAAGATATGACTGGCGATCCCTTAGCGACCATCGCTGGTGGCTTACCCAGTTTCCATTTACCGGGTGTGGCGTTAAATTTAGACACACTTAAAATTATTTTTCCTTATGCTTTAGTGCTCGCTGCTATTGGCCTGATTGAGTCACTGCTTACCTTGACCTTAATCGATGAAATTACCGAGACCCGTGGTCGCGGCAATAAAGAATGTGTAGGCCAAGGCGTTGCTAATGTTGCTACTGGATTTTTTGGTGGCATGGGCGGCTGCGCGATGATCGGCCAAAGCATGATTAATATCAATTCTGGCGGACGAGGGCGCGCTTCAGGTGTGTCGGCTGCCTTATTTTTATTGGCCTTTATTTTGGTGGGTTCCTCACTGATTGAAATGATCCCTGTTGCTGCCTTAGTGGGTGTGATGTTTATGGTGGTACTCGGCACCTTTGAATGGGCAAGTTTTCGCTTACTGGGCCGCATTCCAACCTCCGATACCTTGGTCGGTATTACCGTCGCCGTAGTCACCGTTCTATCTGACTTAGCAATCGCGGTGGTCGTTGGGGTGATTATGTCGACCTTGGTGTTTGCCTGGAAACACGCTAAAAACATGCATTTTGAGATTGAAGAAAAGGACGGCATAAAAATTTACAAACCGACCGGTCCGCTATTTTTTGCCTCCATCCATAATTTTCGTGAGCACTTTGACCCCGCCAATGACCCACAAGAAGTGATCATCGACTTTGCCCGTTCACGGGTATCCGACCATTCGGGTATTGAAGCAATCGATTCACTGGCTGAACGTTATTTGAAACTGGGCAAGACCCTGCATTTAAGGCACTTAACCCCAGAATGCCAGTTGTTATTGCATAAGGCCAGAAAACTGATCGAAGTGAATGTTATTGAAGACCCCAAGTACGCGATAGCTGACGATAAACTGGACTAAATAACGGCTTATAAAGACGCTTGCACGCACTTGATAATACCGTAATCGTAAGCCTCTTCTAGGGCCTCATATATCGGTTTTATACGGCCTTTTGATTCGTCTTCAAGCGACTCGATGGTCAACACAATGGCTTGGTACTGGTCATCATCAAGCGCCAATACCTCGCGAACATCAAGCAGTCCCGCCTCGATAGCATCGGCCAAATGCCCGTATACCGTATTTGACTTAGTGTCGCGTTGTGCCGCTATTTGATCCACGTCTAATCCGTCTTTGTACAGCATTAACGTTTCATTAACCGTCGCGCTAAGCCGGTTGTTCAATAGTTCATTTAAGGGGTGTTTGGCAATTTCGGCAGTAAACAACTCGCCATAACGCTTGATCTTCTGGTCGCCTACGCCAGAGATATAACGCATATCTGCCGTGCTGAGCGGTCGTTTTTTAACCATTTCCTGCAGCGTCACATCATGGAAAATAACGTACGGCGGTACTCCACTATCGTTTGCCAGCTGGCTACGTAAAGCACGCAATGCCTCCCATAAGGGCTGATCTTGTGGCCGTACTGGGCTTTTTTTCGGCTTGTCGCTAGCCAGTCTGTCTTCCTTCGTTTGTTTTCTTAGTTCCAGTACCTGTTCGCCGCGTAAAACCGGGCGACATTTTTCAGTTAGCCGGAGCGCACCGTGGCGTTCTGCATCAGAATGAATAAAGCCCAGTGCGATCAGTTGCCTAAAAATGGTCCGCCATTCGGCAACAGACAGCTCTTTGCCAATACCAAATGTACTGAGCTGGTCGTGCTTATTCTGCTCAATTCGTGGGTCAGACTTGGCCAATAAAATATCGATAATGTAGTTCACACCAAAGCGCTGCTCGGTTCGATAAATAGTGGACAGTATTTTTTGTGCCGCCACGCTAGCATCCCATTTTTCGGGCGGCGTAGTGCAGTTATCACAGGCACCACAGGGTTTATCTAAGGCTTCGTCAAAGTAAGCGAGTAAGGCTTGGCGGCGGCAAGCGATCAACTCACACAGCCCCAACATGGATTCTAATTTACTGTGCTCAACCCGTTTATGCACCTCGTCCGCGCTTGAGTTTTGCACGAACTGCCGCAGTGTTAACACGTCTTGTAAACCATAAGCCATCCAAGCGTTCGCCGGCTCACCGTCACGCCCGGCTCGACCCGTTTCTTGGTAATAGGCTTCGATACTTTTAGGTAAACTCAGGTGCGCCACAAAACGCACGTCGGGTTTATCAATGCCCATGCCAAAGGCGATAGTCGCGACGATAATAACGCCCTCTTCACGCAAAAAACGCTGCTGATTTGTTTGCCGCACCTGCTGTGGCAATCCGGCGTGATAGGGCAGTGCAATCCGGCCTTGTTGGCTTAGCCACTCGGCGGTGGCCTCTACCTTATTACGTGACAAACAATACACAATACCCGCATCACTGGGATGGTGGTTATGTAAAAACTGCCACAGTCGTTGTTTGGGGTTATTGCCTTCTGAAATCGCGTAATGAATATTTGGCCGATCAAAGCTATTGATAAATACCTGCGCATCATCTAATTGCAACTGACTGATGATTTCATCGCGCGTTCGCTGATCAGCGGTAGCGGTTAAGGCAATGCGCGGAATAGCCGGAAAACGCTGATGAAGCATTCTCAAGCGTTGATATTCAGGGCGAAAATCATGCCCCCATTGCGATACGCAGTGTGCCTCATCAATCGCAAACAGGGCAATTTGACAGCGATCTAGCAGCGATAACATTGTCGCGTTTAATAGGCGTTCTGGTGCAATGTACAGCAGGTCCAATTCGGCATTAAGCAATTGTTGTTCGACCTCTCGCGCCTGCGCGATGGTCAAACTTGAGTTGAGATACGCCGCCTTTATGCCCAGTTGTTGAAGCGCGTCTACTTGGTCCTGCATTAGCGCAATCAACGGCGACACGACAATACCCGTGCCCTCACGTAATAACGCTGGAATCTGATAACACAAGGACTTGCCACCGCCGGTGGGCATTAGCACAAAAGCATCGCGGCCGGCGCCTAGCTCACTAATAACCTCCGCCTGCGGGTGACGGAACGCATCATAACCAAAGGTCTTTTGTAATAGGGCTTGCGCGTGACTCATGGCTTAGGTTTGCTAGCTTCAAAGAGAAAGATTATCTCATAGCTGTGGACTAATGCGCCGACTTATAGCCACCTTGCTTAGGTTGATTTGCTGGTAAAGTTAGCCTTACTCAAGCCCGCTTTAAACGAAACGCCTGCGTTAAAAGGTATAATGTTTTTTTATTTTTGCCGACCTGCCGATTAATGCTAAACCTAAGCCATGTGTCGCTCCGCCGAGGAGCCAACGTTTTATTCAAAGACGTTTCTTTTACTGTACATTCGGGGCAGCGCGTCGGCATAAGCGGCGCCAATGGTTGCGGCAAATCCAGTTTATTTGCCATGGTACTGGATGAAATTCACGCCGATACCGGTGAGTTTTCTGTTCAGTCTGGCTTTGTTATTGCCCACGTTGCACAAGAACTGTCTAGCACCGATCAAGCCGCTATTGAATTTGTAATTGATGGCGATAAAGAACTGCGCGGTATTCAACAACAACTGGCTGTTGCCGAGCAGCAAAACAACGGCCACCGTGCCGCCGAACTGTATGCCGAACTTGACACCATTAACGGTTACACAGCTAACTCACGCGCGGCTATTTTACTTAGTGGTCTCGGCTTTAAACAGGGGGAGTTAAACAACCCCGTATCAACCTTTTCTGGTGGCTGGCGGGTGCGCCTAAACCTTGCAAAAGCCTTGATGTGCCGCTCTGATTTATTACTACTGGATGAACCGACTAATCACTTAGACTTAGATGCGGTAATGTGGCTGCAAGAGTGGCTACAAAGCTATGCCGGCACCTTATTATTAATATCCCATGATCGAGACTTTTTAGATGTCGTCGTTGGCTACGTACTCCATATCGAACAACAAGGCGCCATGCTGTATAGCGGTAATTATTCACAATTTGAACGCGCCCGCGCCGAACGATTGGCGCAGCAACAGTCCAACTTTGAACGCCAGCAAAAAGAACGCGCGCATATTCAGAGCTTTGTTGACCGCTTTAAGGCTCAGGCTACGAAGGCCAAGCAGGCGCAAAGTCGTTTAAAGGCACTTGAACGGATGGAAATAATCTCTGCGGCACACATTGATTCGCCCTTTCATTTTAAATTTTTTAACGCCGATCGGGTTTCCAACCCCATGATTAAAGTTGAAAAGGCAACGATGGCCTATGGCGAAAAAGTGATTTTAGACACCGTTTCTTTATCGATAAAACCGGGGGATAGATTAGCCTTATTGGGTCCTAACGGCGCAGGCAAATCAACCCTTATTAAATTATTAGCCGGCGAAACAAGCGTGACTAGCGGTTTGATTGATTCAGCCGAAAATTTAAAAACTGGCTACTTTGCCCAACACCAATTAGAACAACTCGATGGCAACGCTTCACCCTTGTTGCACATCCAGCGGCTTGACAAAAAAGCCACCGAACGCGAACTACGCAACTTTCTTGGCGGTTTCGGCTTTCATGGCGATAAAGCACTTGAAGCCGTTGCGCCTTTTTCTGGCGGGGAAAAGGCACGGCTGGCCCTAGCGATTCTTGCTTATCAAAAGCCCAACCTATTGTTACTTGATGAGCCTACCAACCACTTGGATATCGAAATGCGTCACGCCTTAAGTTCTGCTTTACAGGAGTACAGTGGCGCAATGATTATCGTATCCCATGACCGCCACTTATTACGCACCATCACCGATCAATTTTTATTAGTCGCCGATGGCAAAGTGAGCCCGTTTGACGGCGACTTAGACGATTACGGCCAATGGGTCAAAAACCAGACCCGTCGTCTTGAAAACCCCACACCTGGCGACGCGCCAAAGGTTGCAATAAAAAGTCAAAAACAACGCCAGGCGGGTCATCGACAACAACTAAAACCGCTACGTGATGCGCTCAAAAAAGCAGAAAAAGGACTAGAAAAACTGTACGCTGAGCAGCAACGCATAGAGGAACAACTTGCCGATAATGCCTTATACGATAATGATCAAAAAAGTCGTTTGGCTGAGCTGCTTGAGGCGAAAAATCAACTTGATCAAGACCTTCAAAAAATGGAAGACCATTGGTTAGACGCCCAGACCGCTATAGAGGATGCTATATAAATGCTGAGCAAAGAGACGCTAAGCCTAGCGGCGATTGCATTAACCTTTGTTGCCTTTATTCCCTACATTCGGTCTATTTTTAATCAACACACTAAGCCCCATGTTTTTTCTTGGCTTATTTGGAGCATCACAACCTTTATCGTTTTTTTTGCCCAGCTTGACGACGGTGCCGGGGTAGGTGCATGGCCAACGGGGGTTTCCGCCTGCATCACTAGTTTTGTGGCTTATTTGGCATACCTAAAAAAGGCCGATATCAGCATTTCCAAAACGGATAGCCTGTTCTTTGTAGCCGCGATAGCCTCATTAATTTTGTGGTATTTCACTTCTGAGCCCTTGTCGGCGGTTGTGGTCCTTACCCTTATCGACACCCTCGGTTTTGCACCCACCTTTAGAAAGGTTTATGATCAGCCATATCAAGAAGATCGGGCGTTTTATGCCTTGATTGCTCTTAGAAATATCATCGCCATTAGCGCCCTGGAGCACTTTTCAGCTACGACGGTTTTATTCCCTGCTGTGATCGCTTTTTCTTGCAGTTTACTCCTGGTGTTAATAACGTATCGCCGACACCGTCTATCAGCTTAAATTTAAATTAATTCATGAACGAACCACATCATAAAGATCCATTACACGGCCTTACGCTTGAAGCCATCGTTACAAAACTGGTTGCACACTATGGCTGGGAAAGCCTAGGGCAGACCATTAACATTCGTTGTTTTACTAGCGACCCGTCGATTAAATCCAGTCTTAAGTTTTTACGTAAAACACCGTGGGCAAGAAAAAAAGTTGAAGCGCTTTACTTATCAACATTAAAAACCCCTTAATAACATGAGTGATCACAAAAAAAACGCCTTCCTGCCTACACATTTCCTATAATCTTTCACTATACTCTGAGTTAAGTTGCAAAAATAATAACCGTAGTTTTCCCATTAACCTACATAAATAAGCTTAATAAAAAATGAACAATATCACCCTCAGGTCAAAGTTCTTGATCGCTATCGCGTCAGGAATTATCTCACTTCTCATTGTTATATTTGGTATCCGCATGATGGGTAAGGTCACCGATTTTGCTTATTACGAACGGATGCATATTATTTCCGTAAACAATGTTGACCATGAGTTAGCCCGAGAAAAAAGCGACCGAAGCGTATTATTAACTAACGCAAAAAAAGCTCACGCTCAACCCGCTAATGTTGCCAATGCCATTTTTGGTATTGAAAAACTACTTTTTAGGGCGCTTGGTCAGGGCTACTTATTGGACCTTGCCGCTAAAGATGAATATGATTTAGCCGCCGTTATAGACTATTTGGGCCAGTCCAATTCTGCCTATTTAACACCACAAGAGGCCAAGGAAATGGATGCCCTTATGACCCCACCTAGAACGAATACCGAGCTATTTGGCGCTGGGTTACGTGATGCCGCTGGGTTTGTTAAGGTGGTTGTTAATCTATTGGTTATCATAAGCCTTGGCGGTCTAATTGCTGTTATCTATAACACCATGCGAACAACCTTGCCGCCCCTACAAGAGACCGTGTCCCTCATGGCAAAGATTGCCAAAGGCGACCTAACGGCTACCGTAAAAAATATCGGTAGCGGCGAAATTGGACAAATGCAAGCATCCACCGCCGAAATGATAAAAGGCTTACGTCAAATGATCGAAGGGATTATTCAGGTGAAATCCAACTTAACACAGGCCACTAACGAGGCATCTATCATTACCGTACAAATGGCTGAAGGCATTAATTCGCAAAAAACAGAAACAGAAAACCTCATCGCGTCTATTGGCGAAATGACCAGTGCTACTGAAGCAGTTGTTGAAACCTCATCAAATGCGGAAACCTCTGCTAACCAAGGCAACCAGTCTGCCACCAAGGGCAGGGATGTTGTTACTGACGCGGTTAATTCAATTAATGAGTTAGCCGATGAGGTTGAGTCATCGGTTAAAGCGCTCAATTTAATTGAACGCGACAGTGAAGATATCGCTTCGGTCGTCAAAATGATCCAAGGCATTACTGAACAAACAAATCTGTTAGCACTCAATGCTGCGATCGAAGCTGCCAGGGCTGGTGAGCATGGCCGTGGTTTTGCCGTCGTCGCCGATGAGGTGCGAACCCTAGCCCAACGAACTCAAACCTCAACGCAAGAAATACAAGAGATGATCGGCAAGCTTCGCACCAGCACACGCTCTGCCGTTGAAGTGATGGATCGTAGTCACGGCCGAGCCAAAGACAGCGTTGAAAAAGCCAATCAAGTGAGCGAAGTGATCGAAAAAATCGTTGTTTCGGTGGCCAGCATGATGGCGCTCAACAAAAAAATTGCCAGCACAGCCAGTGAGCAAGGCGTGGTTACGAAAAAGATTAACGCTAACACCAAAATTATTAGCGATATAGCTGATCAAACCGCCGCTGGCGGCCATAAAGTTGAACAGTCTAACGAAACATTGGTTGAGTTATCTAAAAGACTGGCCGAGATGGTTAAGCAGTTTAAACTCGCGTAATCTGTACTTTCTGTTAAAAAGCAGAATCATCACAGGCTGTATTTTAATCCGCTGCTGTCTTAGCGTTTTTCAACAGCACGACCAAGCTTGTACCTGAAAAAGCCGCAACAAACCAAACCCAGCCGTGCAAGCTACCTGACACCACACCACCAAAAAAAGCCCCTACATTACAGCCAAAGCCAATAGTTGCGCCATAACCCAACATTAAACCACCTACTACGGTAGCGGTCGTTTCAGAGACTGAAATACGCCACCTTAAATTAAATCGTGTTGTCATCAAGGCTACCGCTAAGGCACCCAACACAATTCCTATATTCATCACACTGCTTGTATCATCCAACAAACCACCGGATAACGCCCGCTCAGCGGCGGCTTGGGTCCAGTAGTCCCAAAAGTCTAGGTCTAAATCAAAACCTAACCAAGCACTCCCTTTAGCGCCCCATAATGGAAAGGCATTAGCCACCGACCAAGGCCGACCAGCGACACCTAAGGTAATAACGTTAAGTACCGCTAATGTTAGTGCCCCATACAATAATGACCGGCCCAAACCATTTGATTGCCGGCGCCATAAAGGTTCAATGCGTCCATAACGTCTTTTTTCAATCCAGCTGAAGAGCAAATAAAACCCCGTTGCGATCGTAGCGTTAATCAATATGGCTCCCCACACGCCAACCAAACTGCTCCAGTCAATCGGCATAAAATTAACCTGTGTCATCCACCAGCCATAATGCGCGGTCGCTAATAAGGCCCCTATCGCAAACATCACCAAGGCCAACAACATTTTAATTTGTCCGCCGCCGCTGTTATACAAAACACCCGAGGCACAACTGCCAACCAGCTGCATGCCGACACCAAAAATAAATGCACCGACAATGAGTGACGCACCCAAAGGCCGAATGTAAGCAGAGACGCTCGTTCCCCATAAGCTACCGTCGGCCAATACAGGCAGTATTATGGCTGACCCCACTACCAGCATCACCATTTGAGCACGTAACCACAGGCTTCTACGTTCAGATACCATACGCCGCCAGCCATTTGAAAAGCTAAACGTTGTGTACAGTAACACCACACCTAAGGCATAGCCCAACAGCAGTAACAACGCTTGCCTTTGACCCGCCGCTGCTGATACTAACCAAGCACCTAGGGCCATCAACACCAGTAGACTGACTCGTTTGAAAATAGCGGTTGGTTTTGCAGTTAAAACGGTGCGCGATTGTGTGGCTATACTTGCCTCTACGCTCATTAAGCTCTCCGGTGTAAGGGTAGGTAAACATGGCAAGCCTCTCTGTAGAAGAGGCTCAGTGCTTCATTATATAAAACAATGCCTTATAGAATAAATTCTTTTAACCATATTGTTTATTCTTTTAAAGCATATAGCACACTGAGCTATTTAAAACATTATCAAATAAACGTGGGGTAGCTGTGCTTTCACCGCTTAATGCAGCCATTGGGTGGCTAGAAAGGAGGAGGATAAATTAGCGTTTATTTTCTTGCTGCTTTTCCTTTTCAGTTTCCTCATCTTCTCGACGAACCGCTGACAAGGCCGATGCCACAATACCCGTCGGCACCGCAATAAAAACCAAACCTAACATAAGAATAATGAAGGTAAAAATTCTCCCCGCGACAGTAATCGGGTACATATCGCCATAACCCACAGTCGTCAACGTCACCACTGCCCACCATAATGCGTCGAAAATTGAGGCATAAACAGCCGGTTGCACTTCGTGTTCAAAGTAATAAATCCCAAATGCTGAAAAATACAACAACACCAAAATTGCTGTGATAAAAATAATTAATTCTTCTTTTGCTTTAGAGATGGCCTTGTTAAATCGAGTGAGCGCCTTGTTATAATGGACCAGCTGTAATAATCGAACGATACGCAGTAAACGAAGTAAGCGTAGCACCCTCAAATCGACTACCAAGGCTAGATAAAAAGGCAAAATAGCAAGCAAATCAATCAACCCATAGAAACTAAATATAAAGCGCAACTTACGCTTAGCTGCGTATATTCGGTAGAGGTACTCAAGGCTAAACAGCGCAACAACGATACGTTCTGACCACTGCAGAAAAAAGACCGTACCCTCACTGAGGTTCGGCAATGTTTCAAAAGAAAAACAAATCACCGAATATAAAATGAGTAAGGCGATCACCCATGTTGCCAGCGGCGAGTCTAGATCGTGTACCGTATCGTTCTTAATCATGCCTTTCTCCACGGCACGCGTGCGTTATGACTGCCCTTTAGACGGCAACTGACCCGTCTCTAACCACACAGCACACAACTCGCCTAACGCTTGTTTAGCCTGCTGCTGATACTTTAAAACCGCCTCGTCGTTAAGCGTTGTACGCCAACGCCCGTTAGTTCCTTTGTGGATAAATGTTTGCGCGCCACCTTCCCAAAAGGCCCCACCAAGCGGTACACTTTTTGCGGCATGGTTCTTCATATAATCAAAACTACAATGGCGTAGGATATTGGCCCATTTAGCCTCATCAATGGGTATCTCAAGAAACATTGCAATACGACGAATTTCTTCAGCCATATTGTTTTTTAAATTTTCGAAGTGTACAAAATGTACATTAGGTAAGTGCCTAATTGCCCACCAAGACCTAATGTTTTCCCAGAACGGCCACCACGGATGCCCATTATGATCGAGCCAGTCATGGTAATATTGGATTATTGAGGCTGGGGGCTTTTCGATCGCGGGGCCAACCCGTCCCGGGGTATCGTTCAAGGCATGATACCAAGCTTCATTCGCATTGACATGGTGGTTGTACATGCTCCACACCACATCACGCCCATCTCGGCCAATATAGATATATTTGGCTTTTTTGGAGAAAACCAAGGCATCAACCGGTAAGTGTGTTTTCAAAAACCGACGATGTTGCTGCGCCTCAACCTCGGGTAATTTGATACCTTTGGGCGGCACCCTCAAGTCCATCCAAGGCGACATAGACGCTACATCTAAGTCGCTTTCACCATTAAATAATAGTTGCGAGATGATCTGCTGCATCCACGTCGTTCCTGACTTTGCGTAAGTCGCGATGATAATATCGTCGTCACGAAAGTTAAACTCATTCCAAATAGTCGAGTCGAAGTGATGGTTCTGAAGTTCACGCGTTTTTTTAGGATAAACAATGTTCTGCATAGCAAGGTCCTATTTATTTTACCAATCAACCTACACGGAGCCGTTTGATTTGATTCAGTCAGCGGGCTTTTTTAACTCCAAGCACGCGCCTTTGATCACGCGTGCCGATGAATTTAACAGCATTAACGCTAGCAATGACGCCAATATAATATCTGGCCAACCCGACTCAAAAACCCACACCCCAATGGTTGCTGAACTATCGGTGTCAAACCAATTTGCAGATATAATTCATCGCCATTTTTTTTAATCGCGGGCAATAAACGGCCAGCGTCCATAGGACGTGCTGTCGGTACATCCATAAAATGCTGCATTGATTTATTATGCGCCAAACGCAAGCGGGGGGGGTATTAAATCGTTAACGCTAAGTTCTGTTAGCTCATCAAGGCTATAACCTAACAATTGCTGAAGCTTTTTATTTGCAAAAACTATCTGACCCATAGAGTCTACTAGCAGCACACCAATCGGTAGTGCCGTCATCATTGCTAGTAGCGAGCCTTCGTTCAGCTTAAAGTTTTTCATTCTCGCGGTTTAATTTAAGTCGATGATGAAAAAATGATTTTCACGTTTAGCCGAATACCGTTGTTGCATCAAAAACTGGGCCGTCAACACACACGCGCTTCATTGCTTCACCTTGATCAGTTGTTACCTTCACCACGCAACCTGCACAACCACCCACAGCGCAAGCCATGTATTCTTCTAAAGAGACCTGGCACGGCAAATCAAACTCTTTTGCCAAAGCGGCGACTGCTTTTAGCATGGGTGTTGGGCCGCAAGCATAAACCGTTACTTGGTTTTTTTCTTCATCGCTTAAGGCATTAAGCCAATCACGTGCCAGATCCGTGATATAGCCCTGATAAACCCCCTCAAAGCCTTGCATGCTCGCTAAGCGGCTAGGAATACTCCAGCTTTCCAATAGCGGAAAACCATCGCTAATATCAGCAGAGAGGCCTTTTACCGGCATATTGGACGCCGCCCGTTCAAACGGAAAGGGGATTTCTGACCCCATAAATACCAGCGGTTGAATAGTCGGGTGCTGCTGACTAATCGTCTCCGATAGGCAAACCATCGGCGGAATCCCAACACCACCACCCAGTAATAACGCCTTTGGACGTTTTGCATCTAACGTGAAGGGCTGCCCGATCGGCCCCATCATACTTAAGGTATCACCCACTTTCCGCTGTGACAGTAATTGCGTGCCTTCCCCTACCGTTTTATACAAAAACTCAACCCAGCCTTCTGTTACCGATACCCGCATAATGGATAAAGGCCGACGCATAAGGCGCTGTGGGTCACATTGTAGGTGAGCAAACTGACCCGCTTGTGCCGTCTTGGCGCATTTGGGTGCGTGCACTCGTAAAACAAATTGGCCGTTTTCAAACCCCTGTTGCGAGAGAATCTCCGCCTCTTCAATAAAAATGGTATTACATGTAGTTTGCTGCATTATTATTTTTTGAACACGATACGGCCCTCAACGAGCGTATGCGTTACCTGACCTTTCATTTGTTGCCCAAAAAAGGGCGTGTTTTGACCGCGGCTACGCCAAGTTTTGGCCGTAAGTTGCCATACCGCATCGGGATCGACGATACAAATATTTGCTAATGAACCCTTGGCAAGACTCCCCATATCTAATCCCAAGGTTGTCGCTGGGGCTAGCGATAAGCGCTCAACCAGTTGATTCATGTCTAACAGACCTTCATCGACCAATCTCAGCATCAACGGTAGCACCGTTTCTAAACTAGAAATCCCCGCTTCAGTTGAGGGAAAGGGCGCTTGTTTTGCTGCTTCTTCGTGTGGTTGATGCCCCGAACTGACGCTAATAATCGATTGCGCGACCGCCGCCCTGAGCGCATCTCTGTCTTCAAAGGTTCGCAAGGGTGGTGAGGTATGATAATTCGCATCAAAGGTGCCCACATCAAGTTCGGTTAAATGTAATTGGTACGCGTGAACATCCGCACTAATTGCAATATTTTCAAACTTTGCACGCGCCAACATAGCCACTGACTTTGCCGCTGAAATACCGGTCAAATGAACCCGCGCCTGCGTTTCTGCTGCAAGCTGTATGATCTGAGCGATAGCCACCGTTTCTGCCGACGCCGGAATGCCCGCCAAACCCAGTTTGGAGCTCATTGCACCATCATGTACACAGCCATTGTCTTTAATGGACACGTCTTCAGGTTTTAGTACAACCAATAGATCATGAGAACTTGCATATTGCAGGGCTCGTCGCAGCGTTTGGCTGGTTAAATTGTTATTAGGCGCCTGACTCACAGCGACACAGCCGGCTTTTTTAAGCGCGTACATTTCACTCAATGTATCACCGTTAAGTCCAACCGTTAACGCACCCAAGGGTAACACTTTTGCAAAGCCTGCCAATTCGGCCTTATCCAAAATTAACTGCACCACTGCGGGCGTGTCGAGTATCGGTTTGGTATTTGGCAAACAACACACGGCTGTATAACCACCCGCAACTGCGGCCCTTGTTTCACTTTTTATACTGGCTTTTTGCTCATAACCTGGCTCTCTTAAACTGGCGCCTAGGTCGACAAAGCCCGGCATCACAAGCTTGCCACTTGCATCAATCGTTTGCTTTGCGACAAAGCCATTAGGTGAGCGACCTATACTCTGAATTCTGCCGTTGGCGATATAAATATTGTGCACCCCGTCGCGCTGGTTTGCCGGGTCAATAAGTCGCCCATTTTTAATGCATATATTCACGATGACTTACCTGTTGCGTAATGACCCAAGGTTAACGCCATCACCGCCATTCTGGTGGCAATACCGTTGGTGACTTGCTGCAAAATAACTGAATTAGGGCCATCAGCCACCGCAGCATCCATCTCTACACCGCGATTAATTGGCCCGGGATGCATCACACAAACATCCGGCTTAGCGTAGCTTAAGCGCTCTTCGGTCAAGCCAAAACACTCAAAATATTCGTGCTCACTGGGTAATAAAGCGGCCCCCATTCGCTCACGTTGCAAGCGCAACATGATAACCACATCCACATCGTCAAGCCCTGTTTTCAGGTCGCCATAAACATGAACACCCAACGAATCGGTGTCACTCGGCAATAAGGTTTTGGGCGCAATCACTCGCACCTCTCGTACCCCTAAGGTATTCAAGGCATGAATTTGTGAGCGCGCGACCCGCGAATGCAAAATATCGCCAATAATGGCGACTTTTAATCGTTTAAAGTCTTTTTTAACCCGGCGAATAGTAAACATATCCAGCATCGCTTGGGTCGGGTGTGCATGCCGCCCATCACCGGCATTAATAACGCTGATATGCGGCGCTACGTGACGAGCAATAAAATGGGCTGCGCCGCTGTCCGCGTGCCGCACGATAAACATATCGACCTGCATAGCCTCTAAGTTACGAATGGTATCGAGAATACTTTCGCCCTTCGTGGTCGCCGAGGTTGCTATATTCAAATTGATCACGTCGGCCGATAACCGTTTTGCCGCTAGGTCAAACGTCGTACGGGTTCGCGTGCTGTTTTCAAAAAATAAATTGGCGATGGTCTTACCGCGTAATAGCGGTACTTTTTTAACCGCCTGTTCTGCAACGCCGGAAAACGATTCGGCGACGTCCATAATTTCGGTTAATACCTGTTTAGATAAACCGTCTGTGGTCAGAAAATGGCGTAGTTTGCCCTGATCATTTAGCTGCAAGCTGGAACTATCAGGTGCTTTGAAGGACGTGCTAGCAGGGTGCTTGCTAGAGCTCATACAGTCAATTCCGGTTGGTTTCAAGCGCCAACGGCGCTGGGCCTGTCAATTTTACCTGCTTTTGTGGTGATAAATCCAGTTTCAGACCAATAACATCCGCCTGTAAGGGTAATTCCCTACCACTTCTATCGACCAAGACCACCAACGTCACACTATTAGGCCGCCCATAATCAAAAATTTCATTCAGTGCTGCACGCACCGTTCGGCCGGTATACAACACATCATCAACCAATACGATATCTTCACCTTCTATGCTAACGGGTATCTGACTTGGCTTTACTTGGGGGTTCAAGCCGATACGGGTAAAGTCATCGCGGTAAAAGGAAATATCAATTTCGCCTAGGGGTTTACTTAAACCCAAGGCTTGGTGCATTTTCTGTGCGACCCAAAGACCGCCCGTATGAACACCAATCATCAACGGCTGGGTGATTTCTCGTTGCGCCAGCAAGCCTGCAAGGTCGACACCCATTGCCTTAATAGTGGCGTCAATATCGACGGATGTTAATGTTTTTCCCATAGTCTACAGACTCACTTGTTCATTATTTAGCCAACTTTGCAAAATGAGTTGGGCCGCTAATTGATCTTGCACTTGCCAAAGCTTGGTCGCACTAACCTTGAGTTCATCAAACAGTAACTGCTTGGATTCATAGGTCGTCAACGTCTCGTCAAACAATTCAACAGGGCATTGATAACGCCCTTCCAATTGACGTGAAAAGCGAATCATTTTTGGCGTCACCTCATTATCACTACCGTCTTGCTGGCGCGAAATACCAACGATCATCTTTTTTGGTTGCCAGGTTGTTACCAGTTTTGTTATTTCATCCCAAGCGGGCTTTTGGTTCACCGCTCGCAAGGTGGTCAGTGCGTTGGCAATGTGGGTTTCTGTATCACCGACAGCTACCCCAATTTTTTTAACGCCATAATCAAAACCGAGACACACCGCCATTAGCAATGGCCGGCTTCGGTACTCATTAAACTAATATCTACCCCAATTCTATGCGCCGCAAGTTCCCACCGCAAAGACAGTGTTTCATCAAACATAATGTCGTCCTCAGCAAGGCCATGAAGCCAAGAGTTACGTTGAATTTCTTGCTCTAGCTGGCCCGCAGCCCATCCGGCATAACCTAAAGCCACAAGCCACTTTTCCGGCCCTTTATCCTGTGCGATGGCTTCTAAGATATCTTTTGAGCTAGTCAATGCGAGCGTTTCGTTGACTTGTAGGGTCGAATCCCATTGCCCTACCGGCGTGTGTAATACAAAGCCTCTTTCGGGTTGCACGGGGCCACCCATGAACAAGGGTATTGTTGCAATTTCAGGCCTTACAGGGGTAACGCCTAATTGCTTAAAAATATCGCCCATGGTCATTTCATGCGATTTGTTAATCACCAGGCCTAAGGCACCTTGTTCATCGTGCTGGCACAAGTAGGTGACCGATTTGGAAAAGTCCGAACCGTCCATGCCCGGCATGGCAATTAAAAAATTATTCGTTAAATACTGTTGTTTATTCATCATTGCGTTGGTCATTTTGTTCGCAAAGAACCTTCGTTTAAAAACTGCCACGTTCGCGTGATCACTAAAATATCGACCTCTTTTTGCAACTCAATAGGTAAGGGTGCAAAGGGTGCTGACAGTTTAACAATATTGATCGCTGCGTCATCAATAATTTTGTGTCCAGAGCGCCGATTAATGATAATTTTTTTTAAATTACCATCGGCATACAGTTCAACGCTCAACACCAAGGTGCCCGATAGCCGCTTACGCCTCACTTCACCTGGGTAATTTAAGTTACCTACTTTTTCAACCTTGCGTTGCCATGCCGCTTCGTAACTGGCTGCCTTGTATTGATGCGCATTAATCGAGTTAATGTGTAACTTACGCGGCCGTCTGGAGTAACTGGTCACGGCCTCGTTAATTTCTGCCTGTAGTTTTGCCATTTCTTCGCTTTGTTGTAACAGGTCCGCTGCCGTCAATACCTTAGTTTGATCCGGTATGCGTTTTTTGCTGGCCTCTATCGCCAACTCTGCGGTTTTTTGCACTAACAGCTTATCTGCCTGCGCTTTGCTCAGTTGCTCTTTGGTTGACTCCGTGATGACGGGTTTTTCGACGGAAGGCCTCCGTGTCGAACGCTGTTGATTGATCGCTTTCTCTTCAGCTTCACCACTGCCAACTTGATCTTCTTGAGCTAAAAAATCCGCCTT
>TARA_R110002096_G_scaffold365345_2_pt1 | contig 20433 bp, 23 predicted proteins | sample TARA_R110002096 | Tara Oceans TARA_R110002096 (sample SAMEA4397295) | marine metagenome | biome: Polar Biome; feature: [DCM] deep chlorophyll maximum layer (ENVO:01000326); material: water (ENVO:00002006), including particulate matter (ENVO:01000060) such as... | depth 35 m
AAACCCCTTTTGCCAAATACAATCCTACTCTGCATGAGATAGCAGAAGACTGGAAACTTACCCAGGTCCGGCTCAAGGACGGCGAGAAGCTGGTTAAGGCTGCGTATTATGTTATTGCCTTTGCCTGGGACGGCGAGGGCGATGAAGTGGGACGTACCCTTCGCGCCCTTTATAAAGCGGCAGGCTGGGCTCTGGCCTTTGAGCGTTTTGTCCAGCTTCCCACCTTCACGGCAGCTTTTCCACTCAGCCTCGCAGATGGCCTAGGCTCTGACTTCAAGACCATGAAGCGGCTTCAGACCCGGCTCACGTCAACTTGCGTCAATATAGCCCCAATGCAGGGAGAATATCTTGGTCTTAAAGAACCGCATCTGATGCTGCTCGGGCGGCGCGGTCAGCCTTTCTTCTGGTCGCCTTTTGGCAATGATAGCGGCAATCATAATGTGGCGGTGCTTGGGGCATCTGGATCAGGTAAATCCGTGCTTATTCAGGAGATTGTTTCCAGTCTGCGGGGAGCTGGCACACAAGTATTTATCATTGATGACGGGCGGTCGTTTGAGCATAGCGTGAAGCTTCAGGGTGGCAAGTTTGTGGAGTTCCGTCTGGAAGCCGGATTATGTATTAACCCTTTTTCCATGGTCGATGCGGACCGTGCCGCTAAGAATAAGGATTACCGCACGGAAGTATTGGAACTGCTTAAACTCACAATCTTGCAAATGTGCCGCTCCAGCCAAAAGGCCAGCGATTCAGAAAAAGGTCTTGTTGAGAGCGCAATTGTTCAGGTCTGGAATAGCTATGCCGACGACGGCGACATTGACAAGGTGGCGGCACACCTCAAAGATTTTATGGGGGATGACCATGGCCGGAAAGAAGCCTCGGATTTGGCGCGGTCGCTGACCCCCTATACCAGCAAAGGTGCTTACGGCGAATATTTCAATGGTCGGGCTAGCGTTACTATTGATAATGACCTGATGGTTTTTGAAATGGCAGAGCTTGAATCCAAGAAAGATTTACGGTCTGTTGTATTGCTCAGCATTCTGTTTCTGATCAATAACACCATGCATTCAGAAGGTCGGGATAGAAAGAAAGCTCTGGTCATCGATGAAAGCTGGTCGTTGCTGGGGGATGGCTCCACGGGAGAGTTTATTGAGGGGTTCGCCCGGCGCTGCCGTAAATATGGCGGGTCGCTGATTACTTCTACCCAGTCAGTCAATGATTTTTACAAGACCGAAGGCGCCAAGGCCGCTTATGAAAATTCTGACTGGGTGTTGATCCTGTCGCAAAAGTCAGAATCCATTGCGGAATTAAAACGCTCCGAGCGCATTATTGTCGACCGCTATCTGGAAGAATTACTGGAAAGTTTAAAGGTATCGGACGGCGAGTTTTCTGAAGTGGTTATTCACGGGCCAACCGGCAGTCATGTGGGGCGGCTGGTCCTTGATCCCTTTTCGGCAACCCTCTATAGCTCGTCACCCATAACCTTTGCCGCCATTGACCGTTTGATTGAAGCCGGGGTTCCTTTGAGAGAGGCGGTTCTTCGGGTGTCAAGGCAGGGAGACTTGTTATGAGCCCACCCCTTCATCAACAAATCTGGTCCGGTATAAAGTTTTATATGCGGATATGTGTGTTTCTTTTCCATGTCGGATTGCTGGTGCCGGGCATTGTCTTCTGGGTCATATTTTTATTGCTCCACGGTGATATGACAGCTTTCGCTTTGGTATCTGACAATCTGATCAGTCGCTATCTGGCGGCAGATATTGCAGAACAGCAAAATTTTCTTGATCTTGTCGCTGTGGGCAGTTCCGTAATGTTTTTTATTGTTGCAGGCTTTCGGTGGCGAGGTTTCCAGCGAGATTTGCACAGGGAGAATATTGAGAGGGGACAGGATAATGAGAAGTGACAGGATAATGAATGATGATTTTGTCAAACGCGTGTTGATTGTCACAAATATGCTTCTGGTGTTTTGGTGCAGCTTATTAACTTGGCAGCAAATCAGGCAAGCCCCCACCGATATTGCCCAGCTTTCCGTCCGTGAGCTTTTCGATGATTATCTGAAAGAGCAGGCCTTAAGCCAGGGGGCAAATAGTGATCCGGCCCTATTGGAGGCCAGCACCGCCGCCTATACCCGTGAGTTGGAGGCCATCCTCAAAGATCTGTCCGGGAAGGAAAATGTAATCATTCTGGTGTCTGAAGCCGTGTTGTCTGATCACGTCGCAGATATTACCCCGGAAATAAAACTGATCCTTAAAACGCGGCTGGAGGAGCGCGAGGATGAGTAGGATCATCAGAAATGGACGCTTCAGACGTTCGGCACTTCTTACAGGCCTGATCCTGTGTGTGGCAGCGGGTTTATCATCTTATAAAGCCACAGCACACCGGGTATTTGCGCTGAATTACAGCGAGAGCCTGCCCCATTGGGCTTTCATCATTGATCGCGGGCGGGAACCCCATGTGGGCGATATGGTGTTTTTCGTACCGCCGGAAAACCGTTTTTACGGTGACCGCCCCTTTGTCAAAAAGATTGCCGCCGGCCCCGGCGACAGGGTGAGCATTATCGACCACCAACTTTTTATCAATGGCGAGCCGCTTTGTGAGCTTCTCGAGCAAGCAAAGGATGGCTCCCCCCTTCACCCTGGCCCAACCGGGATCATTCCCGATGGCCAGTATTTTATCCATTCAAACCATGAGCGCAGTTATGATTCACGATATCGCGATATCGGCTGGATATCAGCCGGGCGGATCATTGGTGTCGTCACAGATACGATCCTTTGACCGAAACAGAAAGAAGCCTTTTGTAACCATAGTTCTCGCTGCATTATGGCTTATGGCGCCCGCTGAAACCCAAGCGAAAGACCTGGGGGTTCACGGCGACCTGTTTCCCATCACTGAACCTGATATTCTGATGGTTATCCGGGCAAGATTAACGGCCCTTGGTAAAGTCGGAGAAATCGACCGGCTGAACAGGGAGTTTCGTGACCGGGCCGTGGCGTCTATCAAACGTCCCCCGGTTATTTATGGCATCCAGCATACCAGTGAACCCCGGCAATGGTTTTTCGATCCGACCATCACGGTCGCAGAAGATATTATGGACAATGAAGGCCATCTGATCCATGCGGCAGGCACGAGGGTAAACCCTTTGGAGGTTATGGGCCTCACTCAGAAAATTCTCTTCATTGATGGGGATGACAAGGATCAGGTCGAATGGGCTCTGACAGAGAGAACTACGGCGGGCCGGGCCAAAATTGTGCTGGTAAGGGGCGCGCCCCTTGAACTGATGGAAACTCACAAAGTTCCATTTTATTTTGATCAGCGCGGACTTCTCACATCACGGTTCCAGATTGCCCAGGTTCCCGCGCGCATCGAACAGATCGGCAGCCTTCTTTCCATCTCGGAGGTGAAGCCATGAAGATAAAAACATTCATCGCCATTGGGTTGTTATGGGTTGCGGCATCAGCGGCTCAGGCTCAGGACATTACCGAGGGAGGCGGCACCTGCACCGGTCACTTTGTCAATCCCATCACGGATATCTGCTGGGAATGTTTGTTCCCGATCTCGCTCGGCGCCATTCCCGTCTGGCCGTCCGGCAAACCTGATCCGAAAAACCCCACATTGCCCCTTTGTTTTTGCGGCACGCCCATTCCGAGAGTGGGGCTTGCCTTTGGCTTCTGGGAGCCGGTTCGTCTTGTGGATGCGACCAAAAAACCCTGGTGTTTCACCAACCTTGGCGGCCTCAGCCTCTCTCCCGGTATCAATATCGGGATCAATAAAATGACCAACAAGAGTAACGCGCAGGATAAAGGCAATTGGGAAATCCATTGGTATATCTATCCGCTTATATACTGGCTGGAGGTGGTGGTCGATTTTCTCTGTCTGGAAGCGACAAGCTTTGACATTGCCTATATCTCCGAGCTTGATCCCCTGTGGCAGGATGATGAACTGACCTTTCTGATTAATCCAGAAGCGGTTTTGTTCGGTAATCTGATCGCCCAGACTGCCTGTGCTGCCGACTGCGTTGCCGCCACTGCCGGCCTTCCAATCGATGAGTTGTTTTGGTGTGCCGGATGCCATGGCTCCATGTATCCGCTCGACGGTAATATTCAGGCGGAGTACGGCCAGATTCAGGGCAGTGTGCTTGCCGTGGAACGTATGGCCTACAAGCTGCACCGGGAACTTGTTGCTTTCGGTACCATGGGCTCAGCCGGACTCTGCGCTAAATATCCTATGCCTATTATGAGGAAACAGCAATACCGGATTCAGCCCGTCAACCCGGTCCCTGCCACCAGTGGCCCCAACACTTGCGTGCCCATGGGACAGTCCAATGTTCTCTTTGAAACCGGCCGGATGATCCCGGTGATCGGAGAGGATTTTGGCTATCTCATATGGCGCAAACGCAATTGTTGTGTGTTGTAGGAGGATATCATGAAACAAAAATCAAGTTCCTTGTTGATCCTCTCGGTTATGGTAATAACTGCGTCAATTACCCCGGTTTCCGGTGAACCTAAACAGAATGAAAAACTAAAGCAGGCTGTCGAACAGGCTCTTCCAGATGCAGAAGCTTTTGCCCGGAAATTAAGAGCGGCTATTAAAGCGGCGAATGCACAGGCGGTTAATCTTGCCGAGCGGTCAGGTGCCCGGCTCAGAGATTATGAAAAGGGTTTTAAACCGTCAGTTCCGGGTGAGGGAACAGGTTTCGATCTTGATCGATTATTAAACCAGAATGTTCCGGTCTTCGGAGAGGCCCGCGACATCGGCTTTAACAGCATCCCGCCTTTGCTGGTCATGGCCAGCCTGTCCATGCCGGACGAAAGTTTGAAAGCCCTGATACGGGATGTTGGTGCGGTTGGGGGCCGGGTGATCTTGCGCGGTTTTTATGAAGGTTCCTTAAAAGCAACGGCAGCACGGTTACAAAGCCTCATTGTGAAAGACAGTGACAAGAGCGGTGTCGGCATTGATCCCCGTCTTTTCCAGACATTCAATGTCACAGCGGTTCCCACATTCGTGATACCTGCGGGATCGATTGGGGAGTGTAATACGCCGGGCTGTATCCCGGCGGCTCCCCCTCATGACAGGATCAGCGGTAATATTACCCTGCGCTATGCTCTGGAGACGCTGCGTTCGGACGGTGTGCAGGCAAAATTGCGTTCTGCCCAATATCTGAAACGGTTAGGGGGCTCTCAATGAAACATTCCCCTACAACGTTTCTATTGGCTCTTTTAATGTTGCCCTCATATGTCTTTGGCCAAACGGCAAAAGAAGAAGGCAAGAGGCTTGGCACAGACTTAAAGCCGGTGATTGAGGGGGCGACCAATGCCCCTGTCAATGCGGAGACGGTTCCCGGATTTCAGACGAACAGCCCTGGAGAAAAGTCATATTATGATAATCCATCAAACATGGACGCAAGCGCTATGGGCCTTGCCGGGTCTGATCCGGCTGCATTAAGTCTTCGGGACAGTATGGCGCTCCGGCCCGTTGTGGAGCGGCAAGCGCTGGATGCCTTTCTCGGCCTTGGTTTTGAAGCACAGAATAACGCTGAAACTTATGTGAGCGGTTTTGCTGGAGAATACGGCGAATGCATTGAACTGCCGGTAGGCGACGGGCCTGACAGCTATTATATCCGTACCTGTAATGAAGGACTGGCCATTGAGCATACAGCCACCTCTTGTCTCATCCCGCTCGCCCATGAGTTTGACGAGACTTTTGGCTATCGATGCCGTCTGGAGGGCACCGCCGGAATGCTCCCGGTGTGTGACTTTCCGCTTTTCAGTGCCTGTACAATTGTTGATGTGCGTTTTGAATGTGCTGGCACGCCCTTTACTTTTTGTGACTTTGGCGGCACGACTGTCCTTGAACTGACATATGAATGCAGTGTCGAGGTTTTGGGCTATACCCCCTCCTATGTTGGGTATGAATATGTCAGTTCAGCCCCCGATGATACGGCCTGTCTGTCACTGGAACAAAATACAAGATGCAGTCGTTCCAATGAAGTCTGTATTGAAGGTCCGGAAACCCGCACCGTAAACGGTGTTGAAATCACCCAAACCTGCTGGAAATGGCGGCGCAGTTATGATTGTGTGAATTTTAGACCTGCAAGTGATTGTACGCTCGCTGAAGAGGACCCGGCCTGCACATTCGATCATCAGGACTGTCTCTCCGTGGCAGAGGACGGGTCCTGCTATGTTTATGAGAAATTCTACCATTGCACTATCCCCGGTGGTCCCACGGGGGAGATCGCCGTCTCTTGCGGGGAGGATATCTATTGTCTCGACGGCAGTTGTGACAGCATCACCCGGGAGGCCAATACAAGTTTCCCGGAAGCGGCCGCCGCTCTTCAGATGATGGCACAACAACCCCGTGAGTTTGACAAGACAGATTATACCATTTTTGACGGCGAAAATCTCACCTGTCCGAAGACCTTGTTTGGCGTGGTGAACTGCTGTTCCCATGACGGTTTTCTGGTCGACATTGGGCTTGTGGGATGTGACGGTGAAGCCAGAGCCCTTGCTGTGAAGGCCGCTGCCGGACTGTGCCATTATGTGGGGACTTATTGTTCTTCAAAAATACTGGGGGTTTGTGTCAAAAAACGTAAGTCCTATTGCTGCTTTAAGGGCAAACTCTCACGGATAATTATGGAACAGGGTCGTGTGCAACTTGGAATCAGTTGGGGTGAAGCCAAAGAGCCTAACTGTGAAGGTTTTACGGTGGCCCAGTTTCAGAGGCTTGATTTTTCCCGCATGGATCTCTCGGAATTTTATGCCGACGCTCAGGCCACAGTCGTTTTGCGGGAAGATGGCAGCGTGATCGATGGTCTTAAAACACGCATTGAGACTTATTATGACAGATAGAAAAATATTATTCAAAAACGCGGTCACAATGTTGGTGCTTTCTTTGATGGCAAGTCCCGCCGCCGCACAGGATGATCCGCTTTATTGTGTTGCCCGGAAGCTCGGACATTATTTCTACTGTGAGCAACCAAAGGCCGTCGTAAAGGAAAAGAAATCTCCAGATAAGAAAATACCCCCTCAGGTTACCGCACGGGACCGTATTGCGAAAATTCGCGCCCAATTGCAAGAAATGCGCGCGGCAGCGGTATTGGAGCCAACGACAGAGAATGTTTCGGCCTATATCCGTTTTCAGCGCGCACAGCTTGACCGGGCCTCGCGTTTTTCCGATGTATGGCAACGGGCTCTGTGGCAACAGCCGGATCTGGATTACACGCTTTTGCGACCGGTCTCCAATCTGGGCAAAAAAGTCTGGTCTGATGCGCGCGGAGCCGACCAGGAGGACTTGCTCGCTCATTTGGGGGAGAGGTACGGCATATTCTATATCTATTCCGGAACATGCGGGGCCTGCCGCGCCTTTTCACCGCTAATGCGGGCTTTTGCCGACCGGTATAACCTTCTTGTTAAGGCGGTGAGCATTGATGGGGCGCCCAATGATTATTTTCCGGACGCAATGCGTGATACGGGTCAGGCCGCCGCTTTGGGCCTTGACCATCAGCCTGTACCTGCCGTCATTCTGTTTGATGCGGAGCAGGGCCGGGTCATTCCGGTGGGTTTTGGCCTGATGACAGAAGAAGATTTGAAGAAACGTATTTATCTGTTGATTATGAAAGACGCGGGCGATGATTATTAAAGTGAAGTTGAATATTGCCATGATCCTGATGCTATCAGTGATGCCCCTGTCATTCTTTATCCCTTTGGCCCGTGCCGATGTTGCTACGGCCATGGAAGATTTCTGGAATGGCATGGGCGGGGTGGCCAATGTCACCGGACCAACCGCCTTTCAGGGGCAATCGGCAGGCTATTATACATTGGGTAATATCTATCTGCGCACTCCACAAAAGCGCACACAGTTTGCCACTTTAAATCTGCCGTCCTACCGGGCGGGGTGCGGCGGCATTGATCTTTTTGCCGGATCCTTTTCATTCATCAATTCGAACGAACTGGTCGCGATGATGAAGGCGATTGCCAATAATGCCGCAAGCTTTGCCTTTCAGGTGGCACTTGAAACCATATCGCCGGTGATAGCCGAGAAGATTGGCGAGCTTAATGATCTGGCCCAGAAGATCAATTCAGCATCGATCAAAAGCTGTGAAACCGCTCAGGCCCTCGTGGGATCCATCTGGCCAAAAACCGACCGGTCGTCCAAAGCGATCTGTGAAGCCCTTGGCACCAACAAAGGCATATTCTCTGATTATGCCGCCGCCCGGCAGGGCTGCGGGGCCAAAGGACAACGGGCTTCCGTATTGGCCGGAGCCAGCCCCGAAGAACGGGAACAAATCCCCATAAACAAGAATCTTACCTGGGAGGCCATAAAGAAACATCCCATATTGAACCGCGACAATGATCTGGCGGAACTCTTTATGACCATTGCCGGCACGGTAATATTAAGAGGCGGGGCCACGGACAGTGATCCCGCAAGTATGGATGTCTATGCGCCAAAGGTGATTGATGAGGGTATTATCAACGCGCTTCTGGACGGCGGAGAGGTACAGGTTCACGGATGTGATGAGCCGACCTTATGTTTAAACCCGAGCCGCTTTGGCAAAACCATCACTATTCCGGCGAACCGTGCCTTTCGGCGGCGGATTGATGTTTTGCTGACCAGCATGGTGACCAGTGTACGCAACGATACGGCACTCACCCGGGAGATGATTGATTTTCTCAATCTGTCCACCCTGCCGGTTTATAAATTTGTCAATGTGCATGTGGCATATTCCGGCGGTAACGCCATCAGTGATTTACTGCAATATTCCGAAATCCTGGCCCTTGATTTTGTCTTTGCCTTTCTGGATTCCGCCGTGGAGGACGTGCAGGATGCGGCCAGTTACGTACAGGGTGGTTCAGGCAATATTCTGGCCATGTGGACGGATAAACTCTCGGACAGCCGGGTGAACCTGACCCGATACCGTGCCCAATCCGGTCAGCATCTCCAGATTGCGCTTGATATTGTCAAGCGTGTGCAGCTACTGGAATCTTTTCTCGCCAGTAATCTTTCCTCAAGACTGGCCCATAGCGTGACCTATTCCCGCAGGCTCATCAGCAGATAGGGGAAGATAATGGAAGTCTTTACCTACGGCGGCGGTACTTATCTGGTTGATATTTTCAATGCGGTTGCGGCATTGGCGGGGTCGGGTGCCATGGAAAGCCTGATGCGGCTGGCCTTGGCACTGGGGCTGGTTTTTATAATGGTGCATTATGTGTTTTCAACGGATTTCCTGATAATTCTGCGTTGGTATCTGTCTGCGCTTCTGATCTACGGCATATTATTTATGCCAAAACTCGATGTGCAGATTACGGATCGCCTTAATCCAACATTGCCCGCCGCAACGGTAGCCAATGTGCCTTTTGGGCTGGCCTATTTTGCCGGTCTGTCCAGTCAGGTCGGGGATTATATCACCCGTCAGACCGAGACGGCTTATTCTCTGCCCGACGATCTGCTCTATTCAACCAATGGCGTGATTTTCGGGGCAAGGCTGTTGGAAATGACCACAAGCTTTCAGATCACCAACACGGAAATGGCGGCTAATGTCAGTGCTTACGTGCAGCAATGCGTCTTTTACGGGCTTCTCCTGGGGCATCTGGATCTGGAAGAGATGAAGAAAACGCCTGATATCTGGAATTACCTGACGGTTCAGAACAGTCCCTCCGAGGCCCGTAGTTTTGCTTATAGGGAAGGGGCCACAGAAAGTATCATCACCTGCCTTGACGGGGCGACCCGCCTGAGTGCTCTTTGGTCTGCAGAACTCAACCGGGCCGCCGAGATTTACGGTGCGCGCATATATTCAGATCGTTTGCCGGCCTTGGCCCGAGCGGCAGTTCTTTCGGATCTGCCAATCGCCCATGAATATCTTGTGGGCACGTCCCGGGATGCGCTCGGCCTTATTCAGCAGGCCATGTTGATTAATGCTATCAATCGCTCGGCTCTGGAATTTAGCGGTGATACGGGCAGCACATCCGCCCTTGAGATCTATGCCCAGGCCCGGGCTGAAAGTCAGGCGACGTCAACTTTTCGCGCGGTGGCAAGGCAGGCCGAGAAATGGGTGCCGCTATTACGAATTGTATTGGAGACGCTTTATTACGGCCTGTTTCCATTTTTATTTCCGCTGCTTCTGTTGCCCATGATTGGGCGGAAATTCTTCACGGCTTATTTTGGTGTCTTCATCTGGTTGCAAAGTTGGGGGCCGGCCTATGTCATCCTGCACCGGATTATGATGGGGGAGGCGGCTGAAGCCACAAAAGCGGCGGCTCTGATGGAGGGCGGAACCCGTGGATTCTCATTGGTGACCATGAGCGGTATTGATGCAGTGAATTCAGACGTGGCGCTGCTGGCAGGTTTCTTTTTGATCATGATCCCATTTCTGACGGCAGGACTTGCTCGTGGTGCCGTTGCCATCGGTGGTATGTCCCAGTCAATTCTGGCTCCGGTTCAGAGTGCTGCGACAGCGGCGGGTAGTGAAGCTGCGACCGGTAATATTTCTCTGGGCAATACGTCAATAGATACCCACAGGTTTAATCAAACGTCAGCCCATTCCCTGACCACCAGCCCACATGTGGATACGGGTGTGTTTTCTTACCGGACGCCCGAAGGGGCGACAGTTTCCATCACTCCGGATGGCCGGCAGGTGGTGCAGGGAGGAGGGGCGGCATCCAGTTTTCCCAACAGCATTAATTATGGCCACTCGGTATCTGAGGCACTGTCAAGTCGGGCTGCCGCATCCCGGGAGCAGGGGACTAGCTTGCAAGCCCAGAGCCGGGCGAGTTATGCCACTGTCAACCAGCAGATTGCGGATCTGGCCCAGGGGGTCAATGAAGGCAGAAGCGTTTCCGAGCAGACGGGTTTTTCGACAGATGCGCGGGTGTCCGAGAATGTCAGTAAACTTAATGAACATGCCCGGACTTTTGCCAGACAAAATAATACCACGACACAAACAGCATTAAGCGCATTTGCAAAGGCTGCGGCAGGATTGAAAGTATCAACTCCCGGTGTCGTTGATCTATTTAGCCCTGTTGATGCCACATTGTCGGTCGAGGGAGGTTTAAGTGCTGATGCCAGAGCAAGTGCCGCAGAGCAATATACTGATGCCCAAAATTATGCGGAAAGGCATAACTTATCATCTCTTTTTGATGAAACCAGAAGTGCAATTCTTGGTCAGTCTTCTACAGTGTCTGGCGGAGAAACATCACAGTTCAGATCGGTATTGGCCCAGAATTATAACCAGGCAAAGAGTTTTGATCAGTCTTCCAGCCGGAGCTTCTCACAGGCAGAGCGCTTTGAAGACGCGATGGTGTCACAACTGCGCGATAGTGCCGACATTAACCAACGACTGGACCAGTCCTTTTTTGAATATCTGTCTGATGCCCGCAGTGAAACAGGCACGTCTTACGGGCCATCAGAAGCCCGGCGATTATTGGTCTCACAAAATGCCGATGATCAGGCCGTTGTCCGGGCACATATGGGCGACTTTGTTGATAGTTATGTGGATCAGAATTTTGGTGCCGTGAATGCTCCGGATATCAGTGAGCCTTCTGCCACGTCGGTTAATGTTGGTCGGGATGAAAATATAGCTGAGGTACAGGCAACCTTTGATGCGGGGAGAGAGGTAATTGAAAGTGAGGCCCCAGAGCCGGATATTTCTGGCAAGGCTACCTCAATCAAGTCTTCAAATGCCACTGTGCGTGAGAATACGTCAAACGCTTTATCTGGAGAAAAAGCTGAGCGGGATGCGGCAGCACCACAGAAAGAGGCCATATCCAAAGAAGTAGGCAAGGGCGTTTTTGAAAAGACATTTACCACATCACCTGATGACCTGGAAGCCTGGGCGAAGGGGCAATCCATTTCTCAAAATCAATCTGATAACAGGCCAAATTTGCGAGGAGAGAAGGAAAATCCAGTTCAAAAAAGGTGGCGCAGTCGTCGTGCTTTACCAAAGTCAGATGATAAATGATGCCGGTTTAAAGATTTTTCCTATTATAATAATCATTTTGTTGAAGATAGTCATCGTTGCATAATTCTTCGAGGAAATCATCATCATATCTTGGGTCAAGATCGAATTGCCTGTCAAGCCTGGCATCGAAAGGGTTTTCCGATGGCAAGGCTGAAGCTATGCCGTCCCGGCCATCAAAAACATTGCCAGTCATCCGGATATCATGATTATTTGAATTTAATCTGTTTGTTCTTACAATCAGCATACCAACCCCAACCATCCATAACAGGGGGAGGATGAAAATAACGCCGAAAGGCACATTGATGGTTGTCAGAAAATCCATTGTAAATCAGTTCACTTTATTGGTGCCAACCGAAATATGTTTTGAATTCTTATCAATATTTCTGCTGTAAATATGGACGGGTTTTACCACATTATCTATAATGAAACCTTGCCTGGGCAATGAGAATAGATTCATCCGTATATTTATATATCAGGCGGTCACTCTGGCTGATCCTTCTTGACCAATAACCAGTCCAGTTGTGTTTAAGTGGTTCCGGCTTTCCAAGGCCGGAATAGGGTGTTCTTTTGATATCCTTGATCAGGTTATTAATCCGCTTGACCGTCTTTTTGTCATTTTCCTGCCAATAGAGATAATCATCCCAGGCATTTTCACTCCAGATAAGCTTCATACATCACGCAAACCATGTTCGGTACCACCGTCCGCTTCAAGTTCAGCTATGCTCTCATTCAGACGAGCCGCATTGACGGGGCTGGAGAGCAAATGCAGTGTTTCTTCGAGCGCGTCGAAATCAGCCTTGCTCATTACCACAATATCATCCCCCGATTTTTGGGTGACATGAACCGTTGTGTGATCGGCATTGACGGTTTTCATGAGATTGGCAAAACTTTGCCGTGCGCGGGTATAAGTCATGACTTCCATAATATTTTCCTTGGTTATTCATGATATAGTACATGTACAATATATCGTACGCAAGAAAAAATTATGAAAGAGGTTTAGTAAAATTTTCTGTGCTTGAATTTTGCCACCTCGGCTAGAGGCATTACGCAATTTCGAATACAACGGTAAAGGCATAAGTGGTTGATATATTTGTAATTTTAGATGAATTTGAATAAATATATGAACTGATAAAAGTAGATAAATAATATTATTATGATATACTTATGCATGTATTGGACGTTGGGTGGATTTGTGATGGTTCAAAATGAGGAAGTGCCAAAACCGGTAGATGAGAAAGATATCAATAAATGTATCGGTGCAACCATACGTAGCTTTCGTCTCGAACGTCGTGTTCAGCAAAAGGTCATTGCTACCCACCTGAATATAACCGCCCAACAATTCCAGCATATGGAGCATGGCGACAGTTTTGTTTCCGCCGCGCGGCTCCTGTTGATTAACCGCTTCATGGGCGTGAGTGCGATCAAGTTTCAAACACGCCTGCGTAGGAAAATAGGTATGCACAATGAATTGTTCCGCACCAACGCTTATGCCACATTGGCTGACGGTTTAGTTGCTGATTTTCTCTCTATTCCCAGTAAAACGACCAGCGAGGCGATCAGGATTTTGATCCGTGATTGCGCCGTGGAAGAAGATGAACCGGTAATTTCCAATATCACCGAGCAGCCCCGGTACAATAGATAAGGGTTGTGAAAAAATCTGACCAGCGAACAGTTTGTTCGGTTTCCTGATGGGAATCTACTTTATATTATGCTATAATAAAAAATAGCGGAAAATACCATTCAACAAATAGCGACAACACATCTGTCAACTTAAAACAAGGTGTGTAATATGAAAAAAGAATGTCGCATTAATCTCAGACTCTCGGATATTCAGTTCCGGCAAGTTGGTCGTCGCGCAATTTACGCTGGTCTGCCGACAGCAGAATATATTCGTTCGCTTATTCAGCAAGATCTTTCCACAAATACGGATGCCGTGATCAGGCGATTGGCCCGCATGATCGTTTTTTCCTCGGTTGGTATTCGTCACCTCTACACCACGATTGGCCATGAAGGGGAAATGGGTGCGGTGAACGAGGAGGTGGAAAGATTGATCGCCGATTTGGGGGTTGGCGATGCGGATGGCTAAGAAAAACTTGGCTAATGGAACTCCGCTCATTGAGCCGAAAGAGTCACATGTGAGTCCGTTTATGAATACAATACAGGCTGCTGAATATTTATTGTTAAGCCCTAAAACGCTTGAAAAAATGCGTTGGCACGGTAATGGCCCAAGCTACCGTAAGCACGCCGCAATCGTTGTTTATCATATTGATGATTTGAAAACATGGTCCTCCAGCACTCAGCGCAATTCGACTTCTGAATAATACCATTTCATGGGGTTGTTTTTTGTCGTCGTGAATGAAGATAGGATTGTTTTACAAATTGCAATATTTGTTTCTTCGAGCATTTGCCATACTGTAGGAGAGAATAAGTCGAAATAGAGGGAGTTATTATTGAATAAAATCATCATTTGATTGACAATAGCAGCCATATGACATATGAATGCATTGTATGTAGATAGTAATCGATAGGTGAATATTATGGCAATTAATGAAACTGTACAGGCCAGGGTAACGCATGAGTTGAAAACAGAGGCTGAGGCGGTTTTTAATTCTATGGGGCTGAAAACTTCGGATGCAATCCGGTTGTTTTTACAGCAATCTGTCAATATTGGCGGGTTACCATTTCAGCCAAGAGCAAAAGTGCCTAATGCGGCTACTATTGAAGCGAGGAAGGAATCAGAAGCGGGGGAAGGCGAGAGATTTAAGAATACTGGTGAGTTGTTTTCAAGTTGGGAAGACTAAGTACTGGCAATTGAACAAACGACACGCTTTAAGCGTGATATTAAACGGGTGCAAAAACAAAGAAAACCCCTTTCCAAATTGAAGACGGTTATTGATTTTCTGGCTAATGAGGAAATTTTACCTTTGAGTCATAGAGATCATTCTCTATCAGGTATTTATATCCAATACCGGGAGTGTCACATAACCCCGGATTGGCTGTTAATATATCGTGTTGAAGGCGATATTTTGAAATTGGTGAGAATGGGGAGCCACGCCGAGCTTTTTAAAATGTGAAAGAATTTAGGCTTTGTCAGAAAATACGTTACCAGCTATCGCCATCAATAGACAACATCACAATCAATTTTATGTCTTTGACTGTGGTTTCTGTTGGTCAGCTTCAATGTGGGGTAGAGTTTTTTCTAAAGATTCACGCATTCGGTTATCCCGATCTTGCCCATCGCCGATGATAGCGATAACGCCAATATTACCCTTGGATATTATTCGATAGAAAACGGTATAACCCCGCCGCTCACTTTGCTTTCGTTTCCAATGAAAATAATACACCTTTTCATCCGTGATATCGGCTGTTTCGGATTTGGGAAAAGGGCGATGATAGGATGATCCAATTTTTTCTTCCAGGGCATCATAAAAAGAATCCATATAACGGTCAGCGTGCTTTTCGCCCCACTGAGTGCTATTATAATACCACATGCGATTTCGTTGCTGAAGGGCTGGCGGGTAGAAATAAATTTCTTTCAGTGATGTTGACATGCTATGGGTTTTTGTTCGCTAATTGCTCTGCTGCAAAGACACGGCCACTGGCTTTTGCTTCTTCGCGGGTGGTGGAAACAAATTCACTTTCATCAGCTTGGCTACCTGGCAAAAGATGTTGCCATATGACAGCGAGCTGATCGTTCAAACTTGGTTCAGACTGTAAATCCTTGCGGATCAAATCACGGATATAGTCGCTTGAATCCGCGTAAAGTCCATGCGGGCCAGTGCGCAATTCTACTTGCCGCATTAATGTATCGGGCAGGCGTACCTGGACGCGGCTTGCTTTTTGGTTTTCTGTCTGTGTTTCGCCCATGATTCAGATTCCTTTGCTACTGTCTCTATTATTAGAGATTAGCATAAAAAATCAACTTTGTACAGCAAACGGCGACAATGTTGTTTCTCTGGATTGCAACGGTTATCCTGAACAAATATTGTTGTTGCTTTACCAATCTTTCCTATTAAATAGGCGTCACGGTCAGTTTGTAGCCAATGGCGTCAGCATAGGCCATCACAGTATCAAGGGGTACATTGTCACCGCTCTCAATAGCGCATATGTCATCTGTATCAAGCTTAGTTCTGTTTTCAACAGTACGTCGATTAATACCCAATCGCTCTCGCAGCTCCAAGAGTTGTGTTCCTAAATTCTCTTCCGTTTTCTCTGTTTTCTCAGTGTAATATAATGATTTAGAAATGGCTTCAGATACTTCCTGAGCAGCCTCACGGACGGGGTCGGCAGCCAGATGAGCATAGCGTGCTGTTGTTTCAGGTCGAGTGTGACCAAGTAATTTCCCGACAATTGGCAAGCTACCAGTGAGAATGACGCCATGAGATGCGAATGTATGACGCAGATCATGAATGCGGACATCGTCAAGACCTGCAGCAGCGCGGATTTTTCGCCACGGCTTCTGAATTTCTTTCAAGTGATCACCTTCAAGAGCGCCGGTGATGACATAGGGATTGTCAGGAAGTCGCGTGATGTTGCGCAATATCTGTTCACATTCTTTGCCAAAATAGACAATTTTTTCACCCGTTTTGGAATCTGGAAGGTTTAGTTGACGTTTTTCCAGATCAACGTATTTCCATTGGAGGGTTTGAATTTCACTAAGGCGGCAGCCGGTAAAGATCAATAACCTAATCAGCGTTACCGGGATTGGTTTTTCTGTCTCGAAGTCCGAAAGGGCTTTGCCTAATCTTTGCAATTCTTCGCCGGACAGAAATCGTTCTCGCCCTTTCTCTTTAAATTTCTCTACACTGTAACAAGGATTGGTGTTCTTTTCACGGTAACCCCATTTTTCTGCCTGTTTCATCATGATGGATAACACACCAATCGTCCGGTTGGCCTGATAAGGTTTGTCTGACATGCTTTGATGCAATTCAATGATATTGGTATCTGTCAGACTTGCGACGCTGGTGCGTCCGATCATAGGATTAATAAACAGTTCAATGGATCGTTTGTATTCGCGTTGTGTTGTAGGCTTTAATCGGGCAGGGCAATATTCTTCAAGGAACCGCTCGCCCAGTTTACGAATGGTGGGCGAATTACGGCTTCTCTCTTTTGCTTCGGAAGGGTTACGTCCTTTAGCAAGGTCACCAAGCATCTTCTTTGCCTCGGTTCTTGCTTTCTCCGGTGTAAATGCACCGTGTGGACCGATGGTGAAACGTCGCAACATGCCATTGAGGCGGTTCATAATAAAATATGACTTATGCCCGGACTTTCTAACCCGGATGCCAAAACCTTTGAGTTCGTCATCAAAGTAATCTTTGTCCCGTCCATTGGGCTGTAGACTGGAAACAAATCGTATTGTAATCTTGGCCATGATGTTCATCCTTAGAAAAATGGCTTGCTGCTGGGGTAACAATAGGGTAACAATTTAGAGCAAGTGAGAGAGAACTACATAGTACCACAGAACTGGGAATCAAGCACTAATATATTGATAAAAAACAATAAATAGAAGTATAGAGTGTAATAGAGAAATACAGAGAACTGCATAGAAGGACTGATTCTGTGACTCATAACCTGAAGGTCGTAGGTTCAAATCCTACCCCCGCAACCAAACACAAAGCCAGTAACTCATTGTAGTTGCTGGCTTTTTACTTATATAAAGCGCCTAATTTGACAATGAAAATCACCCAGTTATACTGTGTTTATGCCTAGCTCAGTTCTAGCCCACTTTAACGCAGTTTTGAAAACGGGAGTATTAGTCGATGAATAATGCAGAAATCCACAAAATTCTTGGAGGGGAAGTTCAGCTATTTCAACGCAGTGGTTCTTTGAAATGGTATTGCGCAACTTCTCTCAATGGTCGCCAATATAGAAAATCTACAAAACATGACAGCCTTGCATCAGCTAAAGATGTTGCAAAGGACTGGTATATGGAACTTCATAACAAATATCGTTACGGCGAGTTGAGTTCAGGAAAAACATTCGCACAAGCTGCGAAATTATTTAAATCCGAATATGAAGCTCTTACGGCAGGTCGTCGCAGCCCAAAATGGGTAGAGGGTCACAAGGCTCGACTGCGTTTGCACATCTTACCCTTTATGGGACATATGTATCTGGGTGAGATTGAGAAAGGAATTGGTCAGAATTACCGCGTTCATCGTATGACTAAGCCAGAGGATTGGCCGCAAGAGGATGATGAAAATTACAAGCCTTGGAAAGCACCAGCACAAAAAACACTCCACAATGAAATTGTGACAATGAATATGACTTTTACTACTGCCGAAGAACATGGTTGGATTGAGGCAGTGCCAAACCTTAAAAATCGTTATAGCAAGGAAACCAAAATAAGTCATCGACCTTGGTTTACGCCAAAAGAATACAAACAGTTCTATGAGGCGACACGCCGAAATGCCGCCAACCCTAAAAAAATACAATTCAAATGGCATGCAGAACAACTGCACGATTATGTACTGTTCATGGCGAACACAGGGTTACGTCCAGACGAAGCGTTACACCTACAGTTTCGGGATGTTGATATTGTGCATGACGATCTCACCGAAGAGACTATTCTAGAAATTGAAGTGCGCGGAAAGCGTGGCGTTGGTTATTGTAAAAGTATGCCGGGGGCGGTGCGCCCCTTTAAAAGGCTACGTGATAGGATGAAGCATAAAAAGTCAAAGGACGATGCTGATGAATATCCAGGGCCAACAGACATTCTGTTTCCAAGTAATTACAAGAAAATGCTTAATGGCATTCTTAATGATGAAAAGCTGAAATTTGATAGGGAAGGGAAAACCCGTACCTCATACAGTTTGCGTCATAGCTATATCTGTTTTCGCTTACTTGAGGGTGCAGACATTTATCAAGTTGCGAAAAATTGTAGAACATCTGTAGAGATGATCGAAAAGCACTACGCAGCACATCTTAAAGACATGATAGATACATCACTCGTCAATGTGCGAAAGGCAAAGACTGTGAAAGTACCAGAGTGAAATATTCTTTGGCAGGGGACGTGTTGTCATGTGAAAGGGGGCAACACCCATTATCCCGGAAATCTCACGAGGATTTTTTTGAGCGGTATTTTTTCTCTGCGCGAACATTTTCCAGCGAGTTTTCTCATTTTTGGGTGAGTGGTGTAATTTATCTGAGGGCATAATGTCGATTTTGGCACTATTCTGGATTTTCAGGCCTTCTTTTTCAGAATTTGGGCAAGCGAAAGCCTTTCCCGACATGAAGAATTTCTATTTTTTGACCTATGTCGACATTATGCCGCCAGATTGATTATGTTGGGCGAGAGCGGCATGGGCTTTGAAGAATATATTCTGGTAGGGATAAGCATCGGGCATGGAGATTTTGACCCGGCGTACAGAATTGATTACCCGCGCGCCGACTTTCAATAGCTTGAGACGTATGGTGTTGGGAACCGCCTTTGCCAACGGCGTGTTTTGCAGAGCCTCGCGCCGGATGCTGTCGATCAGGACATAAGCAAAGCCGGCCATGATCAGGCTAAGCTGATTGGCCCGGTAATCATGGGCACTCATTCTGTCACCAAACAGGTCAAGCTGACAATCCTTGATCCGGTTTTCCATATCGCCCCGTGGACAATATATATCTTCGTAAAGTTCTTTCGGTGATACGGCCTGTCTGTTCAGCGATGTGACCAGAAAGCGACATTGCTGTGATCTGCCGGGTTTATGTTCAACCTTGGCAATGACGCGGCGCGGCCAGGTCCAGCTTTCAGTTTTGGTCATATGGTAGAAATCTCCATAAACCCGCATGGGCTCATTGGTTTTGATCATCCCTTTGGCCCGCATATCTCACGAACATTTTTTTTGGCTATATTTTTTCTCTGCACGAGCATTTTCAGAGAGTTTTTTTCATTTTTGGGGAAGCACTGCACTTTGGCTAAGGACATAATGTCTATTTTGGCAATATTTTGGATTTTCAGTCCTTCTTTCTCAGGTTTTAGGCAAGCGAAAGAGTATCGCCCAATGGGGGAGTTTCGCTTTTCGGCCTCTGCCGACATTATGCCGCCGTGCTGGTTATGGAGGAGCGAGTGCTGCATGAGCTTTGAAGAACAGGTCTTTATAGGGATAGGCGTTGGGCATTGAGATTTTGATCCGCCGTACCGAATTGATGACACGTGCGGCAACTTTCAGGAGTTTGAGGCGTATGGTGTTGGGAACAGCCTTGGCCAATGGTGTGTTTTGCAGAGTCTCGCGCCGAATACTGTCGATCAGGACATAAGCAAAACCGGCCAATATCAGGCGAAGCTGATTGGCGCGGTAGTCGTGGGCACTCATGCGGTCACCAAACAGGTCAAGCTGACAATCCTTTATCCGGTTTTCCATATCACCCCGTGGACAATATATATCCTCGTAAAGTCCTTTCGGTGATACGGCCTGTCTGCCCAGTGATGTGACCAGAAAACGACATTGTTGTGATCTGCCGGGCTTATGTTCAACCTTGGCAATGACTCGGCGGGGCCAGGT
>TARA_R110002096_G_scaffold370214_1_pt1 | contig 20402 bp, 18 predicted proteins | sample TARA_R110002096 | Tara Oceans TARA_R110002096 (sample SAMEA4397295) | marine metagenome | biome: Polar Biome; feature: [DCM] deep chlorophyll maximum layer (ENVO:01000326); material: water (ENVO:00002006), including particulate matter (ENVO:01000060) such as... | depth 35 m
ATGCTCCAGATAATCCGGGTCCTGGCCCGGCCAAAGCAGCACTGCAGTAACCACAGACAAGAGAGCCACCGAACCCAGAACAATAAAAGCCCCCATTAATCCAATCTGAACACCGAGCCATCCGGCAAGGGGGTAGGTGACCAGCCAGCTCGCATGAGACAACGAAAACTGAGCAGCGAACAGCGCTGGACGAGCATTCTCAAACTTGAGTTCGTCAACAACCGTCCAGCTGGCTGCGGCTGCAAAGACGATGGCCACCCATTTGCAACGCGACACCATTCATCAGGAACAGCACACCAAAGGTCATGATGGCAATGAGTGCAGCTGCAAGCATTGGGCTCAACAGGCTTTCCAGATCGTAGGCCAGGCGGGACAGTGACAGCGCCTTGGTGTGCTCGGTCTGATCGGTCTGATTGGTCACAATATCGGGGATCGTCGCCTCGAACACCGGTGGAAAATCTGCTGAAAACACGTTGAGAACAAACACCAGCAATAGATCTGCCAAACCTCAGTGACAAAGGGCAGAACCGCAACCACGCAGGCCCTCAGAATATCCAGTGTGACCAGCTGAGAACGGCGGGGGAAGTTTTTGGGCAACAGCCCCAAAAAGAGGTGCTATTAGGACGTAGGCGATCATTTTCAGTGCCCGCGCAATGCCGAGCATCTGCCTGGCGAGGGTAATCGCTGAGAATATCCGCCACGAGCAATGGAAGATGATCAAATATAACCACTTGGTGGCCAAGCTGGTCATTCTCTATATGTGGAGTCGATGACGTTAACCCTTAAAGATCTCAAGGAGCGCGGCCATCATATTGATCACGATATTCTCAAAGGGTTGGCCCCATATTCACGTTTTGGGGGATTTCGTCAGAATCGTTGCCGACCTTCAGTAACCAGACAGATAAGTATCACATTTAACTTATGCGCGGTGTTGTTGTTCATCGAACCAGCCTGCCTCACGAAATCTTTATGAAACAATCGCCTAGCTGGAAAGCGGCTTGGACTGGTTCACCAGACACTTCACTGGCCGGGAAAATAGTGCTTCTCATGAACCTCCTCGGTCCACTTAGCCATTTCGAGCCGGTGTCCTTTTCGTCCTCCTCTTAAAAATTGCCGATAGCTTTTAATAATAACGCTTTGGCAGGTTCCTCAGATGTCCACACACAGAATAATCTTCAAGATCCTCACCTTGAGGACACCTTCGCCTTGTCGCAAATCAACGGATTTCCAACAACCCAAAGCCACAGGAGGTTTGAGCGACATGTTTATTCATACAGCCTGTATGCTTGAACAGTTTCTAATCAGAGTGTAGGCTAGTCTTGTGTACAAAAAACGTACACCGGTCGATCAGGGTAATCCTGGAATGCTCTAATCCATGAGGAGACAGAATATGGCTGTCAAACACACACCAACAGGTGAAGTTCACAGCGGTAACAAAGGCGGTAAAACTGGTTGCGGTTTCGATACCCGTGACAACCCAAGCCACTGGGTTTCATCGCATGAAAGGATCACCTGCGGCAAAAACGGCTGCAAAAATTGATTGCTACACGGTTTGTTCCCGGCCGGTTGGCTTGAGAAGAAGTCAAACCGGGGGCAAACCAAGTGAACCAGCAATTCAATTCAGGAGGTGATTTCCTGTTTCTTCTAGCTAATGGATGCGAAAGTCTCAAGGGAGCTTAGGTATTGAAGAGCAGTTCAGTCACTATATATGGTGTTGGAATCATTGACCATGACTATATGTTGACATAGCCTTTAAGATGCATAGTGAATAAAGTAAACGCTAGTAAGGAGGAGTTATGAGCGGTAAAGACAATGCACCTGGTCAAAATAAGCCACCCGGACGGCCAGATAATCCAGGGAGGCCAGATAATCCCGGTAATCCGCAGGGGCCGAAAGACCCCCCTACGCCCGGCAAGGGAAGAAAGGTTGGTTAAGCATGAAATGGTGGGAACGCTGGCCTGATCGCTTCGATCAAGAAATGAGGTGTCTGAGTGCACATGGCCTTTGCCCAATGGACACCTCCACGCCTGAAGAAATGGATGCTAGCTATCGATCAATTGTGATTGAGTATCCGTTTGTGGACGGTCAGTCGTTTCCTGTCTCGATCAAATTCCCTCCCGAGTACCCCTTCTTCATGGCGCTCGCCTTTCTTGATCCAAACAAGATGCTTCTACGGCGACATCAAAATCCGACAACTGGTGAGCTCTGCCTGTTGAATGCGGGACAAAGTTGGAAGCCCAGTCGCTTGATGGGCAATGAAATTATCACCATGTTGCCTAAAATCCTGAAAATTCACGAAGATCCGCATGGTCCATATGCGAAGGAGCAGGAGGTAGAGCAGGGCGAACCTTTGACCGGCTACTTCACCAAAGATAATGGCTCGTTCCTTTTGATCGAGGACATAGAGATTCCTGAAAACTTCTCTCACGGTACATTCGAGGCACACGTCCTTGCCTCTGACCGCAATGGATCACGCTACGCTCTCACAAAGGTCATCAATGCCTTAGACGGTCAATCTGTCACGGCTTCTGAAAGGCTAATCCAATCCCTGGAAGGCTTTGAAGTAAAAACAGGGAAGTGGAGGCGCCTGGAGATTGGGCTAGAAAATGCTCCTAAAAACGAGCGGGATTTTTCCATTCTGGCGGCAAACATCGACCGCCACACGTGGCATAATTTCGAGAGACAGCAACAGCCTTCAGAAGATCTTCTGCTTGCGTTATTTCAGGAGGAGGTACAGCAGGGCGCTTTTGCGGACGCTTGGCTTGGAATTCGGTTGAGAACGGTTCTCAACCGTAGCAGAGGTAAAGGCAAAAGGAAGGGCGGACTGTCGAATAAACAAGGCCAATTTGTATTCGGGGCCCGATACGACACGAAGACCAGGTGGGCGAGATCTCCTGAGCTACAAGCCTTGGAAGACAAAAATGTTTGCCTCGTGGGGGCGGGGATGCTCGGTAGCCCCATAGCACTTCAGCTTGCTAGGGCGGGTGTCGGCCGACTATCTATCGTGGATCCAGACTATGTGGAGCTGGCCACTATCATACGTTATGGCCTCGGGGCCCAGTATGCAGGAAGATCAAAAGTCGACGCCCTGCATGATTACATTCGTCAGAACTACGTATTTGTTCAGGTAAATCCGATCCAGTATCGGCTTGGTGTCCCGTTCCCCGGTGAAAGCCATAATCACGAGAAGTTTCTTGCGGCTGTCGAGGCAGCCGATCTTGTCATTGATGCAGCGGCTGAAAAAAACGTCAGCTACTACTTGAATGACCTGTTGTCCTCGTTGCGGAAGCCTTGGATGACGGTTACTACCCGACCAGGGTCGTGGGGAGGGGAAACCTGGATCATGCAGCCCGGGGGTCCATGCTGGTCGTGTTTGGAGGCTCACAATAACGAGGAGTCTCTGCCGATGCCGAATGGGGATGCGGATCGAGGCCTTCAAATCGGGGGTTGTAGCCAGCTCACAACCACAGGGAACGGTTTTGATTCCGATATTTACGCATTGAACACGGTGCGTGCAGCGATTGGCTTGCTGACACCGGATGGCAATGGCTACCCCATGCCCAACTGGAACGCCATGGTCATGAATCTACGAGGCGAGGCGGGCCAATATATCGGGCCAGAATTCACTCCGTATACTATGCCTTATCATCCGAGCTGTAACTGCAATAAGAGTGGCGGATAAATGACCGAAATGGTCTGGATCCAAGAGTCAGTTCAAGCAGACCTTCTACGTTATCGGACGCAAAAATTTCCCTTGGAAACCGGGGGGATTATTTTAGGATACATTAATGAAACCAATAACATACGTCATTGGGTGATAACTTCGGCAGTAGGACCTGGTGAATTAGCGAAACACGGACGGTACCGCTTCACACCCGATGATGATCATCATATCAGCGAGGCCAAAAGGCATTACCATCAAACCGGTGGCCTTGAGTACTACATTGGTGATTGGCACACACACCCGAATGGCCCCTGTCGGCCAAGCGTTTTGGACAGAGTAACTCTATATCGTAACGCCAGGCGGTCTGATCATCTCGGATTCTTTTCTCTCATGCTGATCATTGGAGGAGAGATTGAAGTAGCCGAATTTGGTGCTTATATTCACGCTTGGAGTCCCAATGTGTTCAGGATTATGAGAAAAAGCAGGACGCTGAAACCTCGCTTCTTCAACTGAAGACCTACGCGATAAAATTTGAGACATTTAGCCTGCAGTGATCAGAGCAGGAAGCAACAGTAGTCACCACCAACGCCAGCGACAGGAGCCTGTATTCGGTGGATTCCAGTTCACAGGCGAGCACTCTGTAAGTATTCGACACTCCAGCCAATCGAGTCGAGACTTAGAAGTGAAGAAGAGATATGAGATACGAAGTTCGCTGGAAAGAATTTTGGAAATCCGTGACAAAGCGCATGGCGTTTCTGCTCATATTGTCAGCTGCAGGTACATTCGCCTTTCGATACCTTACCTCTGGGTTTGATCTCAACGAAACATTTGGAAACGCATCGTTTCTAGAAATATTGGGGATAATCTTTGGCTGCTGGGCTTTTTTTCGCCATTTCCACATTTTTTGTTGCCGTTTGGTTGAGATGTGCACATATAACAATAAAAGATGGAATCATAAGCGGACGCAATTATTGGGGGAGAAAAAAATCCTTTCCCCTTAAGTACCTAAAATCAGTTGAAATCTGGAGTGCAAACGGCGTGAAGGCCGTGGTAGCAAACGGAGGCTCATTTGGTAAAGTCTTCATTTACTACCAAACGGAGAAACTTCACGAGATCATAGAAGTGTTGGAGGCTAACCTCCCCGGAAGCATGGAGGCATAATGCGTAAAAAGTTGAGACAAGGGATGCTCCTGACGTCACGCCCTTGCTGCTGGCTTTTTGTGGTAATGCGGTGAGCAAGCTTTTAGCTTGGGAAACACCTTTTATGTCCCATCTCTTCCCGAACGTCTGGATATCGATGGGCGCGCACCTCGGGGAACTTTCTGTTTTCGTGGAGGGTGAGAAACGTTGGCGCGTCTCCTTTGAGAGCGCCGTGGCAGTCAAGATTTGCGATGAAAGCTTTGATCAGAATGCGCGGTTTCACGTCGAGCGTGATCGGCAACAGCTTTGCTCATATACTTGGGCAGACTCTTCATGGCTCCGAGAGTTCCAGACGGAGCTAGCAGAATTGCTGGAGGGGAGCCCACTTTGCCATTACGTGTTTCTTGGTGGAAATCACAACGTTGAGATAATGGCCCTAGGAAGCGTGGAAATTGAACTAGCCTCCTAGCCTCACAGTGCCAGTCATCAGGACGTCCACTGCATCGCTGCTCCAATTCGATTCTAAAGCCGAGCATGGTGGCGATATTGTTCCCCAACTTGGAAGCCCGCTTATGAAATCTTCAGAAGTAGTCCAAATATTCAAAGGTGCCATACAAAGCACCAAACAGCAGGGGATTGAAAAGGTCTCTATAAAGGATCTTGAAGCATACGCAGCACGTTTGGAGGAGGCTGTTAATGAATCTCCAGAGGGCGTGAATGCAGGCGAAGCGAACATGGAAAGGTACCGAGCCGATTTAAGCGCTTGGATAACGGCGCGCCAACATCAGTACGAGCATAACCTTGAAATGCTGCGGTCAGTAATAACGGTGGGCCAGTCGGCGCTCAAAAGCGCATTGCTAATAAACGGTGGTGCTGCCGTGGCTGTCTTAGCCTTTCTCGGCCGATTATTCTCTAGTGAGAGTGTATCGCCGAGCATTGATGGACTGTCTCTGGCTCTGTTGCAATTTGTTTGGGGAGTGCTCGCGGCCGCCATTGCCGCCGGTGCTACCTATTTTTCACAAGCTGGCTATGGTGGCGAATTCGGCTCATGGAGTCGGAGAATTGGTGTTGGTGGTCATATCGTCGCGGTCCTGGGTGTCTTTTCTGCTTACGGTCTTTTTGGCCTGGGGGCGTGGCAGGCATATTTGGCGATCAACCTCGGTTAGTTAGTCTCTCAATTTGGTTCTTTGAGCTCCACCGGGCGCGGCTGACGGGAGGCTTATCTCGGTGTTATAACCGTCATCTGGTTGCCGCTGGCATGGACTTAAAGCGGGGCCGATCACTTAATGTGGCGATTGTGTGGGCGCTGCGAGGGTGATCGCGTCCGAAATCTGCCGTTTTCCGTTCATCATTACAACGATGTTGCTCGACCGCTATTCGGTTGCTTTTTAACAGGATTGCGAAAGATAGGTACCGCTGCCACGTGCGGTGTGTTTAGCTATGAGGATATTTCCCCCGGAGGATGATTCATGCCACCGAGAGACACCGAACTGTCATTAAAATTGTCCCCCGAAAACGAGCAACTCCTTCGACGCGCCTCGACATTGGCAGGGTTTGAATCGTTGTCAGAATTTGCTCTGCTAGCCGCGGTGGAAAAAGCCATGGAAATTCAGGATGCCACCGAAACCATCACCCTGGACAGTGAATCTTTCGACGCGTTCATCGCCGATTGTGAACAGCAGGGGCTCCCGAACAGCGCCCTAAAGAAAGCAATTGAGCGCCGGAGAGCCGAAAAAGCTAAATCGACGTGAGCCGCCAAGACCGTGACGTAACGGCAGAAAATGACTTAGGCTACTGATCCCCTGAGGATCACTTCAGCCTGCTCGTCCAACCGCTCCTTAACCGAACGCCAACCCGGCATAAACCGGTCCAAAAGGTTGTAAAACCGGGGGCTGTGATTGTGCTCTACCAGGTGGCAAAGCTCGTGGAGCAAAACGTAATCAATAGCCCGGGTCGGCGCTTTGACCAGATGCGGGTTCAGCAGAACGGCGCCGCTGGCCGCACAGCTTCCCCATTGTGTCTGCATTGCTACCATGCGCCACTCAGGCGGCGTTTTAAGCCAGGGTAGGGCGTCTACCAAAAGATCTAACCTGCGCTGAAACACATCCGAGGCCCGATCCCGATACCATTGCTGCACGGCCGCCTGTGTGCGTTCTGGGATGAGATCCTTGCCTCGCACTCGCAACTGTCCACCGATCAGTTTGCAGGTTACTTTGCGTTGCTCAGGGTCCTGGATCGTTTTGAGCACGTAACGGCGCCCAAGATACAGCACGCTTTCTCCACTGACCCACTGCCGCGGCAGCACGTCACGATGGCGCTGCTCGATGTCATCAAGGTGCTTCAGAACCCAGCGGGCCCGTCGCTGAACGGCAGCTTTGATTTCGGAAAGGGGAGAGTCCTCCGGGGCATCCACCTGAACTGTCCCATTTGGATGAACGTGGACCCGTATGGATCGCCGCTGAAATGTCGGTAGGTAGCAGAGGTGGTAACGAAACTCCCGATCGCCGTAGCGGGCGCGGTGCTCCGTTGGCTGCTCGTGTTGGGCTGACTGAACAGTCGCCGTCACTTGACCACTCCATTGCGTAGAATCTGCACCACTTCATCGAGCACTGCTTTGGCCTTGTCGAGGCCCACCAAGGAGAACAGGCGGGGCAGGAGGTTCTTGCGAACGTCTTGTTCGATACCGACCGGGTTCAGAGAGTTTTCGGCTACAGCACGATTCACGACCCTGTCGATCTCGAACGCCTCCTCAATCAACTGATCACCTTTTTCCGTCTCCAGAGCATCGAACTCCTTCCCCAATACCAGCTTGAAGGCACCGTAGTATGCTTGGGCGTGCTTGTTTCCATCAAAGGCGCTGACAGGAAGATCCGGCACATCCCGCTCTTCGACCATCTTCTCCAGGTCGCTGAACATGCGGAACTGGGCTTTGTAGTCGAACATGGCCTCTGCTTTCTCGATGGCCTCCTTTAGGAGGGCAGAGAAGACTTTCTGGGCGTAAGGGTCGTCGCCCAGGCGCTCCTCAATGGTCTTTTTGGTGCGCGTTTTGATTTTGTCGGTTTCGTTCCGGGCTTTGTCATCGGACCAGTAATCAGGATTGGTTTCGCCGATGGATTCGATGACCACCGGCTCATCGCCTTTTTTGACGTCAATACCGGTCACGTACCGGTCGATCAGGTCTCGGATTTGTCCCTCGTAAGCCGAATAATCGACAGTCTCCTGTGCATCCAGCCGAACCGTTCTCCGTAACTCCGAGAACCATTTCAGATCCTGCTTGTAGCGCCGGATATCCGCCTCTGTGAAGGCCTTGTCGTCAAAGAAGCTCTGAGTTGATAGGGCAGTCTTAAGGCACATGCCGAATTCAGTCACCGCCTCGTAGAAGTCCTCGCGCAGTGCCTGCCGAACATCAACCTCCATTCCCTCAGGGTCTGTTTCGTACTTCGGCATGAAGACTTGCCGGTATTGCTCCTGATCGAGCTTGTTGTCGATGTAGGTGAAAAAACTCCACAGCTTTTCGTGCAACGCAGGGAGTTTCTTGTACTCGGTATCGACATTGGCGTAGAGGCCTTCGATATCCTCGATGGAAAAGCCACCCTGGGTCTGGTCTTCGAAGTTCTGGTAGTCACGGATGGCAGTATCCAGTTCTTTGAGAATGCCACGGTAGTCGATCAGGTAGCCAAACGGCTTTTGAGGGTGCAGACGGTTCACCCTGGCGATGGCCTGGATGAGATTGTGCCCTTTAAGCTGCTTGTCGATGTAGAGAACCGTGTTCCTTGGCTCATCAAACCCGGTCAGGAGCTTGTCCACGACGATCAGGATGTCAGGCGGTCCATCGGTGCCAAAATCCTCGATAACCGCCTTTTCGTAGTCCTGAGGGTCTCCTGGCACGTTCTTCTTCCACCAATCCTGCACTAAGGGCAGATTGGTCTCGTCCACATCGGTATGGCCTTCCCGGGTATCTGGCGGTGAGATCACGATAGCGCTGGTGACCAGGCCCAGACTGTCGAGGTGTTGTTTGTACCGGATGGCGCTCAGTTTGCTGTCTGTCGCGAGCTGACCTTTCAACTCAAGGTGCGCTTTCTTAAAGTTCTCGCTGAAGTGCACGCTAATATCGAAGGCGTTGAGCTTGATGCGATCCTGGGCGGTGTAGATCTGGCCCTGCTGAGTGTATTTGCGCTTCAAATCAGATTTCTGGTTATCTGAAAGCGCTGCGGTGACTTTCTCGAACCAGGTATCAACCGCCTTCTGGTTCACATCGAGCAGCGGCTTTCGCTCCTCATAGAGCAGGGGAGTGATGGTGCCGTCATCGACCGCGCGCTTCATAGTGTAGGCGTGAATAATGGCGCCGAATCGCTCCGCGGTTTCGCTTTTCTCTTCTTTGAGCAATGGCGTGCCGGTAAATGCGATGAACGAGGCTTTGGGCAGGGCCTGGCGCATCCGTTGATGGTTCTCGCCGCCCTGGCTCCGGTGGCCTTCGTCGACGATCACTATGATGTTTTCAGACGGGTTGTAGCACTCTGGCTGTTTTGCGGCCGATGCGAACTTGTTGATGATGGTAAAAATGATCCGTTCGTTACCCTGGCCGATGCGCTTGGCCAGATCCTTTCCGGAGCGGGTTTTCGCGAGAGAATCGCCGCTTTTCTTGCCCGAGATCTCAGTACCAAAAGCTCCGCCGGTCAGGAACGTCTTGGAGAGCTGTTTTTCCAGATCCACCCGGTCGGTGACTACGATAATCCGGCAGTTCTTCAGGGCGTCGCTGAGCAGAAGGGCCCGACACAGGTAGACCATGGTGAACGACTTACCGGAGCCGGTGGTGTGCCAGAGCACCCCACCTTTGCGTTCACCTGAGGGTTTGAAGGCCGAAATGCGCTCCAGAAGTGCTTTTATCCCGAAGGCCTGCGGATACCGGGCAGCGATCTTCCCAACCTTTCGGTCGAACAGTATGAAAAACCGGAGGAACTCCAGAAACCGGTGCCGATCTAGTAGGCCAACCAATAGCCGATCCTGTTCCGTAGGCATGACGGACTGTGACCAGAGCTGCTCGAAGTAGGCTCGGATTTTCGGAGGTTTATCCTTGAACAGAGCGTCCTTGTCGGAAGCGGATAGCGTGCGGTTCTTGATGTCCTGTATGTATCGATCATCGAACTCCTCGTCCGTCCACTTTGACCAGAACTTCAGCGGGGTGTGCGTGGTACCGTACCGCCCGTCGTTGCGACTGATCGCAAACAGCAGCTGGGCGAAGGCGTACAGGTACGGCACTTCGTCATTCTTCTGGTTGCGCAGGTGCTGGCTGATGCCTTCCTCAACCATGTTCTTGTTGGGGTTGCCGGAGGCCGCTTTCTTGGCCTCGATCACCGCCAAAGGAATACCATTGACGAATGCCACCACATCCGGCCGGCGGGTGTGGGTGCCCTGGGTGGACAGCACTTCCATCTCTTCGGTGACATGCATCTCGTTATTGTCCGGGTTCTCCCAGTCGATCAGGTGGATCGTGGGCTGGGCCCTCTTGCCGCCGATAAACTCGGTCACGGTGATGCCAAGGGTCAGCATGTCGTACACGGACTGATTGGCGTCCATCAGGCCCTGGGCCATGGAGGGTGTGGTGACCTCCCGGATCACCTGATCGACGGCCTGCTCAGACAACGGGTACCACTCGCCTTTGAACTCGAACTTGCGCCGGCGCAACACCCGCTCCAGTACCGGTTTCATCACCACATCCCGCTGGCTGCCCCGAAGGAACTGACACTCCGTGGCCGGCAGAAACGTCCAGCTAAGGTTGATCAGTGTCGCCAGGGCCGGGATGTGGCTGGAATGCTGCTCATTCCCTTGAGGGGTTGTGTTCATGCGGCCTCCGCGTCCACCTGCACCCGACGATTGCCGGTCAGGAGTTGTTGCATCAGGGCTTTCTTTTCCTGTTTGAGGCAGTCGACTCTGACTTTGAGAGCGCTAATCTCAAAATCTGCGGCGAGCAGTATCTTCGCTATGGCGGATTGCTCTGTTTTCGGCGGAACTTTCCATACAATTTTTCTAAAATGGTTGTATTTGAGGTTCCACGTGTCGGAGACAAGTCCCTGCGAATGACGGTAGAAGACGTGGATCATCTCCGGTAATTTGAATAGGTAAGAAAAGAATAACGAGTCTGTATCTTCCCTGGGGGCGAGTATGGTGTACGCTGGGCTTACCACGCCATCTTTGTCAGACAAGCTAGATCGGCCTTGCCACATCCTCATAGTGTTGTAGCCGATGTCGCCGGGACAGATCCGTTTGTACTTGGATTTGTCGGCATTGGATGTATCTTTCCGCCCCGTTTCGTCTTGGTAAACGACGCCATCTGCAGAGGTAATTGATAGTAACGGTAAGCTTTCGACGCCGATTTCACTTCTTTCCGCAAACAGATTGCCCATCTGCGTTTCTTCCCACTCCGCCTCAAACCCCGGCAACCGCTTCTTCCCGGTCAGCAACTGCTGCATCAACCCTTTCTTCCGCTGCTGGCTGTTCTCAAGCAGGCGCTCGGTGGCGGTGATGGCCTGATCCCAAGTGGAAAGGATCTGGGCGATCTTTTTTTGTTCGGGGATAGTAGGTAATGCGATAGGCAGCGATCGAATAGTGGCGAGGTTGAGGCCAGCTTTTGCCCCCGCATCATTCAATGCATTGATCCGACGATGATAGGGTTTCGAGGAAAGGAGATATGCCACGAATTTAGATTCAGATTTTGTTGGCTTCACCCTTACTAGCGCGGTGTGTTGGTTGATATAGGCTTCACCTAAACCTGGTGGAACCCAACCAATTTTGCCCAGCTCTGCCGTGATAGAAATAAGAATGTCACCTGCTTGAAGTGAAGTTCGTTTCCCGTCAGCTGAGTCTGACTCGATATTGACGAACTTTAGGTCATTCATTTTCAGATGTATGCCATCCCTTCGAAGATTCGTCATCCGGATGAACATACTGCCAGAATCTGAATAGAACTTTGCCCAATCGCGGGAACCGCTCGTTACCAGCGATGAGATGTCACCAAGCTTTGTTGGCTTCCAACCCTCAGGCACCATAACCCAACTCCTTCAGATAGCCGTCCATCTGCTCGTTCAGCTTCGCAATCTCGGCCTCGATCTCCTTCCGCTCCGCTTGCACGGCCATCAGATCGATCTCTTCCTCTTCCTCGAAGGTGTCAACGTAGCGGGGGATGTTGAGGTTAAAGTCGTTCTCCTGGATTTCCTCCGGAGTAGCCAGATAGGCGTACTTGTTTAGGTTCTCGCGCTGTTTGTAGGTGTCTACTACCTTGGCTATATTCTCATCCGACAATTGGTTCTGGTTCTTGCCGGCCTTGAACTCGCGGCTGGCGTCGATAAACAGCACGTTGTTGTCGGTCTTGTCCTTGCGGAACACCAGAACCGCCGCCGGGATGCCGGTGCCGTAGAACAGCTTCTCGGGCAGGCCGATGACGGCATCCAGCAGGTTCTCCTCGATCAGCTTCTGTCGAATCTTGCCTTCCGCAGAGCCCCGAAACAGGACGCCGTGGGGTACGACCACTGCCATGCGGCCGGTCTTCGGCTTCAGGGTCTCGATCATGTGCAGGATAAAGGCGTAGTCGCCCTTCGACTTTGGCGGTACCCCGCGTCGGAATCGGGCGTAAGGATCGCTGTCCGCGCCCTCAAAGCCCCACTTCTCCAGTGAGAAGGGAGGATTGGCCACCACGATATCGAAGTGCTTCAGGCCACCGTTCTCATCGAGCAGCTTGGGGTTTCGGATGGTGTCGCCCCATTCCAGCTTGTGGTTGTCGATGCCATGCAGAAACATGTTCATCTTCGCCAAAGCCCAGGTGCTGCCGATGGCCTCCTGACCGAACAAGGCGAAGTTCTTGGAGCCGTCGTTGCCCTTGTGAATCTGGTTGGCGCATTTCAGCAAAAGAGAGGCGGAACCGCAGGCCGGATCGCAAATTTCATCGCCTTCCTTCGGATCAACGATCTCAGCCATCAGCTCAGAGACTTCGGGTGGGGTATAGAACTCACCGGCCTTTTTCCCGGAGGTAGCTGCAAAGTTCTTGATCAGGTATTCGTAGGCGTTGCCTATGACATCCAGCTTCCCGATTCGGCTGGGGCGCAGGTTGAGCTCTGGCCGGGCGAAGTCTTCCAGCAGATGCCGGAGAATATCCTGTTTGTGCTTCTCATCTCCCAGCTTGTTGGAGTTGAAGCTGATGTCCTGGAATACGTCGGCCAGCTTGACAATGTTGGCCTCTTCGATGGCATGGAGAGCCTTATCGATGCGCTCGCCGTTGCCCGGTTCATGTCGATGCTCATACAGGGAATAGAAGCCAGCACTCTGAGGAAGGACGAAACGCTCGTTCTTCATCAATTCCTGGATCAGTTCCGGGGTGTCGCCATACTGTTTTTTGTAGTTGTCGTAATGGTCCTGCCAGACGTCAGACAGGTATTTCACGAACAGCATTGTGAGTACGTAGTCCTTGTAGATACTGGGGTCTACGGTGCCCCGGAAGGTATCGCAGGCGTTCCATACTGCTTTGTTGATTTGATCCTGCTTAATGGCATCGTTACTCATATCAGTACTCTGTGGTCGTATCAGGGCGAAGTAATTGTTGGCCGACAGCATCAATCATGCGTTGCCGGTTATCGATTAGTTTTTGGTAGAGCTTCATTTCACGGGTGGCGGCATCGGCTAGTTTCACCATCCGCTTTTGCCGCTCAATAGATGGCACCATGATGGGGAGGCTGCCCAACTGGGATTTGGTGATACTCGGCGCCACGGAGCCCTGGGAACACGCGGCAAAGTATCGCTGGGCATCCACGTGGTTTAGCTGCCACGCCAGGAATTCCGGCATCAGGTTGTAGGCATCAGGCTTGAGCCGGATGTGGTAGAAATTTGGGGTGCAGACGGTGTTGTGGGGCAATTCAGCGACCAGGGCGGCGTCATTCCGAGTGCCTTTGGCCATGAAAATGATGTCGCCTGGCCAAAGGTAATCAGGCCGCTTTCGTCCGGGCAGGGTAACCCGATCCAAGGTTGCGCCCAGCTTGTCTGTCAGCGGCTGACCCAAAACAAGGTGCCGATACTGCACGACGAAGGTGTTTCCACGTTCCTGCAAGGGAAGTTTGCCGCGAAACGGGTAACCAGGCTGGATTGAGGCTAAATCTTGTAACAGGAGCGACCCTTTTCGTGCGCGGTCCATGCAGTATGCTCAATGATGCATTTAATATGAGCAGCGTAGTTACTGTTGCATCATTTGGCAAGATGCACTTCGTTGTCCGATTTTGCCCCCAGTTCAGAAGTTATTCTTCTTTTGAGCTGGCTTCATTGCGCGCGACATAAGATTCAAGCAGGTGCGGTGCCAAAAGCTTCTCTACGGGAACAGGGGAGGTCGACTCAATGTGCCGTACCAGGTCAATGATCGTCGAGATGTTACCATCCAGCTTACTTTTCAACGCCTTGATTTCGAGCTGGCTATCCTCGTAACGCTGTTTATAGCCGGCTCGGGTCCGTCCTTGTTTTGCGCTGGTTTTGTCACGGGCGCTTTTTATGCCGCAGCGCTCCATCTGCAGGTTAGCATAACGATCAATTAGGGGCCGGCGGCTGCTCAATGAGCTGAGTTTGCCTTTGATAATAGTCTTCGCAACAAGTCTTTTGTGGAGGGCCGCCGGTGTGATTGGCGCCTCTTCGTAGCCGGACGCCAACATCAGCATCAATTCGTGTTCGATGGCCTTGGTCAGCTTTTCACCTTGCAGCGCCATGGCTTTCCTCCTGAGACTGATTCGAGTCGGGAAGGGCAGCCGCAAAGCGGTCTGCCAGGGTTTCCGGGCGAGATACGTTGTGGAGTAATCCCGAGGGGAACACCTGCAAGACGAGGTTCTTGTCGCGGGCTTCTCGGGCACGCTCGACGGTAATTTTCATTTGGCTTGTCATCTCACGGCTTTCCTGAAGTGCCTCTTCATAAGCGGGGTCGTTTGCTTGGTGCCGTTCGAGCTGCTCCAGATGCGCTGCCATGTTCGTGTAGTTGCGCTCCAGCCCCTCCAGTTCGCCCGGGCGGCCGGTTGCCAGGAGATTGCCACAACCGCCGCCCTGGAGGCATTTGAGCTTCTTGGGGCATCCATGGAGTGCCAGGTTGCGGGTGCAGGCACCGTTTACCACGATGTGAAAGTCGCGGCCGTGGGTTTCGATAAAGGTTTGTGCATGCTCCGGGCCATCCTGAGATTTGGCACGGTTATAGTCGTTCTGTAATTCGCCAACCAGAACGCCCGCATCCAGGGCCGTGGAAACAAAGTTCAGTGTTTGCTCTTCGGTGTCGAAGGCATGAAATGCCTGGCGTAGGGGGCGCTCGAGTTCCTGCGGGGCAACTTTAGCAATGCCGAGGTCCTGTACCAGTTCGGTAAGCAGGGTGTCGCCGAGTTCAGTCAGGGCAGAGGCAGAACTTGCGGTACCCTCAGGCGCGGCATCGCCATGTTGGTTGGTGCTTGGCAGGGGAGTTTTTCGGTATTCGATCAACCGCTTTTGGGCAGACTGGCGCTCGTTTTCCGTGAGGTGTTGGTAATAGCGGTTCTGAGTGATGTCCATCCTGCCCATAATCATGGCCTGCAGATGCTCTGACACACCGGCTAACGCTAAAAACGTGTTCAGGTTGTGGCGCGGATGGTGGGACTTCCACTCGATACGGCCACCGTTTTCCTCTGTGTACTCCCGAACATCGAAAACACTTTTATTGGCAGCGTTACCACCAATAAACGCATTTAGATCACCGAGCTTCATCGGCTGTACCGCCGATAACACTCGGGCGCCGCGCGCCAAACCCAGAGGGCTGCTGGGGCCGACTATAAGCAGTTCGTCGATTCGCATAGTGACACGGCGCTGGCCGACCAGGAATTCGTAATTAATCGGGTTTGCCGGATCCGGCAGATAAGATCGCGCCACTTCCTCGACATCGGCAAAACTGTATATGGGCTCTTGAACTGTACCCCGCGAAACTCCGAGTCTAGTCTGAAATCCAATAGGCGAGAGCTTTCTGGCTTTAACCCAACTGCGAACGCCATTTTGGAGGCGCTGGTAGAGAGGGCGTTCATCTTTCGTCTCGGTGTATCGAACGTTACTTTCGATGATGTGGTTGATCAGGTCCGACTCGGTAACGGTGGATTCATTCCAGTTCAGGATGTGCTTTCCGCCAGATTCAACGATCCACCGAGCGTGCTGATGAAACGGGTTCGTCAGTTCGAGAATTCGAAGATAAGCCCGCCTGGCAATTGGCGCAGCATTGCTTTCGAACCAGTGAATGCGGTTTTCGGCATGCTTCCCGGCGTAATAGCGGATTCCGTGCTGCTCCATTGGTGAGCCGTCTACTGCAATTAGCGGCATCCCCGTCTCTTTGCTCTGCAAAGGGCGGGTAACCCAGCAATCTCGTGGGAGGAAAAGCACTTCATCGCCTCGCAGACCGGTGCAGAATAGGAGGTCCACCACCCGGCAACCCAGCTCTTCCCAATAGTGGCGAGGGCTGGTCGTGATCGCGGCAAAGCCTTTCAGAGCGGCGAACGTGATCAGCCTTTGTTCGTCGTCATCTCTGGACCGGTCATCAACCACACCTTCCTTTACCGCTTTCCGTGCGACTTTACCGCGGTTCTTTTTGTTATCCGCTGTGTGTTTGTGCTCGTACTGTGGCGCCGTCAACGTCAGGCCTTCCTGGATCAACAGCCGCTGGACGGTATTCGCGTTCGTCATGGCATCGAAGACGTTCTTGTAGCCCACAGAGACGAGCGTTTCGTCGATGTACTGGAAGACCGATGTGTCGATGTAGATTGGATTGGTCTGCTGGCGAGTCGCTCTGAGGCCAGCATAAATGCGTTTCAGAGTAAGGTGAGTGAGCAGTAGGCTCTGGGGTGAAGGCTTTCTATTGGCCGGGGCTTTCTCATACTGGTGCACCACAACTGCCTTGATGAAATCGACATAACCCCTGTCGGCGATCACCTGGCTCTCAAATCCCTTCATGCGGGAAATTTCGGTGTGAGCCATTGAGCTTTTTCCCGCTCGAATGGATAGCCAACCGGTGCTTTGATTACCCCAGGTCGTCGCACTCCAGGGTTGCTGAGTTACAGGCTCGATCTCGGCCTCATAATAGTCCCGACGGGCCTGGATGAAGCGCTGAAGATTCTCGATAACCTGCTTCACTGGCAGCCCTTCCGATGCTTGCAATGGTTGATCACCACCTGGACTTCGGCGATCACGCCCTCGAGTTGCAGGACGGCAGGATTTCGGTGGGTTTGGCCGGTGGCGTCTGAAATCGCAAGCTGACTCGCAGCCTCGGCCTTTAACGCGTCCCGGACGCCGGCGTGGTCTCCATCCAGGAAGGGATTGAAGTCGCTGCAGCCATAACAACTCCGGACTGGCTCAAAATCGCAGGAGCTGGAACCGCATCCACCAATGCCTGTAAACAAACGGTTATCGACCATGCCCGCGACTTTCCGGCCGCGCCAATCTGATTCCTCGCCGATTTCACCGGTGAGGATCATCCCCATCATTTCCTGGTAGGCCGCATTTTCACCAAGAGCTTTTTGTTTGATCACCGCCAATTCCGGCGTTGCGGCTATGTAGTGACGGGCCGCCACGGTGCTGCTGTGGCCAAGTACTCGGGCAATCTGATCGGCTGATGCGCCAGACATCGCCAGACTATGTCCTACGTGGTGGCGGAAATCATAGGCCGTCAGGTGAGGGAGGTGGCGTAGGAAATCCTTGAGCTCGGCGGTTTCTGGCATTGGGCCTACGAAATTGCGGGCGGCCCAGGCACGCAGCCTGGAGTTGATTAAGCCGTCAAAAGTGGTTGCTAGTGAGATGTCGCCATCAACCCGGCGAAGCAATTGACCATTTGCCAAATCTGGCCGGGATCGATTGAGAAGTTCTGCAATGATGCTGCCAGCCTCGGGACTCAAATCTAACTCGAACGGCACTCTCGCGACCCGTTTGGCTTGCTTTGCTGCCGGAACGGTAATTGAAAAATATCGGAAGTCTCGATTCCTGAAGTCCTCTTCTTTCAATTTATAGAGCTGAGTAGGGCGCATACCCGTCTCGAGACAGAGCACCAGGGAAGCCAGCCCCAGCAGATCTGAGGTCGACATAAGGCCCAAGCGATTTATGTCGCGCCCGATTCCCATTTCTACAAACCGCAGAATCGCAGGCTTTAGTTTGATTTCGAGATCGTAATAGGCTTGCCAATAATCTGGTCCAACCGGGGGAGACAACTCATCCAGTAGATACAAATCATCAACGCTGAACCCCGGGAGGTCATATTCGCAACACAACGCAATCAGTCGCTTTAATGGGTAGAAGAGCTCACGATCGCCGGCGCTCCTCAGATAACTAAGACAAGAGCCCGTCTCGAAGCTCGATATATTGCGAATTAGTTCCCTGGCCGCGAGAACCATTTTGTAGGTGTAGCCGGCAGAATAGGAAGAAAGGAATCTGGCACTGGCCCACTTCATGAATTGGACAAACTCATCTGCATGGAGCAATTCCGAGCGTCCAACCGGTTGGGAGAGTCTCTCGAAATCTAGCGAATAATGCGTGCCGCCTGAGACTACCTTCCAAATCTCGGCTGAGGTGTCCAACACCTGAGTATCGTTCTGGTCAGTCGCGTAGAGAGATATGAACCTACGGGTGTAGAGGCCCGAAATTGCGGCGGTGAATTCATGTGTGAAAATCCTTTTCGAGGCCTGCAGGCCCGCTTCCAATGAACTCAAAACTCTCTCCCTACTTAGAGTCCGATAGTCTGTGTTGTTGCCGTAGGCCATTGACCCGCCGGACGTTTGCGTCGTTGGCGCTTTTCGCGATATACCGCGCCGCATATTTTTGTGGCATCGGGCTTGTGTCACTCCAACCACCCAGTTGCCTGAGTCGATCCTTTGCGGCCTCGAAATCACAGCTGTCTTTTTCGACTAGAGCCTGAAACGTCTCAGTGGCCCATGTAAATCGAAACATATGGGGGTTGAGAGTAATTAAAGTCCCTCCAATTTCGGGGCGACAGAGGGAAGGGAAGTGCCGATCCAATGCCTCATAGAGCCGGTCGAAAATTTCTTGAGCTGCTCGTATCGATAAGGGCGCTTGGTTTTTCCTGCTGTTCACTAACAGAAAGGGGTGCGAGGGCTTCCCTCTCAGGTGCTCGACATACATTTCCCACAGGGTTACATCCTCTGGTGCCAACTCCACTAGTCGTTCGGACCAGGAGTTTTTGAGTCGAGGCGGAACTTTCCGGGGGTCACCGTTGCCTTCGTATGTCGTGACAGCCAATGCATGGCCGGTACCAGACTCGTACGGAATAAGACTCCGGGTCCGTAGTAGTAGCAGCTCACCGAGTCGCAATCCGTAGTTTGATAAAAGCCGAATAACCAAATAGTTTCGAATCTGAACCTTGGCGATCTGAGAGCTGTCCGGATGTTTCTGCCAAGGATTCAGAGTGTTGGCCAAACGAGATGTTGATGGCCTAGCACAAAGAACGATCGCATCCATTTCCTGTTTGGTCAGGCTTCGTTCTCGGACGATGACCTCCGAGCCTGAAGTGTTCTTGAACGATTGCCTGCTTCGGACACTGAGGCGACCACAGGCATCTCGACGCGCTGATTGAAAGCGAAAGCGATAACTGTCGAACAGGGATTTTTGTTCACGCGAGTTGAGCCCTGTGTAACGACTAGAAACATACCGCTTTACAAGAAAGAGGAAGAACTGCGTTAAGGAGCCCAATCGAACATCGAGCGTTGCTGACGAGATAACGAACTGAAGCCCAGTTTCTGCTCCAATGTCGGCATGCCGCTGGCCGCCATTGATATATCCAGTGAAACCGGCGTAATCACTGAGTGCCGCATCTAATGCGTTGAGTGGAGCTAGCAGGCTAGCTCCGTAGGTATCACGCTCAAACACCATTTCATCAAAGGAACGATTGTGTTTAGTTTGCCAATAGTTGTACCACTGGCAAATCGACACCATGTGCTGCTGAACTGTATTAATGGCTCGAGACAAACCCCAGGACTGCAGATAAATCAGAGGCAACAAAGCGGGTAGCTCCGTCTCGCGATCTAGAACGACTGCTGTCAGGTGATTGTGGTAAGAAAATCTTGTGAGATGAAACCGATCCTTGGCATCCATTTCCACACGCTCTGGGTGTCATGAACCAACTTTAAAACCGCGCGTAAGAAAAGGGCACCTAATTTTGGCCGTTTTGAGACAAAAGGCCAGAACAAAGGGCTGGAGACAAAACCTAGAAAATCTGGTGAACTAAAATGAACACCGCACCTGGTTTAACATAATATACATTATGCGCAGTACGGTATGGGGTTTTGGTTCGATTTCGGGGTGCTAAGCCAACAAGGAACCCCCCGCACGCGGGTGCCCCCCTTGTTTAGCCATTGGCCCAGAGTAGGCAAACAGCACAGCGAACTGGCCTACATCCCTTGTGTCCGTTGGCTTTTAGGGATTTTCGGGGCGGCTTATTGGGCGTTTTTGGCATGGGGGGCTGAGTCGGATTTCGAGAGCGAACCCCCCTATTAGAGCAAGGGGGGTTGGCCGACTTGTCAGGCGACCTGAAATTCGGTGTAAACTGCCAATGCAGTCATTTTGAGAACCT
>TARA_R110002096_G_scaffold159011_3_pt1 | contig 20390 bp, 16 predicted proteins | sample TARA_R110002096 | Tara Oceans TARA_R110002096 (sample SAMEA4397295) | marine metagenome | biome: Polar Biome; feature: [DCM] deep chlorophyll maximum layer (ENVO:01000326); material: water (ENVO:00002006), including particulate matter (ENVO:01000060) such as... | depth 35 m
ACGGCAAGATGACCGGAAGCGTCGCCATCAACAAAAAGCAGCGTTTCCCAAGAAACGGCACCGCCAACATCACCATGACGATGGAAGCGCCGAATCCCCAGAATCCATCACAACGCATCGATCTTCCCGTCAAGCAAACGATCGAGTTCAAGACTCTCAGCGTCAGCCGAACGGGACTGCTGCGCTAAATTTCCCAATGTTCTAAGCCGCGACAGATTGCTCGTTGCTGTAAAGGTAGCGAACCGGGAGATGCTTGGCGATCACCTCGAACAATTCGTGACGCTTGAACGGTTTCGCCACGAAATCGACACAGCCAGCTTCCATGGCAGCGATGCGTTGATCTTCGAGCGCGAACGCCGTCAACGAAACGATCACCGGCATCTCACTTCCCGCCTCTGCTGCGATTGCCCGCGTCGCTTCGGTTCCGCGCATGTTCGGCATCTCTTCGTCCATGAAGATGACGTGCGGGCGCCACTCTCGCCATTTCTCGACCGCAATCTTGCCGTCCTCAGCTTCGGCAAGAGTGAAGCCGGCAGACAGCAGAAACTTCCGCATCAAGAGCCGGTTCAACGGCTGGTCTTCGGCAACCAGAACACGAACCTCCGGATGACCTGGCGCCAAACTGATCACTTCGCCTTTTTCGTTGGCTTCTTCACCTTCTCCAAGATCGGCCACTTGGATCATGGGAATTTGAAGTGCAAAATTCGTCCCCTGACCCACCTTGCTCGCCACCCGGACGGCACCGCCCATCAGCTCCGTAAACCCCTTGACGATCGCAAGCCCCAACCCGGTTCCCTGGCTGGATGACTTCCCGCTCTTGGTCTGAACAAACTTCTGAAAAAGATTGGGAAGTTCCTCTTCTGAAATCCCTTCTCCAGAATCAATGACTTCCACCGAAAGGATAAACGGATACCGGTTTGATTCCTGAGGTTCGGTCGATGGATAGTGCGCTCCAACTCGCAGAACCACGGAACCTTCACTGGTAAATTTAACGGCATTACTCAGAAGGTTGATCAGGATCTGCCGCAGCTTGCCCTTATCTCCCTCAATCCATTTCGGCAGGGTCGAGGTCGCTTCCAATTGAAGGCCAATTGACTTGGCCTTCGCGTTCACGGACAACATTCCGTGAACCGATTTCAGCAGGACCTCCAGATCGACCCTCTCCAACAGCAATTCCGCTTTACCCGCCTCAATTTTGGAGACCTCCAGCACATCATTGATTACGCCCAGGAGGTGCTCACCACTGCTGTTGATGATCTCCAGGTTCTCCCGTTGGCGCGCATTCAAATCCTCTTCGCTGGTCATCACTTCCGAGAAGCCAATGATCGCATTCAACGGCGTCCTCAGCTCGTGGGTCATTTTTGCAAGGAAGTCACTTTTTGCCTGGTTTGCTTCATCGGCAGCGCGCCGGGCATCAGACAATTCCCTCGCCTGACGAGCCTCTTTTTGGCTTAGTTTAAACTGGGCAATCGCGATACCAACCTGTCCTGCCACCGACAGAAGCAACTTGCTCTCATCTTCCTCCCAGTATCGCATCGCATCACACTGTTGAAGAATAATCATCCCGTTCGCACTTTCCAAATGGGCTGTGCGAACGGCCAACGTCGAGCGAGCATCAAACCCAATGACCTGGCGGGAGGAGTCGGCAATATTGCCCTTGGGATCAGCCGACTCAATCGCAACGGCATGACCAGAGTTCAGAACCTGGAACGCCAGGGGATGACTCGCAACAACTTCGAGGTGACGCAGGCTTGGCGTTTCAGGAGCGAGATATTCGGCCAGAACTTCGAGCTTCGAAGGATCCTCCGTCGAGAATGTGGCAACAAGACAACGGCTAACGTTGAAGTCTTCGCCCAATGCGCGCAGGGCGCTCTCAAAAACTTGCGTTCCATCCAAGCTCCGCCGGAATTCCGCACTGGTTCGCTCCAGCAACATCGACTGCTGAAGCTGTCGCGAGAGCGCCGCTTCGGCTCGGTTGCGCTCATTGGCCAGCATCTCGCGCTGAGCAACCTCTTGAGCTGAACGAATCCGATAGAGAACCGCCCCACCTCCTCCAATCGCCATCATACCGGCCACAACAAAAAGAACAATCGCCCAAACTGTCTGATACCACGGCGGAGAAATGATCACCCGAAGCGCCTGCCGCATCTCCTGCCAGCTCTGACCATCTGGCGAAACGCGGACGCGAAATTGATATTCGCCGGGCTGAAGTTTGGGATAGCGAGCCTTCCGCATGTCGCCGGCCGGCTGCCAGGCACTGTCAAAATTTTCCAAGCGATATTCAAACTGGCTCGAACTCGCCGCCGAATAATCGAGTGTTCCAAAGCGAAACGCCAAATGCCGCTCGCGATCAAACCCAAGGCGAAGCGGCTCATCAAACATCGCTGCCAACGGTTTTCGGAGCGGCCCGTTTTCGCTGACTTCGACACGCTCACCATTCAATTCCAAGCCAATCAGCAGCGGTAGCGGCGGATCCTGCGGAGCAGGCAACCGGGAGGGAAAAATCCGATTGAATCCGTTCACGCCGCCAAAATAGAGGGAACCATCGGACGCCTTGAGAATTGCTTTTGGATGAAACCCCAATCCCTGCAGACCATCTTGAATCGTGAAATGACGAAACTTATCTTCCTCCGCATCATAGGTGGACAATCCGGACCCACTTGAGATCCACAACTTTCCGCGATCGTCGAAAACCAAGCCAAACACATTCCAGGCATCCTGTTGTGCCGTCCGTCGACTGAAGACGCGAACCTCATCCTCTTTGGGATTAAACCGACAGAGCCCACCATCCACTGCCCCCAACCATACTGAACCGTCCTGATCCGTCGCAATCGCGTAAATGTTCTCAAACGGAATTTCAGCAGATATCCCCGGCAGTTCAAAGTAGCTTCGCATCTCATCGGTTTCCCGATCATAATACCAAAGGCCGCGTCCGACCGAAGCCGCCCAGATGCGCCCGTCGTCATCCTGATGCAGCTGATTGACGAACCGCAATTCATCACCGTTTTTGACCGCCTCAAAGCTTTCACTCTCCTCGGAGAATCGCAGCAATCCGCTTCCCAGCACACCTACCCAAATTTGACCGGCATGGTCTTCAAACAACGTGGACACTGAATCGCCAGGCAACGAACCCGGCTTACGAATGTTTCGTCGATAGGCGCGAAAATCATGCTGACCGGGATCCTTCCGCAAAAGTCCGCCCCCCCGGGTGCCCAACCAGATTCTGCCCTTTCCATCGACCAATACGCAGTAAATGTAATCTTCGGGGAGAATCTTCGAACCGCTGGAGTCCTTCAACTCCCTTGAAAACGTTTCCGTCTTCGGGTCAAAAAGATTCAAGCCCTCTTCTGTTCCCACCCAGACCTTACCGTCGGCCCCTTCACTGATTCCCCAAACGGAATTGTGACTGAGTGATTCTTTATCTGCGGGATCAGCGATATAATGCGGGAACCAAAGTCGGTCCAAATTATGCTGACTGATTTCCCCCGTGCTGGTTCCAACCCAGAGGACGTTTCCCCGGTCCTCGAAAATCGTCTCCACTGCACCACGCACGACGCTGCTGCTGTCATGGTGTTTATGATTGTAGAAGGTCCATTCCCGATGTTTGTGGTCGAATCGGCACAGACCGGATGGCGTTCCCGCCCAAAGATCACCCTTGCTATCGACCTTCAGGGATAGAATATCGCTCCCATTCAATCCGAAAGCGGGATCGTCTCCAGGGTTAATCTGATCCACCACCTTGCCCGCTCCACTAATTCGATAGATTCCTCCGCCGATGGTCCCCATCCAGATAAAGGCTCCAGACTCATCTCGTCCGACAGCAATTGAGGTGCATTCGACGGTTGGATTCCAAATTTGCTCCCACGTATTTTCGACTTGCTGGCGATAAAGGCCGCTCCCTTTCGTTCCTACCCAAATGTTCCGGCCTTTTGGGCCATCAGTAAACGCAATGTCGGTCACGAATTCCCTGCCCTGGTTTGGGCCGAGAAGCATTCGCTCAAAGGCTGCCGTTTTGCGGTCGAGCCGGTTAAGCCCGGATTCGGTTCCAACCCAAATGAAGCGATCCCCATCCTGCTGAATGCAGGTCACTGAATTGTGACTCAGTGTCGCAGAATTCCCGGGTTGGCTTCGAAATTGCGCCATCCGGCCCGAATCAGGATGAAAACGGATCAAGCCATTTTTCCGCGTGCCGATCCAAAACCAGCCGGCGACATCTTCCGCCAAAACCTGGAGATCATTGGACCATTGAAGCCCGCTACTGCCCAAATATGGCTGAACCTCAAACCCATCGTATCGGGCAAGCCCACTTTCGCTCGCCAACCAGATGAACCCCCGGCGATCCTCGACAATGCTCCGGATCCGCCCCGCAGTCAGCCCCTGCCCCTCGGTGATGTTCGTGAAAACGATTCGCTTATGGGAATACCCGCCCTCAGCAAAAGACGTGCCGCCAAGGCACGTCAGAGAAAGCAGGACAGTAGCGAAAATCGCAAAGAAACGCATCAGAGGTTCACTTAATTTTGAGATCCAGATATTTAATATCAGGAAACAAAGTTAAGCCGACACGCTGAAATCACAATTATGAAAATTGTGATTTTTAATAAATGTTTATTTTATTTACAAAACCCAAACAAGAAACTTGCTCACTGGCCCTTGGGTCCATCGAACGGAAGCTCGCGAATTCTCTGATGAATCGCCGACAAATCGAGCGGTTCCAAGGTCATCTTGTTCCACCATTCATGAGCGCGTTTCGGGTTATAACGCTCATTCCAATAGGGCGTTAAAGCCCCGGTTTCATCCCTCCAGATGACCAACTCCTGTAACAGATCCCGAACCAATTCGGCCTCAACGTCCGCCAGGTTCTGCGATTCGCCGATGTCTTCGGCCAAATTGTAAAGCTCAACGCTTCCATCATCAAAAAAATGAATCAGCTTATAGTCCCGCGCCCGAACACTGCTGCTTGGTCGCGAGTGATGATAATGCGGGTAATGCCAAAACACGGTTTCCCGGGAAAGCCGACTCCCCGGACGGCGCAACAGCGGCAATAAGCTGTGTCCATCCAGAACCTGATCCGGACCAATCGACTCCGCAGCCTCAATCAACGTCGGGTAGAAGTCGATACTCATGGTGGGTTCATGGCAAACGGTTCCCGGCATGGACTCTGTTGGCCATCGAACCAACGTCGGAATCCGCACTCCGCCTTCATAGGGCGATCCTTTCTCGTCACGCAACGGTTGGTTGGTGGTGACGATGTGACCCTGCTCATCGTAGCGCGATTTCAACGCTCCGTTGTCACTGGTGAAAATGACGATGGTGTTGCTCGCAAGCTCCAGCTCATCCAGTTTGTCGAGAACCTTTCCAAAGCTCTGGTCAATATGCTCCACCATGGCCGCGTAAACCGGATGAGTCGGGTCTTCGGGATCCGCTTTCGCCTTCGCCTCATATTTGTCGATCAATTCGCGCTTCGCTTGAAGCGGAATATGAACTCCATAATGCGCGACGGTCACAAAGAACTCTTCGTCCTGATGAGCCTGGATGTAATCGCACGTCAAATCCGACAAATAGTCGGCCAGATACGTTCCCCGCTCAGTCCCTGAATCAAGGCTCGGCAACGAATCCCCCACTCCATGAGTCCAGGCCCGAAATCCAGGCGCAAAGTGGCTTCCTCCGGTGCGAACGACGGTTTGGTAGCCTTGGTTTTCCGGTTGATGCTCCGCGTCCTTCCCGAGATGCCACTTCCCAAAATACCCCGTGTGGTAACCGGATTGGCCCATGGTTTCGCCAAGCGTCACAATCTCCTCAGGCATCGACATCGCGTTCGGTGGTTCGGTAACCTTCTCAAACGGTCGATAATGTCCCGGAATATGAGCCGTCAGCTGAAATCGGGTTGGGTATTGGCCCGATTGGATCGCCGCACGAGTTGGGGAGCAGACCGCTCCATTTGCGTAAAAATTGGTAAATCTAACCGACGATTGAGCGAACTCGTCGATGCGAGGCGTCTCAATCCAGGTCTCCCCGTAACATCCAAGATCATGCCATCCCAAATCATCAACGAGGAACAAGACCACATTGGGCCGGGCACTGAGCGTCACCGGCACAGACAAGATGGTGGCGATCAGAAAAACGCTGGCAAATCGCGACGTATTCTTTAGAATTGCTTTCATGTGTTGAACAAATTTAGAAATTTCTAGATTTACCAGAACTTGGAGTTCTCCTCTTCAATGACGAACCAACCCGGTCTTTGATTCGCGCAACCGACTCGACTATTTTTTATCTTACTCATCTGAACCGTTCGTGAAACGCCAAAATCGCAAATCGATTGCCCTCTCATCGGATTTCACGGAAAAGTCATCGGGGAATCCGGCCATCATAATGCTTCTCCTGCTCGCGATGTTGCTTCCAAGCTGCGCACTAATCAGCGGTGGAGGCAAACCTCGCGGCAAGCATCCGATGGCGGACTTGATCAAGTCCCTTCCCGAACCTGGGGTCACGACACCCGTTATTGATCTGACCGCCCCCGAAGCCCCTTCGCCTGTCGATCTCGGATCACAGCCATCCCCCCCAAGCCAGGAGCTCCAACCCCGATTCCCACAGTTCAACCCCGTTGCTGGAACCGAAACCAGCCTCCGAACTCCCCTCTCCCCGCTGCCGGAGGAGATGGAAGCACCTCTCATTCCACAGCCGCTCATCCCGAATTCCGATCTGGAGATCCCGGAAGGCTTTGTCAATCTTACCCGGCCAGCCCAACCCGACGATTTTGATCCACAACTGGCCCTGGCGGGTGAGAAGGCGACCCAGATCTACTGTGCCACCTGCCATCTGGTCCCCGGTCCAGAATTACTGGATCGCGAAACATGGCTCACCAGCGTTTTGCCAAGAATGGCTCCCGGTGGCAGCCGATACACTCCCCATGCAGATACCGGCACGGTTTCTCTGGAGTCGATCAACGACCCGCTGAAGTCAGCCAAACTTCCCGCGCCGGCGATCAACGATCAAACTTGGCAAAGTATCGTCGCCTACTACGGGCGCAATGCTCCGGAAACCCTGGAACCAGCCCCCCCGCCACGCCCAATTGACGCAGGGCTTCCCGGCTTCCATGTGGAATTTCCGGACCTCCTTGTCCAGCGCCCAGCCACCAACACGATTCGAATTCATCCGGAACGGGGACACATCCTCGTTGGAGAGACCGACCCGAACACCTTTCTCGTCTTTGACCAAAAGCTACGCCTGATCCAGGAAGCACGGCTCAGCAGCCCGCCAACCTGGTTCGAGCCGCTCGTCACCAATCAGGGCCAAGCCAAAATGTCGGTGACGCTCTCTGGCCACATGGATCCCAACGACTTTCAATCGGGAAGCCTGGTCTTCGTCGATGAGCAACCGGGAATTCCCGCGTATGACCGCCCGGTGATGCCACTCACTCAGTTGCGACGCCCTGTGAGCACCCGTTTCGGCGACCTCAATGGCGACGGACGCCTCGACCCGGTCATCAGCCAGTTTGGCGATACCATCGGGCAACTGGCTTGGTATGAGAGTCAACGCAATGGCAGTTTTCGCGAACGAATCCTCATCCCTCGCCCGGGCTCGCTTCGTTCCCAGATCCTGGACTACGACCAGGACGGAGATCAGGACGTCGTCACCCTCATGGCGCAGGCTCGCGAAGGTGTCTTCCTGCTCCGAAACAACGGCAAGGGTGAATTTGAGACCCAACCCCTCATCCAAATACCTCCAGTCTATGGATCCAGTTCGTTTGAGATGGTCGACATCAATCAGGACGGAAAACTGGACATCATCCAGACCTGCGGCGACAACGCGGACTTCTCCCAGATTTTCAAACCCTATCATGGAGTCTATGTCTGGCTGAACCAGGGAGAGGACCAATTCGAGATCGCCTACTTTTATCCGATCAACGGTGCCTTCAACGCGCATGCGAGAGACTTCGATCTGGATGGCGATATCGACATCGCCTGTTTGGCCTATTTCCCGGACTACCAGGAACGCCCGCAGGAATCGTTCGTCTACCTTCAGAACGAGGGTGGCCAGTTCCTGGACTTCCATCCCTTCACGGTCGAAGCCGCTCTTCGAGGTCGATGGCTTCCCATGGATGTTGGCGACATTGATTCCGATGGAGACATCGATATCGTGTTAGGCAACTTTCAGCGCGCCCTGATGGGCCCCGGCACCATCCCGACAGATCTACTTCAAAGTTGGGAACGACCTGGCCCTCACTTTATGCTGCTTCGAAACCTGGCACATTAAGCCTCTTCGCACTCTTACGCTGTCTAATTATTGACAGGATTTAGGTGAATCTTGCGATATCGGGCAAGGTCCATCGGGCGAATCGAGATATTGGCATGACTAATGCTCTTCAGTATCCGGAGACGTTTCCGCAATCATACGGCGACACTCTCACGGTAATACTAAAATTGCAATCAACTAACTAACTATCTCTATGAAATTGCCCTTATCCGTGAACCGCTTGCTTCAACGTCTTGCGCTTCCCCTCATCGCAGCTGTCGGTCTTAATAGTGTCAACGCTGAGCCTCTAACCATTGCCTACAGTGACTGGCCCGGTTGGACGCCTTGGGAAATCGCCATCAAGAAAGGATGGTTTGAAGAAGCCGGAGTCGAAGTGGACTTCAAGTGGATGGACTATGTCGGTTCGCTCGACGCATTCGCAGCAGGAAACTTGGATGGATGTCATATGACAAATGGTGACGCTCTCGTAATCGGCACCGACCAGCCTTCCGTATGTATCTTGATTAATGACTACTCGAACGGCAACGACATGTTGATTGCAGAAAAAGGCATCGACTCTGTCAAAGACCTTGCCGGTAAGAAGGTAGGTCTGGAGGAAGGCTTCGTCCCTCACCTTCTCGTCCTTCAAGCGCTTGAGGATAACGATATGGAAGAGTCGAGCATCGAGATCGTCAACACTCCTACAGACCAGACTCCTCAGGTTCTCAAAACCGGAGCGGTCAACGCGGTTTGCGCTTGGCAGCCCAGCTCGGGAACAGCACTTCGCGAGGTCCCTGGCTCCAAAGCCATCTACACCTCCAAAGACTGCCCTGGCCTTATCTATGACTGCCTTTTCGTGACTCCTGAATCACTGAAGGAGAATCGCGATGATTGGATGAAGGTCATTTCCGTGTGGTATAAAGTCGTCGATTTCCTGAAAGACGAGGACAACATCGATGAGGTTCTCGAGATCCTCGCAGGACGCGTTAGCGTTACACCTGATGAATACGAGCCTTTCCTGGCCGGAACCTACATTCTTACATTGGAAGAAGTTCTTCCAGTTTGGGAGAGTGCTGAAGGTCTGAAGTCCATCTACGGATCCAGCAAAATCTCTGATGATTTCAACGTAAAGTACGAAGTCTACACGGAAGCGAAGGACTACGAATCTTATATCGATCCTTCTCTCACTGCAGAATATGCAAAGTCCGTTGAGTAGTAACTTCCTCCCTTTTTAGTGTGATGTTTTGGGCGCAACGCTGTCCGACACGTTCAGCGTTGCGTCCCAATTCACAACAACCACCCCCTCCTCGCCATGTCGAAAAAGAGTCCAGGCAAGAGTGGTAGCGAATCCTGGTTTCAGGTTCGGGGCTCCCTCAACCACTTTCGAGTCAGCGTCTTGATGGTCGCATCGTTTGCGGTCCCTCTTATTCTCTGGTCCTTTTTCGCTTACACCCCCGGACTGTGGGATATCAGTCACAAATTGAAGATCACCACTGACGTAAAGAGTGGTGACTATCCAACAATCTATCGCCCTAGCCACGTGATGGAGAAAGAGCGCTACCTCGCCTTCCAGGAAATGGTTCGCGAGACGAACTCGCAAATTCAAGACTATCACGCGGGAAAAGGCGAACTCCCCGAAGGCATCAGCGTTAGTTCGCGATCGAACTCAAAGATCCTCCGCAAGCTCCATCCCATTGCCGTTGAGATGGAATGGATGACGGAGGAGCAGGGAACGGACAACGACGCCCTCTTCGCAATTTGGGGAGACCTTGCCACGGGAAGTCGCACAGTCCCCACCAAGCTGCTTTCCGCCGAGAATCTGGAAATCATCAAGATCAATTGGGAGATGATGAGTGCAGGCGGCGATCAATACGATTCATCCACCTTTCCCAAGGAACCGCTCCTGCATTTGATTCCGCATGGCGAACGCGCTGTTGGCAGACCTTCCTACCTCCCGGCGCCCCACCAGGTTCTCTTGGCCGGGCGAGACCTGATGTTTGGAACGTCCCAGCGCGTCGATGCCGGTCTTGGCAATCGATACGCCGACTCGCTCGGCATTGTCTTCATGGGATTCCTCTTTGCATGCTTGATCGGTCTGCCGATTGGCCTGCTCGCGGGCACGTTTGACTTTTTCTCAAAGCTCTTCGAGCCCTTCGTCGATTTCTTTCGCTACATGCCAGCTCCCGCGTTTGGAACGCTTCTTGTTTTCCTGCTGGGAAGCCACGATGCCCCCAAAGTTGCGCTCGTCTTTCTCGGGACCGTTTGCCAAGCCATTCTGATGACGGCGAACACGACCCGCCAGCTTGACACTGGGCTCCTGGACGCCGCGCAGACCTTGGGCGCTCGAAAGTTTGATCTTGTTTTTAAGGTGGTGATCCCCGGGGTGATTCACAACTTGTACAACGACCTCCGTATTCTCCTCGGTTGGGCCTGGACTTGGCTCGTCATCGCCGAACTGATGGGCGTCAAAAGCGGCCTCACCGAAATCATCGACACCCACGGTCGCCGGTTTAACTTCGACATCGTTTACGCGACGATCCTGCTCATCGGGATCACCGGATTCGTTTCGGACCAATTTCTCTCCAAGATGCGCCCCGTCCTCTTCCCATGGGTCGCGGAAAAGAAGACCGGATTCATGATGCGTTCGCTTCTTTGGCTTCCCAATTGGCTGAAGCAGGGAGCAAACGAACGCAACGAAGCAATGGATGAGTTGCTGACCAAGCAAACCTCCAAGGTCTGATCAAGATGGGTGATACCGTTCATTTAGAGTCGCTTTCTTGGAAAGCGATCGAGGAACTTCAGTCGAGTGGTGTATCGATGCTCATCCTGCCCTTGGGCGCGACCGAGCAGCATGGCCCCCATCTTCCAATCAATACCGATACGGTCATTGCCTCTCGAATCTGCGCCTATGCTTCAGCGGCGACCCAGATTCCGGTCCTACCTCCCATCTCCTTCACCGTCTCCACCGGTCATACCACCAAGTGGCCGGGAACGTTTTCCCTTCGGCACGAGACGCTCATCCAGGTGCTGGGCGACATCGTCGATTGGACGGTCGCAACAGGTTGGAATCGCCTGCTCATCGTCAATTCCCATTTCGGGAACGACGCGTCCCTGCGGGTTGCGGTCGACAAGCTTCGTTTGCGCCATCTGGGGAAACTGCAAATCGCGGGGTTGAACACGTTTACCCTGTCACCGGAAATCTGGGACGAATTTACAAAGGATGCTGAAGACTTGCATGCCAATAAGTCTGAAACCGATTTGATGCTCCATCTCGCGCCAGAAACGGTCAGGATGGACATGGTGGAAGATGATCCCGACCGGACGACGGACACCATTTTCAGCTATCCGGTTGCCCAAACCAGCAAGAACGGAATCACCGGGAAACCGAGTGAAGGCAACGCCGAAGACGGTGAACGACTTTTCCGAAAAATGGGAGACCGACTTGCTGAATTGGTGACCCAAGCCAAAACCGAAACGCCGCCCCTGGATTCCAAATTCTGGAACAACCTTTCTCCGATCAATATTTAACCCATCTACTCTCCAAACCATGCCCGACACAACTCCTGTCTTTGCTGTCCCCGATTCCACGATGTGCGATCCTGAAAAGATCGCCCGCCTCAAGAGCGAACTAGAGTCCAAAGGCGTGGAATACCTGCTCTCCACTTATGTGGATGTTCATGGCGTCCCAAAAGCCAAGGTCAATCCCATCGCCGCGTTGGAGAAAATGGCAAACGGTTCGGAACTATTTACCGTCGGAGCGATGGAAGGAATGGGACTGGTAGGCCCTCAAGAAGATGAATGTGCTGCCGTCCCCGATCTTGATACGGCAATCGTCTGCCCTTGGGATGAACGCTTTGCGTACTTTTTCAGCGATCTCTATCACCACGGAACCCTCTATCCCAACGATTCCCGTCAGATCCTGAAGCGCCAACTTGAGCGAGCGGCCTCAATGGGGTTCACCTTCAATCTCGGAGTTGAGCCTGAGTTCTACGTCTTTCGGGTGGATCCGGAAACCGGAAAGCGCACCAGCCTCGCCCCACAAAAATACGGAGGCCTATGCCCAGCATACGACATCTACCAGGCGCAGAATTCCATGGACTTTCTCGACCCGATGGTAAAGGCCATGAACCAGTTGGATTGGGGAGTTTTCTCCTTCGATCAAGAGGGCGGTCAAAGTCAGTACGAATTCGACTCGAATTATGCAGATGCTCTCACCACTTCCGATCGCCTCGTTTTTCTCCGGCTCATGGCCAAACAGATTGCAAGCTCCATTGGCTGCGTCGCGAGCTTCATGCCCAAACCGTTTGCGGATGATTTCCGTTCCGGCTGTCATTTCAACATGTCCCTGGCAGACACCGAATCCGGCGAAAACCAGTTCGCCCCCGAAGCCGGTTCCAACAAATTCATTGATGCCCATGGAATCCAGGTTTCCAAGCTCGCCTATCATTTCCTCGCCGGAATTCTGAAACATGCGGCTGCGATCACGGCCGTAACCTCACCAACCTACAACAGCTATCAGGGGTTCCTCGCTCAAGGCGACATGCCGGATGTCAGTTGGGCTCCTGTTTTGGTTACCTATGGGGCGAACAATCGATCCGCGATGCTGCGCTTGCCCCCAAACCGTTACTGCATCGAGAACCGCGCTCCCGACATGAGCGTCAACCCATACCTTGCCGCGGCGCTCCAACTGGCTGCCGGGCTCGATGGTATTGAGCAGGAGATGGATCCGGGAGAGCCACTCAACGACAATCTCTACCTCCGCTCAAAGAAGGAAATCCGGAAGGCTGGAATCGAATTTCTTCCCGGGACCTTGCTTCACGCCATTGAAGCCTTCGATTCCGATCCATTCGTCGATGGCGTCTTTGGCGAGATGAAGGATATCTACGTGGAACAGAAGATGATGGAATGGGAGAAGCAGTTCTACACGATCTACGATCAGCAACGCGAGGACCGCTTGACCTTTGTTTAGCCATCAATGACTGACAAATTCCCTCAGCACCAGTTCGAGACGGCTCCGGAAGCGTCCCGGGATCTGTTAAACCAGGTCCAAGGCGACTTCGGGATGATTCCGAACCTGGAAAGGACGCTTGCCTCTGCTCCACCAGCCTTGGAAGGCTACGTCCAACTTTGGGATTTGTTTGCGAAAACAACGCTCACACCGATCGAGCAACAAGTCGTCTATCAAACCGCGAATTTCCTGAACAACTGTACGTATTGCGTCCCCTGGCATACCTTGCTCAGCAAGAACGCGGGTATGAAACCGGAGGACGTCGAAGCGTTGCGGCAGGGAACACCACTGTCCGATCCCAAACTGGAAGCGCTCCGGCGTTTCACCGCTTCGCTCATTGAACATCGCGGCCACCCTCCGATGGAGGAACGAGACGCCTTCTGGGAAGCGGGATACAGCGACACCCAGGCGATGGAAGTCATTCTCGGTCTGGCCGTGAAACTGATCAGCAACTATACCAACGGGATTGCGGAGACACCTCTCGATCCTCAAGTCCAAAATCTGGCATGGAGTCGCCCATGAAGGTTTTGATCCTGAGTTCAAGTCCAAGACGAGACGGAAATTCCTTTCGCCTTGCCCATGCCGCACTGGAAGGTGCCCAATCTTCGGGCCACGATGCCGAATTAATCTACATTGACGACTATCTTCGCCATTTTCTAAAGGATTGCCGTCAGTGCCGAAATGAGAACGGCGAATGCTCAATCGATGACGATTACCGCGAACTGTTCCTGACCAAGTATCTTCCGGCTGACGGTATTATCTTTGCCACTCCGCTTTATTGGTATGGCATGAGCGGCCAATTGAAGACGTTTTTCGATCGCTCATTCTGCTACTATGCAGCATCACACCCCAAGAGCGATGAATACGCGAAGGCGATGTGCGGAAAGAAGCTGGGATTGGTGATCAGCTCGGAAGAATCCTACCCCGCCGCCACGATGGGGATCGTTCACTCGATTCAAGAGTTCTCCCGCTACACGTACTCGGAGTTTGTCGGGGTCGTTCAGGGAATCGGAAACAAGCGCGGAGATGTCGACGCTGATCCTTCGGGCGCCATTGAGGAGGCTCGAACGTTGGGGGCGACGATGTTTGAACGTTTCTACACGGACTATCGCATCGACACTCCTCGGGCGGGATCAGTCTGGGACAACGTTCAATCCTGAAGATCGTTTTCCAAGACGATTCGATAGCGAGCATTTCCAGCCTCCAACTCAGCGAATGCCGCATTGATCTCGCTCAATGGAAATGACTGAGTGATGGGAGCAATCTCTTTTCGGGCACAGAAGTTCAACATGGTCTGCACGAGGGCCGGACTTCCCAACGGACTGCCGGTCAGAGATTTCTGGTGTTCGATGAGAGGCTCCGACGAGGTTTCGATCGGAGGAACGGCGCCGACGACATGAAGTGTCCCCTTACGCTTCAACATCGTCATGTAGGCGGGCCAATCCAGCGCGACATTCACGGTGACCAGAATCATATCAAAGGTGCCTTCCAGAGCCTTAAACGAAGCTGAATCCCGCGAATTCACGAAATGATCGGCCCCCATACTTCGCGCTTCTTCCTCTTTGGAAGGGTTCGTGGAAAAAGCCGTGACTTCACATCCCCACGCAGAAAGAAACTGGAGCGCCAGGTGCCCCAACCCTCCAATGCCGATGACTCCGACGTGATCCGAAGCGACGATTCGATTCTGAACAATCGGATTAAACACCGTGATTCCACCGCAGAAGAGCGGGCCGACAACGTTCGGGTTCAGCTTCTCGGGGATCGGAGCGCACCAGATCGCCTGGGCACGAACCCGACTCGCAAATCCACCATGTCGTCCCACGATCGTCCCTTCCGCTTGCGGACAGAGATTGTGATCCCCACCCATGCAGGTTGGACACGTTAAACAGGCTCCGGAATACCACCCCAAACCAACACGCTGCCCGACCTCCAAATGGGTGACAAACTCCCCTTTCTTCGCAACCCGGCCCACCACTTCATGTCCCCCAACAAAAGGGTAACTGGTGAGGCCCCAGTCGTTATTCTTCATGCTGAGATCGCTGTGGCAAAGCCCACAACTTTCGACCGCGATTTCAACCTGATCGGGCCCCAAAGCGTCCGGCAGTTCAATTTCGGTTAGGGCGAAAGGAAGGTTCGGCGCGGAAGTCGAGAAAGCTGGAATGATCACCGTGCCAGTATGAAGCAGGCAGCGTGCCAATACCACTGCAATTGGTACATATATTGCTACTCTATGTTCTGACGTAATCCTATCTTCGCTATGCCAATTATCGATGAACAACAGGTGCGCAAAGCATCCTCTTTTAACGCCAAACTCAACGATCTGCAGAGCCCTTCCTGGCCATACGGATCGAAAGATCTCACTCTGGACGAGATTCTCGCCGAAATTCAGCGCATTGCCGACCTACCGCTTGAAGAGGCAACCACGTTGCCCAAGGAAGCTTTCACGAGCGAAGAATTTTTCGGTTGGGAGATTGAAAACCTTTTCCGTCCCGACTGGATGTGCCTGGCACATGTTTCACAGATCCCCAAGGCGGGAGACTTCATCAACGTGGAACTCTTCGGCGAACCGTTGCTCGTGGTGCGGGACAAGTCCGATGACATCCACGTGCTATCGCGGGTTTGCCCTCATCGGGGAATGGACATCATGCCTCCCGGATTCGGTCACGACGGACATGGACCCGCGGAGTTCCGTCAGGGTGGCGAAAACCGTGGCCACACCAGACTGTTTCTTTGTCCCTACCATTCTTGGACGTTCGAGCTGGACGGCCAGCTCAAAGCCTGCCCCGAGATGCAAAACGCCAAGGGCTTCCAACGCTGCGAATGGGGGTTGAAGGAATTCCGGGCCGAAGTCTGGAACGGCTTCGTTTTCGTCAATCTGGATGGCGACTCCAAAACCACGGTCGCAGAGCAATACGCCAAGATCGACGCCGAAATTCAACCGTGGAATCTTGGAGAAATGGAACTGATCTTCGAAGCTCATTGGGAGGTTCCCTGCAATTGGAAAGTCCTGACCGAAAACTTCATGGAGTCCTATCATCATGCGGGAACCCATGTGAAAACCCTGCAGACCATCATGCCGGCAAAGGGCACGTGGAACGAGGGCGAGGAAGCCCACTTCATCCGCTGTCACCTCCCCTACGGTGAGAAGAGTCGCAACGCGATCGTCGAAGCGGAATCCAAAGGTGAGACTTGGGATGCATTTCCGCCCATCGCCGGTTTGAACGATGAAAAGCGCCACGAATGGGGACTCTACCTCGGCTTCCCACTTTTTACATTTTTGGTCACTCCCGACCAGGCCGTCTGGTACCGCATCGAACCTGTCTCACCCAATTTGGTCAGACTGATGACGACCGTGTTGGTTCCAAAATCCACCGTTGAGCATCCCGACTATGAGAAGATGCATCAGCGCGCCACCCAAGACGCCATCGGATTTCATTTGGAGGATATGGAGGTTCTCTCCGCCGTTCAACGCAGCCTCCATTCCGACGGATTCCAGCGTGGCCGGCTTAGTCATTTGGAAATGTCGGTCTGGTTGATTCAACGCTACCTGGCAGCACGCGCACGTGGAACGTATCCAACACTTGACCGCCCCGCAGCACCAAGCCAGCGATGAGCGGGAGACTTGAGAACAAGGTCGCTCTGATCACTGGAGGAGCCTCAGGGTTGGGACTGGAAATCGCGAGACGGTTCTCCGCAGCCGGAGCCAGGGTCGCCATTTTCGACCAAAAGTTTCCTGATCCCGACACGGAAGCGTTCTTCACGATCAAGGGGGACGTCAGCAAGAAAGCGGAACTGGAGCAAGCCTTTGAGGCAGTTCAGGATTGGGCTGGCCACATTGATTGCCTGATCAGCAACGCAGCGATTCAACCGCACGGAATCTCGCTGGCTGATACGACACCCGAACTGCTGGATCTGGTTTTCCAGGTGAATTCGCATGCCGTTTTTTTTGGCATTCAGATCGCCGCGCGATTCCTCGAATCAGGCGGTTCGGTCATCAACTCCAGTTCGTTCGTCGGCTCGACCGGCGTTCCCAACTGCCCAAGTTATGCCGCCTCAAAAGCCTCTGTCGATCACCTGACCCGAATCGGAGCGATCGAATTGGGCAAACGGCAAATCCGAGTCAACGCCGTTGCCCCGGGTCTCATCCTAACACCTGCAGTCACCCAGATTCCGGACAATCCGGAACCTGCATTCATGACCGACCGAACGCCATTGGGACGAGCCGCAACTCCGGAGGAAATTGCTCCCGTTTACGAATTCCTCGCATCGGACGATGCTCGATTCATTTCCGGAGCGATCATTCCTGTGGATGGCGGCGTGAGCGCAGGGTGGAACCACTATGACTTGACTCCTCCGCTCGAATGGATCGATGGAGCCTGGAAAGGAGCCGACGCCTGATGTTCCCGGAATGCGTCCAGATCCCTGGTGGAACGTTCATCATCGGCTGCAGCCCTGATGACAAGTTCGGCAACTCGCATGAACTCCCTCACGTTGAAGTAACGATCCATGGTTTTGCGCTCGGCAAGCATCCGGTCAGCGAACAGGAATTTTCCGCCTTTCAACGCCGAACGGGAGACGTCGATTCAGCCCTCCCCGCCGTGAACATCAGTTGGCACGAAGCGACCGCCTACTGTGAATGGCTTCGCCAAGAGAGCGGAGACAACTACCGATTGCCGACCGAAGCGGAATGGGAATACGCCTGTCGCGCAGGCTCGACCACGCCCTTCCCAAGCGGCTTTCTACCCGATCCCAACGAAGCCAATCTTTACTATGACGAATGCGGAAACCGCATAGGAGCAGGCCAACGCCTCCCCTGCGGCTGGGGCCGACCCAATGCATTCGGGCTGCACGACATGTTGGGGAATGTCTGCGAGTGGGTTCAGGATGACTGGACACCTGACTATGAAACCCTGGATCAACAGGGCGCGGCTCAACGGTCAGCCTCCGGCATGAAAGTGATTCGAGGGGGCGGCTGGGATTCCATGCCCCGCCTCGCACGCCCCAGCAATCGCGATTTCCTTTCTCCCATCATTCGCCGGGACAACCTCGGTTTCCGCGTTGCCAAAGAATTATGAACCTTCCCAAATATCAACCGGAGCCCCGCTTCTCCTGGCCCAATGGTTGCAAAGCCGCCGCCATGCTTTGCTTTGACGTCGATGGCGAGACCACCGCGCTTTCTGAAGATCCCAACCTCGTAAGCCGCATCACCACGATGTCGCAGTGCAGCTACGGCCCTTCAATTGGCGTGCCGCGGATCCTCGGACTCCTGAAACACTACAACGTTCCCGGCACGTTTTTCATTCCTTCCTGGGTTGCGGAGCAGTATCCCAAAATGACCGAAGCAATCGCGAACCAGGGTCACGAGATTGGCGCCCATGGTCATCTTCACGAAAAGTTGCCGACGCTCGCACCACCCGAAGAAGAGGCGATTCTGGAAAAATCCACCGCCATTCTGGAACGGATCGTCGGCAGCCGGCCAATCGGATTTCGCGCGCCATGGTTTGAGCTCAATCCCGGAACACCCGATTTGCTCAAATCCCACGGGTTTCTCTATGACGCCAGCATGATGAGCGATGATGTCCCGTTCATTCATCAAAACGGTTTGGTCGAGATTCCCGGCCAATGGCTGCTGGAAGACTGGGAACAATTCGCCTTCAACGCCGATCCAGCCTGGGGAGTCATTCCCGAGGATTGCGAAAAGGTCTTCCAACTCTGGTGGCGCGAATTCGAGGCAATGCGCGATTACGGCTGCTGCTTTGTCCTGACACTTCACCCCTGGCTCAGCGGTCGCCCTTCCCGGGTGCAACTTCTGGAGCGCATCATTCGCGGCCTGCTGGAAAGCGGTGACACCTGGATCACGACCGGATCGGAACTCGCCCGTTATGTGCTCGAGAATCCCACCGCCCGCCGCGAAATCGACTTCGAAAAGCAATAATGAAGTTAAAGATTTACAAACCGCTCTGGGGTCATGAAGGAACGCTGACCGAAGCGATCGAACAAGCCGTCAGCGCAGAGTTTGACGGGATCGAGGGACCGGTCCCAGCTCAAGACGACGAACGATCCTTGCTCAAAGAGCAACTTGAGGCGGCCGACCTCGAAATGATCGCCGAGATTTTCACAGGTGGTTGGTATGTCCCTGATCCGTGCGCCACACCGTCCAACCACCTTGATGATTTGCGCCGCGGGCTGGAGCGAAGCCTTCCGTTGGAGCCAACCTTCGTGAACACGCAAACGGGTTTGGACGCCTGGCCCCTCAGAACGCAGATCGACTACTTTGGCCAATTGCTCGAACTGGAAAGCGAGTTCAACACAACCATCACGATCGAAACTCACCGGAGCCGCTCAACCTTCACCCCGTGGGTCACCGCTGAGTTGATTCACGAGTTGCCGGATCTCAAGCTGAATCTGGATTTCAGCCATTGGTGCTGCGTCGCGGAACGTCTCGTGATGAATGACAATGCTGACTTGTTAGCCGCTCTCGGAAAAAATTGTTGGCATCTCCACGCCCGGGTTGGCTACGACCAGGGTCCGCAGGTTCCAGACCCGCGCGCCCCCGAATATGCCGAGGCCGTTGCAGCGCACCTGACCTGGTGGGAAACCATGTGGGAGTGTCAGGCTCTTCGCGGTTTCGAAACCTTCACGATGACTCCAGAGTTCGGCACGGACGGTTACCTTCACCTGGAGCCCTATTCCAAGAAACCTGTGGCGGACCTGTGGGAGATCAATCAGTGGATGGGAATCGAGCTGCGCAAGGCGTTCTCAGCCTGGCAGGCTGACTTCACTCCACATCATCATCCAGCGCCGTCATCCTGAGAATGGGGATCGACTCATCGTCATCCGATGAGCTGCTGTGCTTCGGGTGAATCAGTTCTTCAAGCCGCTTCTTGGTGGCCAGAAACTCAGGCATAATTGACTGATCGGGCGAGCGCGGCCGAGGCACGGGAACCTCGATCATCTCGGCGACTTCGCCCGGGTTGGGACTAAGAACCAGGATTCGGTCAGACAGGTAAACTGCCTCATCAAGATCATGCGTGATGAACAAAATGGTAATGTCCACATTCTTCCAGATTTGGAGCAGGTAGGCCTGCATGTGGGCCCTTGTCTGAGCATCCAGGGCACCAAACGGCTCATCCATCAGCAGGATCCGGGG